>ERZ827471.783-NODE-783-length-23859-cov-8.433709_pt1 | contig 23859 bp, 20 predicted proteins | sample MGYA00519772_ERZ827471 | MGnify/ENA primary metagenome ERZ827471 (study PRJEB31778, sample SAMEA3449315) | human gut metagenome | biome: human gut; feature: human-associated habitat; material: faeces | place: United Kingdom | collected 2010/2012 ...
CTTCATCTGAAAGTATGTAAGTTCGAAGCTGCCCGGATTTAACCAGTAATAATCCAGTACAATCCAGGTTTCCATTGTGAATGATTGTCCCTTTTTTTACATACTGTGTGATTAAATTGTCTGAAATTATTTTTTTCTGTGCTGTATTTAAGTCATTCCATAGTGGAAAACAATTTTCGAAGTTCATAACCGTTATCTCCTTTACGAACATAGTATACTTGCTTTTTTTAGATGCGTCAATTATATAACTGGCATATGCCATAAATAGAAATAAAAAGAAGTGTAATAAAGTAAATTATCTTTTCTGTGATATCATCACGGAAGCAAGCACTTATTTGGGGTATATTAAGTTCAAATAGGAGAAGGAGTTGAAAAATATGACATCTATAAATATAAATAAAGAAAAGTTTGGACAATTAATTCATAAGGAAAAACCGGTTTTGGTTGATTTCTGGGCACCTTGGTGTGGTTATTGCCGTAGAATTGGAGCGGCTTATGAAAAAATAAGTGAAGAATACAGCGATATTCTTATTGCTGGAAAAGTAAATATTGATGAAGAACCACAGATTGCAGAAGCTGAAAAGATTGAGATAATTCCTACGCTGGTTTTATATCGAAATGGAAAGGCAATAGATTCTATTGTTGCACCTGAATCAAAAATAATGATAGAGAATTTTATTAATGAAGCATTGGAAAAATAAAAGGAGGACTGCTGTATGAATGAAAATCATGTTTACGATATGATTATCGTGGGGGGAGGACCTGGAGGGTATACTTCAGCATTATACGCAGCCAGAGCAGGATTTGATACAATTGTTTTAGAAAAATTATCTGCAGGTGGTCAGATGTCATTGACCTGGCAGATTGATAACTATCCTGGTTTTGAAAATGGAATTGACGGATTTTCATTGGCAGAGAAAATGCAAAAACAGGCGGAAAAATTTGGCGCTAAAAGTGAATATGCTGAAGTTTTTAATATGGATTTAACAGGAAAGCTTAAGAGAGTAGAAACTAGTTCGGGAATTTATATTGGGAAAACAGTAGTGATTGCTACTGGAGCAAATCCAAGAGAACTTGGTCTCGCTAAAGAAAAAGAATTGATAGGTCATGGGGTTGCTTATTGTGCCTCCTGTGATGGTATGTTTTATAAAGATAAGATCGTGGTGGTTGTTGGTGGTGGAAATTCTGCTGTATCAGATGCTGTTCTTTTAAGTCGAATTGCTAAGAAAGTCATCATTGTTCATCGAAGAGATACATTACGTGCAACGAAAATCTACCATGACCAGCTGATGAAAACTGAAAATATAGAGTTTCGATGGAACAATACAGTAAATGAACTGATTTATGGAGAACGATTGACTGGTGTGCGGTTGAAAGATACAGTTACAGGAGAAGAAAACATTATAGAATGTGACGGCCTGTTTGTGAGTATAGGAAGAAAACCGACAACAGATTTTTTAGATAATCAGATAGAACTGGATAATAAAGGATATATTGTGGCAGGTGAAAACACTGAAACGAGTATTCCGGGTGTTTATGCTGTAGGAGATGTCAGAACAAAGTTACTTCGTCAGATAGTAACAGCAGTGGCAGATGGTGCTATGGCAGTACATATGGCAGAAGAGTATGTGGAGAAATAACAATCAGAATTTAATTGTTTAAGAAATTGTTCTTTGGTTAATGGCATTTTTATGTATCCTCTAGTTTTACTAAAATTCAATATGTATTATGTATATAAAAAACAGATAATCAGGTATTATCCTTCAGCTATTTGAAAAAATATATATCTACTGCAACTGTTCCGTAATATCTATAGTTTAAAAATGTACAAGAAGCTCGGTTGTCTTATTTGGGACGATTAAGAGGAAGAAATAAACACTATATAATAAAACAATTACATATGAGATGGAATTTTCTATAAGGACACAGGAATCTGGCAGTTCTTAGTGTTACCAAATCCTTCTGTCGTACAGGCTTCATAAAAGGAACTAATATGCGACACTATTGCAATCGAGGTAATATTGACATAGAATTCCATGTATTATAGAATGGTATCTGTAAAAAGAAGGCATGAAGAAAGCAGCTTTAAACGGGCTGCTTTTTTTGTGTCTTCTTTTGTCTTTCCTGAGTACCGGAGGAGTTTTCTGGATGGAGCAGAGAAGACAAAAAATAAATAAGAACAGGAGGAAATATATGGAGGATACCAAAAAAACAGTTTTGGCGGGAAACGGGGAAAAAGATGTTCCGCGTGCAGTCTACGATGGTGTTTTGACAATCGATGTAGACGCGCAGGTTGAAAGCATGGAGGAACAGGAAGAAGCCAGATGGCATCAGCTTTTGAATGCACATCGTACCAGAAAGATTCTGACGGGCCAGCTCGGGGGCATTGAAAAACTGGAGAGTGGATGGATGGTTGCTGTTACATACTTTAATGGCTTCCGGATTATTATCCCAATGAATGAAATGATGATCAACCTTCAGGGAGACGGGCGTGAAAACGCGGATACCTTAAACCGTCAGGTCCGTATTGCTAACAACATGCTCGGCTGTGATATTGATTTCATCATCAAAGATCTGGATAACAAGAGCCGGAGCGTTGTAGCATCCAGAAAAGATGCAATGCTTAAAAAGAGACAGACTTTTTACCTTGGGGAAGATACAGAAAAACCAATGCTCTATGAAGGCAGGATCGTAGAAGCAAGGGTGATCGCGGTAGCTCCCAAAGCAGTCCGCCTGGAAGTCTTTGGTGTAGAAGTATCTGTCCGGGCCAGAGACATGGCCTGGGAGTGGATGGTAGATGCCGGAGAAAAATTCCAGGTAGGTGATCTGGTGCTGGTCATGGTCAATAAGGTGGAAGCAAGCTCTGTTGACCAGATCATTATAGAAGTGGATGCAAAGAGTCCGACAGCCAATATCAATAAAGATAACCTCCGGAAATGCCATAAACAGGGAAAATATACAGGGATCATTACGGAAGTCTATAAGGGAACCTATTTTATCCGCCTTGATATCGGAGTCAATGCCGTGGCACATTCCTGCAATATGTCCGCACTTCCGGGAAAGAAAGATAAGATCGGATTTGTGGTGACCCGCATCAACGACAACTATGAAGTGGCAGAAGGCATTATCACAAGGCTTATCAAAAGAGCTTCCTGAAAATGTTTTTATGATTTTCAAAGAATTCTGTTGACACAGAAAAAGGGATTTCTTTAACATCGGAGATAAAGATGGAAAGGAGTGACGTCAGATGGCAAAAAAGAAGAGAAAACAGATGCGGGAAACCTTGTACTGTCCATATTGCAAAAGACCCGGGGTACTTAGGCCTGCAGCCTATGTCTATGGGGATAACAACCTGGATCCGGAGAAATACCTGTATGTATGCAGCGGCTATCCTTCCTGTGATTCATACATTGGGGCACACAAAAAAAGTATGCGTCCCATGGGAACCATGGCTGACAGCAATCTGCGTAATAAGCGGATCGAAGCACACAGAGCTTTGGATGCAATCTGGAAAAATGGTTATATGACCAAACATAGCACGTATATCTGGCTTCAGAACCGTTTGAATCTCCGGGAAAAGGACACACATATCGGGAAATTTTCTTATTACCTGTGTGAACAGACCATCCGGGAATGTACAGACTATATAAAAAGCCGAGAGGAAAAAAAGAAATCCCCGGATAAAATAAGCGTGGCATGACGGAAAGGATGGATGCCCTTGAGACTACAGGCGACAGAAGATGATGTATATCATCTGATGGACCTTAAAGAACAGTATTTTATTATGACAGCAATATGCAGTGTGGCAGAGGGAATCAGCGCATACTTTTTCATATACCAGAAAAGATGCTGGGATCTTGTATATTTGTGTACTGCACTGACGCTTGCGATAATCCTGCTTCTTCGTCAGGCCATAAAAATCAGCCGGAGGATCATGGAGGCAGAAAACTGTTATATGGCACTTGAAGAGGACAGCCTGGCAGTCTGCCAGCCGGAAAAAAACGGAAAATATGAGTCCTGCAGGATCTTTTACGATGAGATGGATAAGATCGTAGAAGGAACCAGACGGGGAATTCCGGAATTTTATATCGTGATCCGAAAAGAAGGGAAAGAACAGAAAAGCTTTTTCCTTTTGGATGAAGAAGAACAGGAACGGGATGTTTTCTGTGTACGATCCTTTGGCTTTGACAATCAGGGATTTATGGAGTTTTATCGGAAACTCAGGTGGATCGTACCGGGAAGAACAAGGATTATCGGGACCAAAACACAGGAAGTATGGAAACTGCGGCGGCCGAATATCGGAATCTGTACGGCAGCAGGCATGCTTTTGGGGTATGTACTTCCAAAACTCCTGGAAATGATGTATAGGTAACAAGTTATATGAAAGAAAACAGATCAGAAGCAGAGATTAGAAAGAGTGAAAATGACAAGGAGGAAATGTCATGAGATGGTATACAGCAATCGGAATGAAAAAAGATGATGCAGATGGAAGGTTTTGTGTCTGGGTAGATGGGGAAGAAAAAGTACTTACAGAAATGGAAACTATTTTGTGGGCTGCGCTCACCTGGTCTTTCTGTGAAGAGGATAAGGTCCACTCCCAGATGCATCGTCTTCTTGTATTTAGTCTTGGAGAAAAACAGGCACAGGAATGGGCGGACAAAGAGGATTTTCAGTTTTGCCTGAACCGTCTGGTAAAGCGGGGCCTGGTTGTGCTGACAGAAGGATGTACCAGAGAGGAAGCTGTATACAGCATTATCAGCCGGTCAGTCATGGCTCCCATGGCCTTTTCACGGACAGAACGCATGAAGCATTTTATGGAAGCCCTTTCCATGGGAAAAGGACTGAAGTTTTCACTGAGGGCTTTTAAAAAGCCGCTGCTTACAGAAGAGGAATACCAGCTACTTTCCTATCTTCAAAGAGAAGGGGATGTTTCCTATCATCTGAAATGCTTAAAAGAAAAGGCAAAAAGCAGGGAGTCCCATTTGGAAGATTCCCTCCAGGAACAGATACAACGGGAATTTATAAGCCGCGTAGCGCAGCTTTATTATAAGAAACAGCTTGTGATCGACAACATAAGAAGGGAGGACTGTCTTGAAGCAAACGGAACATCCGTATTGGCACAGGCTGTATAAATGCTTGGAAGATTTTGGCACACGTTATCAGAATATACCGGATTTTTTTAAGGACAGGATCCAGCGATATGGTATCCTGTCTCTTTTTATCCTGCTTTTCGGATTATTTATGGGAACATGGATGAAAGACAAAACTTTTATTTTCTGGTCTTTCCTGCTTGGGATTATCGGGTTTATAAGAACATATCTTATTTTCCGCACCGCGGATAAAAAGACCTATGAAATCGTGGAAGGGCTGGTAACCGGGATAGACGGGAAAAATCCCTTTGCAAGATTACGGAAGATCCGGGTAAGTGATCCGGCCGGACGGCAGAGTGAACTTTTGCTGGATAAAAACGTAAAAGTTTTGGAGGGAAAACGTTACCGGTTTTATTTTGGCATAAATGAAAAGAAGCTGGTAGGAATCCGCCGGGTGGATGCAGCACTCAATAACGGGACTTTTTTAGGAAACGAAGAAATATAAGAGGAAGAGATTTCTTTTATAGCAGGGAGGGGAGCACCAGGCATGGTTCGATTCCATGCTGCCCTGTTTCCGCAAAAGATTATTGCGGGAAATACAGCAAAGGAGAGAAGGATATGTCAGAAACACTACAGGGAACCGTGAAATGGTTCAGCGCACAGAAAGGATACGGCTTTATCACCGGTGAAGACGGGATTGATTATTTCGCCCACTTTTCGGAGATCCAGATGGATGGATACCGGAAATTAAGCGGTGGCCAGCCGGTCCTTTTTGAAGCAGGGACGGATGCCAATGGGCGAAGCCTTGCCAAAAATATTTCCCCGGCGGATCCAAACGCTGAGTAAGACGTTTTCATAGTGCATGTACAGATTACCTATTCCCCTCAGATACATGCACTTATGCAGACGGATGAAACAGACAGGCGGTATCATGCCGCCTGTCACAACATGTAGCAGAATAATAAAGATAACTCACACAACAACACAATATATAGTTAAAATTAATTGACAACCGCAAAATGTTGTGGTAGTCTTTAAATGAAAAATAATTTAACAGTCTATAAAAGACTGTGGTTATTCTTTAGTTCCGGACATTCCGGAAGAAACACTTTGGGGCGGTCTTGCCCTTAATGAGAAAAAATGGATATGCAAAATATAAGGAAGATGCAAGAAGGAAAGAAGATTCTTTTTGTGTCTTTTTTTATTGCATAAAAAGCAGAAAGGAGGAGCACGAATGAAACTGGCAGTTAAGGAAACTGCAAAAAGAAATACCTTAAGAACATCAAAAAAAGAAAACACATTGTAAAATCAGGAGGGTCGATTATGGAGACAATTAAATGGGAAAACGCAAATGCACTGGAAATTGGAATGCTTATGGAGATGGCAGAAGACGGCTATGTATTTTGCATCGAAGATGGAAAGATACAGGCTGTTGAAGTCCGGATTTTCAGCTAGCGTGGAAAGGCGGACATTATGTATTATAAAGATGACTTTTATAAGGAGTTCCGGACAGAAAAGGAACTGTGCGAGTATCTGGAAGAGATAGACAGCCGGGCAGAATGGATCCGGATCACCAGTAAGAAATTAAAGGTAGCAGCTGCAGGAGAGGAAACCTGTACAGAGGTTCCGGGCATTTCCCTGGAAGCACTGGAAAAAGATACCTTATCTCATTCCAGGCTGGTTCTTATCCTGCCCGAGAGGATCTGTTATATAGGAAATTCAGCAATCAAATCGTTGAAAGGACGGGCCAGGATTGATGGAAAAGCCCTGGCAGATGTCGATAAGAAAACACTGGCAGAGATCTTGAATAAATGCCTGAAGGTTGCAAGAGGAAGAGCACTGATCCGTTTCTGTGAAGGAAAAATAAGGGCAGTCCTGTCTGGTGATGAAAAAGATTATGCCATCATATCCATGCCGGATATGTACATGGTTACCTCGGCATATATCCATGGGGACTATGAGAAGGCAACGTTTTTAAACGGCTATGCAGATCATTATTCTGTTACGGCGTCCTGGCAGCTGGAAGATACGAAACTTACAGATGTTTATAAGAAACTGATGCAGAATTATGGAAGAAAGACCGATAAGGACATAAAAGCAGTTGTACGGATCACTACGTCAGACGTTGGTGTGTCCGGAGCGAATGTTTTTTACTCCCTGCAGGAGCCGACAAGAAATGTGATCCTTGGCAATGCCCTGAAGGTTACGCACAAAAACTGTAAAGGAATGGAAGATTTCACGGAAAACATAGAGTCGATCTTTGATTACTACCGGGAAGTCTTAAAAGGGGTCATGCGGCTGTGTGATATCTGGATCGAGCATCCGGCAAATGCCATGGCAGGGATCATGAAGCAGGCGGGATTTGGAAAAAAACTGCTTGCAGAAACCGTGGAGCAGTTTAAGGCTACTACCGGGGATGAGCCATGCAGCGCATACGAGATCTACTGCGGGATCTGTGAATCCATTACCATTGCAAGGCAGGAAAAGACGAATGAGAGAGGACTTTTAGCTCTGGAAGAAAAAATTGCCGGCTGTGTGTCAAAACGCTGGCATGAATATGATATTCCTGGCACTGTAAAATACTAACAGGATTTAAAAGAATGGAGACAGCATGGACTGTCTTTTTTTGATGGGAGGAAAACATGAAGGTTACGAATGGAAAAGATGTGGCAAGGCTGCTGGTAGATGAATACTTAAACTGCCATCCCACCGGACACAAAAAATTTATGGAGTCCATGGCAAAAGAGCAGCAGGAAATAAAAGACAATTACACTTATCTTGGGTTTGCCTGGCTAAAAGGTCTTTCAGAGGTCAGATATTACGATCTTCGAAACGAAGCATCGAAACTGATGGCCGATGATCTGTGTCTGCATGTAAAGGAACAGCCAGAAAGGGTGCGCCTGGTGTATGAAGGTGCAGAGGAAATGGAAATCAATCCTTCAGATGAAGAGCAGATGGCAAAAATGTTTACCTGCTACCTGCTTGCAGGAAGTATGGACGGATATGGGGAATTTGTGGATTATGCCCTTGATACACACCGGACACTGCAGCAGAACCTGACACGTTTTTTTGTGGAATGGTTTGCAAAGGCAGAAAAAGGCTCTGCATTTTTAAAACAGGCAAAGATGGTGTATTCCAGGTATTCCCTGCCATATATCTAAATTACGGAGGTATGTGATGGATAGAAAACTTCCGGACTGGTTAAAAGAGAGCAGGGAGGCAGAAAAACTGATCGCATGGCTGAAATCGCCGGATTGTGAAGTAAAAGAATTTTCCGGACAGCTGTTTATAAAGGCAAGATATGGAAACTGTTTCTTTTTCTTTGACTGTTTAAAGGAAAACAGAAAAACAGACCGGAACTGGTGTGCCGTGATCCACATGCCGGAGTATTCCCTTTATGAAGCAGAAGATCTTTTTCTGAAGCCGATCGGGATACCGGATGATTTTGGTTTTCCTGTGCGTGAGGATCTGATCCCGAAACTGGAAACACAGATAAGCCGCATTGGAAAGAAACTTATCCGGGAACAATGGGATGAACTTTTGTTAAAAGGCGGGTATGCAGCTTCACAGATGATCCCGGAGATCAGCAGGGTTTATATCCAGCTAAATGCAGACCGTTTTATTAAAAAAGGAAAGCGGCCGGAGGATCTGATCTATCAGCCGCAGTTTCATTTTGCGGATATGAAGTGGGAATTTTCTGACTGGATGTTTCTGGAATATTTAAGCAACCCACAGCGGGCAGCAGAGCTTTTCGCCCAGAAGTGGCTGCTTGAAAAACTTCCGGAGATCTCAAAAAAGAAGATCTGTATCGGATGTATCCGGGAGGAAATGGAAGAAATGTTAAAAAAGACTGGGACAGGGCCGGAGGTAAGCCTTCCGCGTTCTGCTTAGTATAAAAAATGAAAAAATCAGGAGGAAACGAATAATATGGGTAAATACAATTACATGAATCTGAACCAGAAGATGATCAAGATCAGAAGAAAGGTGCCGAAGCTGATCCGCAAACGGTACAGTGAGGACGTTACTTATGATTTTGTAAAACTGGATGATATTTATGAATGCCTGACACCGGCCCTTAATAAATACGGGGTCGATTTTGACATCTTAAGTGAAAGGCCGACTCAGATGGACGAACAGGGCAATTCCGTGTTTTTAAAGGAAATGGGAGCACTCTGGAGATATGAGGCTGATCTGGAACTGTGCTGGACCAATGCAGACCGTCCGGGAGACAAGGTACGGAGCTTTTTGCATGTCATTGGAACCAATGAAGCACCGGATAAAGCAAAAGGTGCGGCATGGACGTATGGCCTGAAATATTATTTCTTGAATAAATTCAATATCATGCAGGCATCTGGAATGGACGATCCGGACATGCGTGGGACGGAAAAAGAAGAAATGCCGAAGCAGGAAGCTTCCGTAAAACCGGAAAAGCCGAAAAAGAAACAGGAAAAGACAGAAAGAAAAGAAACCGCAGCAAAGCAGGAGCAAACGGAACCGGTCAGGGAAAAGAAAACGGACCGTAAAAAACTGCGTGATGGAAATGCCATATCCGAAGATCCTGTAAAAGTGGAATATGCAGTAACGGATACAGAAGAAAACCTGCCTGGACAGATGACTTTTGGAATGGAAGAAAGTGAAAGCGGACTGGAAGAATTTTCCGATGAAGAAACCAAAGCGGAAGATCCGGTTCAGACCGAGGAAATCTCCGTAGATGAGGAAATTACTGCCGAGACGGATGCAGACGGTTTCCGTGCAGTAGAAGAAACGGATGAAGTTCCATTTGATGAGGATGATGAGATTTCTTTTGATGCAGAAGAAGAGGAAGAAACACCAGAAGAGACGGCAGAGGAAACGGTAGAGGATATAGATAACGTAGAGGATGCAGAAGACGAAGTGAAATGGGCAGAAAAGGTTATCTGCAATTTTGGTGTCTATGCCGGAACCCCTCTTGGGGAAATGATGCAGGATGCCAGAGGTTACCAGACGATCAAATGGCTGGTACAGCGTTACAAAGGCCAGAATCAGGAAATACAGAAAGCTGCGAAGATTCTTTTGGATCATGAAAAGGAAATGCAAAAAGCAGCCTGAAAACAGAGAAACAGTTCGAGGTGGCTCCGGGAACGGGGCCATCTTTTATGAAAAGGAGGAAGGCATGTATGCCAGAGAATCGTTTACGATCGCAGAAGTAGCAGATCTTTTGTCAATCCGAAGACTGAGTGATTCTTACCAGGACGAATTTCCGGTGGAATGTCCTTTTTGCGGGGATTTAAGAGGAAAATGCAGTTTTTGCATCTGCAAAAATGGAGAACTGAAAAATGTTTACCATTGCTATCATTGCGGAGCATCCGGAAACATGCTGACACTGTATGCGGAACTATCCGGCATTTATGGAAGGAACCGGTATAAAGAAGCCTACCGTGAGATAAGGCAGGCACTTTCTTTTTCTGGAACGGATGAAAGGCAGCAGGCCACGACGCGAAATGGGTTCGCTTCTATCGTTCCTAAAAAGAAACGCATTTCCCTTACGGAAGAGGAATGGGATTACCGGGACCAGGTATATAAGGAGATGCTCACTTTTCTTAAGCTTAAGGAAACACACCGGAGGAACCTCCTCCTACGTGGGCTGACGTTAAATGAGGTCAGACAGATGGAAGAACGAGGTTTTTTAAGTACGGATGAGGAGAATTCCGTGGCCATTGCCAGAAAGCTCTTAAAAAAGGGATTTCGCCTGGATGGGGTTCCTGGATTTTTCATCAACCGGGATGGTGACTGGGAAGCTGCTTTTTATAGGAAGAATAACGGGTATCTTTGCCCGGTCCGGGATGGGAAGGAACGGATCATAGGATTCCAGATCCGGCTGGATGTTCCTTTAAAAGAACGGAAGTACCTCTGGTTTACCAGCAGCGGCTTAGAAAAAGGCACATCAAGCGGCAGCCCGGCAGGAATGTTTGGGAAAATAAAGGATGGCACGGTTTACGTAACAGAAGGGATCTTAAAGGCAGAGATCGCATGGATGTGTACAGGAAATCCTTATATCGGAGTCCCTGGAGTTTCCAATCATAAAGGACTGGAAACTGTCTTGCGAAAACTGAAAGAGCAGGGGTTAAAAAGAGTTTACGAATGTTACGACATGGATAAAATGATGGAATTGTCCTGTAAGCACGATGAAAAAAGTGCGTGCCGGCAATGTGAACATGGAATTCATCTGTATCATGGAGAATGCCCCAGAAAGCGCAGAAAGAGGGACATGATCCGAAAAGGCTGTATAAAACTATATGAGATCTGTGAGGAACTGAATGTGTCCTGCAAAAGAGTTACCTGGGATACCGATGCATCCGGTACCTGGATGGAACACTACAAAGGCGTGGATGACTGGATCCTTCAAAAAGAGGAAAAAGAACACAGGAAGACGGCATAAAATGTTTGGTCAGATAAAAGGGAAACTGGAATTTTTTTCAGTTTCCTTTTTATCTGGCTGAAAAAGCCGGAAGAAAGGAGAAAGCGATGCAGATAAGAGACGGACCAAAAGAAAACTGCAGGGAAAAAAGCGATCATGAAAGGAGAACGTGCACTTGGAAAAAAACTGGAAGAAAAGATGGATGGCGGGTGCGATGGCTTTTGCTCTGTGCTGCACTACGCTCTTGCAGACGGGAGCTTCTGCAGTATCCGCCGCTGAGGTGGGAGGCGTTTCCGCACAGAGCGAGACGCAGATCGAGGTACAGACAGAAACACAGACAGAAACGCAGACGGAGAAAAGCGAGGAAGAACTGATCGAGGAAACCGTTGCTGATCCGGAACTTGCGCTTATGGTTACCGAAGGGGAAGCCTTTGATATCCAGAATGATTTTACAGGACTGAAACTCTCTGAAGGAGACCATGTGGAACTGAAAAAAGCAGCAATGGAAGACGGGACTGTATTTGATTATAACCATGCGGGAACCTATAAATGCGTATATCTTGTTACACCCGCATCCGGGGAAGCCTATCTGGTTGCCAGAAACATTACGGTGACACCAAGGGAAGCAGAAACAGACGGATCCAATGGCGGTCAGGAACAGGAAAGCGGCGATGACGAACCGGAGGCAGACCCCGTCCTCCCGACCATAAGCCCGGAAGATGCCCCGGAAACCCTGGAAGAGCCGGAAGAAACGGAGGAGCCAGAAGAAGAGGAAGCAGAAGAATTTTCCGATGAGGAACCAGAGGATGGAAGCCATCAGGTTGACATCGTACAGGGAAATGAATTCAATATTGAACTGGACCACGAGGACGGACGTTACCAGACGGGGGAGACGGTCAACTTTTCCGGTGATATCCCGCAGGGAAGCCTGATCGCAGTGGGAACAAGTCTTGTCGAAGCAAACCAGACAGAGAATACCGAAGATCTTCTGTATGCAGAAGTAAGCTACGATGAGGGAACAAATTCCTTCAGCTTTGAGATGCCGGAAGATGATGTTGCATTAAGTGTGGTATATGACCAGGCTGAGGGCGGTATTAGTACCATGGCAGCTTCCGATGGAGACTTGTGGGATGATTCAACAGACATTGAAGCTAATACCTATTACTATTATTCAGATGGAAAACTGCATCCTTTTGATTCTGTTATGGGACAGGGCGGAAATGATTCCTATAAGTATATCCGTTACAAAGCAGGCGGAAAGACTTATACCGTCTATGCATACTGCATGCAGCACAGTAAACAGTCCCCGCCAAGTGGAACGACTTATAAAAATATGGTCGAACTGGATGAGGGCGGCGATGACCGTTATTTAAGGAAGGCCATGTTTTACGGATATGGCGGTCCCGGATGGGGCGGCACATTCAACGGCTATAATATCAAATCCATCATGGAAAAATACGGCTGTTCCTCCGAGACCCGTGCAATGCAGCATTATCTGGTCGATTATTTATATGACGGGGAATCCGGATTTGGAGGATCCCTTTCGACAACTGCCAAAAACATGTTAAAAGAGATCAAGGCAGCCCTTGCAAAGATGCCGGATCCAACGACCATGGAGCTGACACCTGGGCTCAGTGCTTCTGCAAATGGAAACCAGAGCCCGACCTTCACATGGAAGGCAAACGCAGCTTTTGTGATCACGATCCATCTGGAAAACGGGGTCTCCCTTGTAAATGAGACGACAGGAAAAACCGGGACCGGAAATGTGAGCGTAAAGGGCGGTGAAAAATTCCATCTGGAAGCAACCACCCAGAATATTGGAAGCCTGAAAGGAAAATATGCGATCACATCCAACTATCCGCTTAATTTCCATGCCATGCTCTTAAAGCTGGCGAACAGCCAGGATATCGGCTTTGGATATTATACCGATACACTGGAGCTGAATCTGGAGGTAGACTGGCCGGATGAAGCAACGGTCAAGATCATCAAAAAAGATAAGGGAAGCAACGCGCTCCTTGCAGGTGCCGTTTACGGCATCTATGCAGATGAAGCCTGCACGAAACTTATCAAAAAAATGCCGGCAACAAATGCAAAAGGAGAATCCGAAGTAAAGATCACCAAAACACAGGATACCGTTTACCTTCGTGAAATCTCAGGCCCATCCGGATATGTGCTGGATACGAAAGCCTATGGGGTAAAACTGGTCGTGGGGCAGACCGCTTCCAAGAACTTAACGGATAAAGAGCAAAAAGGTGCACTCACCATTTATAAAGAAGGAGAAGTGCTTACTGGAGCGACCGTCACGGAAGATGGTGTGACCTTTGCCTACGAAAAACGGAAATTGAAAGGAGCCGTTTACAGTGTTTATGCAGGTGCAGATATCAAGGCGGCAGATGGCACCCTCATCTATAAAAAAGGTGCACTTGTCAAGGATAATCTGGTTACCGGAGATGACGGAAGCGTTACGTTAAAGGATCTCTATCTTGGCACCTACACAGTAACCGAGACGAAAGCTCCGGATAATTATGTATGCAAAGGAGAGTCTAAGACTGTTGAGCTTGTGTATGCAGGCCAGACCGTAGAAGTGCAGACTGTCAGTGCAACATTTTTAAATGAACGCCAGAAGGCTGCAGTCCGTGTGGAAAAGCAGGACGAAGAGACAAAAAATCCGCTCTCCGGAGGCATCTACGGGCTGTATGCAGCAGAAGATATCAAAGTTGATGGTAAGACCGTTGTTCCCAAAGGAACCCTGATCGAAAAAGCAACGACCGGAGCCGATGGAAAAGCTTCTTATAAAGCGGAACTTCCGATTAATTACAGCTACAGCATCCGGGAGATCCAGGCACCGGAACTTTACCTTAGAAACAGTGAGGATACTTACACCTTCACTTTTAAGTTCACCAATGATAAGGAAGAAAAGGTAAACTTTAGCCATACCTTTACAAATAAGCGTGTAAATGCAACAATCGACCTGGTAAAAGAAGACAGCGAGACAGGAAACAGCGCACAGGGAGATGCCGTATTTGAAGGAGCCATTTACGGGCTCTATGCAAGGGAAGACATTAACCATCCGGATGGCAGGAGCGGAGTCCTTTATAAAAAGGACGAACAGGTAGCTACCCTGACGACCGATAAAGAGGGAAAAGCAAGCGTAAGCAACCTGTATCTTGGAAAGTATTATTTGAAGGAGATCACGCCTCCAGTAGGTTATCTTCTGGACGAAGAGGAGCATGATGTAAACTGTAACTACGAAGGAGACCAGGTAGAGACGGTAAAACGAAATACCGTTTCCAAAGAAGACGTGATCAAACAGCCATTCCAGTTGATTAAAGCAGCGGATAATGATAAGACCGATGCGGACCTTTTAAAAGGTGCCGGATTCTCTGCTTATCTGATCAGCAGCCTGACTGTAAAGGACGATGGAAGCTATGACTTTACAAATGCGACCCCGATCGTTCTTACGGAAGATGGAAAAACAGAAATGTTTACCGATGAACGCGGCTATGCGTGCAGCATCCCGATTCCTTATGGACGCTACATTGTCCGTGAGACCACAACACCGCATAATTTCATGCCGGTAGATGATTTTATCGTAACCGTAACCGAGAACAGCAGCACACCGCAGGTATGGAGAGTCCTTTTGGACGATGAGTTCAAAGCAAAGCTTAAGATCGTGAAACAGGATGATGAGACCAAACAGCCGGTCCTCCTTGCCAATACAGAATTCAAAGTGTACGACCTGGATGCGAAAAAGTATGTGGAACAGGTAACGACCTATCCAAATACGGTTGTCCATAAATCCTATTTTACGGACGAAAATGGTTACCTGATTCTTCCGGAATCCTTAAAATGCGGAAATTACAGGATAGAGGAAGTGAGAGCGCCTGATGGCTACACCCAGAATACCCAGTATGTGGAGATCAAAGTTGATAAGAATACAGCTTATCAGATGGATTCCGTCAGCGGGGATGCCATCATTACCGTGACCTATGAAAACCATCCGGTCAAGGGCAAACTGGTGATCCATAAATCCGGTGAAACCTTAAAATCCTTTAAAAAGGATTTTGTATACGAAGAAGCTTCCCTGGAAGGGGCAGAATTTGAAATCTACGCAGCAGAAGATATTTTTACACCGGATCATCAGGTGGACGAGCAGGGAAACCGTCACGTGATCTATGCAAAGGATACCCTGGTAAAAACAGTAACCACTAATAAAAATGGGGAAGCTGTTATCAAAGACCTTCCGCTTGGAAAATACCGTGTGAAAGAAACAAAAGCACCGGCCGGATTTGTCTTAAATCCAGACAGTCAGGAAGTATCCTTTATCTATAAGGATCAGAACACACTGGAGATCGAAGAAAAACTGGAATTTTCCAATGAACGCCAGAAAGTAGAGCTGAGTGTGGAAAAACAGGATGCCGAGACCGGAAAGGCTTTAAAAGGTGCAACCTTTGGATTATACAATAAAGAAGCAATTTCTTCCGGCGACAAGGTGATCGTAAAAGCAGATACACTGCTTCAGGAGATCACAAGCAACGAAAAAGGTAAGGCAGCGTTTACGCTGGATCTTCCGCTTGGCAGATACTATGTGAAAGAACTGCAGGCGCCGGCGGGTTATGTATCTTCCGATGAGATCCTGGAATTTGATGCCACATACCAGGGCCAGGACGTAAAAACGATCAAATTAAAATCCGTGAAGAAAAATCAGCCGACAACGGTAGAAGTAACAAAAGCAGATATCACGACCGGAACAGAACTTGACGGGGCTTCCATGAGTGTACTGGATAAAGATGGCAACGTGATCGATTCCTGGACATCCGTAAAGGATTCCCCTCATGTGATCAAGAGACTTCAGGTTGGAAAAACATACATTCTGCGTGAGGAGCTTGCACCATACGGTTACTTACGTGCAACAGACGTAGAGTTCACGATCTCTGATACTGCAGAAGTACAGAAAGTCAAAATGGAAGATGAAGTCCCGGTAGCAAGACTTCTGGTAAACAAGAAAGGGGAATTCTTAGACAGTGTATCCCTTCTTGACAATGCAAAAGGCATGATCGAGCACCTGTTCAACTATGTGACCGGAAACCTGACCGATGTAACCTTTAATGTTTACGCGGCAGAAGCCATCCGTGCAGCAGACGGGGTAAGTGCAGATTATTATGCGGCAGATGAACTGGTCGCCTCCATTACAACAGATGGAAATGGCATCGCCCAGATGGATAACCTTCCGCTTGGACGTTATTACATCGTGGAAAAAGAGCCCTCACATGGCTACGTTCTAGATAATGAACCAAGATATGTGGATCTTACATACCGTGACCAGGATACACCTCTGGTTACTTATAGTGCCGACTGGCAGAATGCGCGCCAGAGGGTACAGGTGGAAGTCCTGAAAAAAGAAAAGGACAGTGACAAAGTACTTTCCGGGGCAATCTTTGGCCTCTATGCAGCAGACGACATCGTATCTTCAAAAGGAAAAGTACTCCTTGCGAAAGACACCCTGATCGAACTGAAGACCACAGATGAGGATGGAAAGATCCGCTTTGTTGCAGATCTCCCGGTTGACAGCAGGTACTACATTAAGGAACTTGCCGCCCCGGATGGCTATGTGACAGACCAGGAACCGCAGGAATTCACTTTTGAGTACCAGGGCAGTGGAACCAGTGTTGCAGAGTATGCGTTCACCTTTGAAGATGAACAGACTACGGTAGAACTTTCCAAAGCAGACCTGACGGACAAAAAAGAACTTCCGGGAGCATCCTTAAAGGTAACAGATGAGGATGGAAATACGGTGGATGAATGGGTATCCAAAGAGGAAGCACATATCATCAAGGGTCTTATCGTAGGAAAGAAATACAAGATGACAGAAACAAAGCCGGCAGATGGTTATGTGACTGCGGAAAGTATTGAATTTACCGTCGAAAACACAAAAGAAGTACAGAAACACCAGATGCTTGATGATGTGACCAAAGTGGAAATCAGCAAGAAAGACATTACGGATTCCAGTGAGGTACCGGGAGCAAAACTGATCATCCTGGATAAAGATGGAAAGAAAGTTGAAAGCTGGACGTCCACGGATAAACCGCATATGATCGAAAAACTTCCGGTAGGCGAATATACCCTTCGTGAAGAGCAGGCCCCGGATGGATACCTCATTGCGGAAGATGTGAAATTTACGGTAAAAGATACTGGAAAAGTCCAGAAAGTCAAAATGAAGGACGCACATCCGTATGGAAAATTGGTCATCAAAAAGACCGATTCCACCAGTAAGGCAGCCCTTTCAGGAGCAGAATTTGAACTGCGTGAAAAGGAAAGCGGAAAAGTCGTAGAAAAACTGGTAACGGATAAGACCGGAACAGCGACAAGCGGCAAGATTCCGATTGCTACTTATAAAAATGGAAAAGTAGAGAAAACCGTGGAATATATCCTGGTAGAGACCAAAGCACCAAATGGTTATGAATTAAGCAGCAAAAAAGAAGAGATCCGCTTTGAATACAAAGACGGAAAAACCAAGGTGATCGAGATCGTAAAAGAGATCAAAAACACCAAATCCCCTTCCGGCAGCATACCGACAGGAAACAGCCCGAAAACAGGGGACAGCACCAACATCTGGCTTCCAATCCTTCTGGCAGTCCTTTCTGCCTGCGGCATTGGCGGCGTGATCTGGTATAAGAAGAAAAAAGGAAATTAAGGAATACGGTTCAGGGCTGCTCGATTTACCGGCAGCCCTTTTTCCAGGAAGAATAATCGGAGGTTTGTATGAGACACATAAAAGAAATCATGATCGTGGCAGTCTGCCTGATGGTACTCAGCTTTTGCGTATGTACCGGTTTTGGCATTTACTTTATGTACCGGGAAGGTGTGCAGGAATATGAAGACCTGCGTACATACGTCAAGGAAACAGATGAGGATGACCACACAGAAGGAACAGACGGAAGCGATGGGAAACAGACCGTGGTTGATTTTAAGGCATTAAAAAAGATCAATCCGGATATCGTTGCATGGATCCGGATCCCGGATACCAGCATTGATTACCCGGTAGTCCAGGGAAATGATGACTCCTATTACCTGACACATACTTTTAAGAAGACAGAACATGTGGCAGGGGCCATTTTCCTGGATTCCGATAACAATGCCGATTTTTCTGATGACAAGAACATCATTTATGGTCACAATATGAAAGATGGCAGCATGTTCCGCGGACTTCGAAATTTCCTTGGCGATAAATTTTTAAAAGAACACCATATCCTCTATCTGTATCTTCCGGATGAAGGGGTATGGATCTTTGTGATCGTAAAATGCGAGTATACACCGGCAGATGGAGATGCTTTTTTACTTGGAACGCAGGAAGAAGTCCCGACGCTTCTGCTTTCCACCTGTGGAACAGATGCCTCCAAACGTCTGGTCGTATGGTGTGAAAGGCAGGAAGAGAAAGGTGGGCAGATAGAATATTCTGACGAGGAAGCAGAAGTACAGGAAGCCAGGGATGATCTTGCTTTCCTAGATGGGGAGTTTGTGGAAGACGAAACCCATGATTTTATTTGATATTTTTATTGATGTAACAAGTCTTTTAAAGAGTAAAACATTTTAAATTTCAGGTCTTTCCGAGACAGATAGAAGAGTTTGTCTGCTTTGGGAAGGCCTTTTTTTGTTGCAGGAAAAAGAAAACGTGATTTTTTTCTTCCAAAGTCCATAGGTAGAATGTTGACCTAACAGATTATAATAAAGTTATAGCATAGGATTGATAATTGGAATGTGGATATTTGTTACAAATATAATCGACAATTATTGTAAAATGTGATATAATTTCTGCGTATTCGATAAAAAGTTTAAAATTACAAGAAAGTATGGGGGTAAGGAGAATTCGTATGATTTTTGGTAAAGAAAAGAAAGAAAAGAAAAAAGCAATTACTTTTACAACTACACGGGGAAGTAATTTTACGTCAATTACAGAGAAAAATATTCAGAAGAATGTATTGAAAAAACAGACAAATAAAAGGGACGAAAATACGCACGATACTACGAAAGATGAGGTGAAGAAGTAGGATGGATATCTTAGAGATTATTACACATATAACAGAGTTTATCCAGTATTTTGCGACAGGTTTACTTTTTTTCGGAGCATATTCTTTTGCTGCGTGCTTGCCTAGAGAAGAACAGTCTGAATATTTTGTTGTCAAAGGTATTACGGCGAGTTTTGTCATTAATGTTATTGATTGTTGGGTATTTGATGTTTTTAAAATTAATTCTCAATATTTTCAGGTGACATTGGTGATTTCGGCAATTATATTCGGACTATTTTTGGGACGTGCAAGACAATTCAAATGGTTTCGTGCGGTAATTGAAAAGATGTTTGGCCGTACAGTGGATGATAATCTGTTTGTTCTTATTAGAAACTTGGCAAATCCGGGAAAATGTGTGAGTATACGTTTTACCATAAAGGATGACGATAAGAGCTATGAAGGGCAGATAGATAAAATTGCTGCAATACATAAAGAACCTGTGATTTTTTTGAAATATTATATGATACAGGATCAAGCAGGAAATGAAAAAATGGATTTTTCTGAATGTGATTGTGCGTATATGATTGTAAAATGGTCACAAATGGAAAATGTGCAAATAGCTTATGAAGAGTAAGGGTGTTACTATGATATATCAATATAAAATAGATAATGATAAGGGGCTTATAGAATGTTTTTTAGAGTTACAACATGATTATCCTGTGTATATCCGCGAAATTGAAAGAATTTTGAATGTTTTGAAACAATTTAGAAGTAAAACTTTTACGGTTGTAACCGAAGAAAATTATGTCGATCGACAATATAGAGATTCGTATTATTCGTATTTTTCACAAAAATACACACAATATGAAAGGAACTGTTTGCGGCTTGCTTTTTTTGAAGGAAGGATTAGCCAGGAGCAATTTTCTGATTGCAATTTCAATTTGGAGAAAATATTTATTGGAACTGTGGTATTGCGTCCGCTTGAAGTAGGAAACATTGGACAGACACTCCTAAATCCTAAAAAGCTTAATGTAAAAGGTTATTTCCGCACATGTGATTTTCGAGTTATGGTGTATGGACGAAAATTAAATATTAATGCATTCCCTTATTCGAGTCAAGATGGTGAAACTATGACATGTGCCGAGACGGTTCTGTTTAATTTAATTTATTATTACGGATCGAAATATTCTGAATACAGAATTTTAATGCCCAGCGAGATACTGCAGGATATAGAGAGGGAGTCTTATGAAAGAGTTCTACCTTCTATGGGAGTGTATGAATCTAATATGGCAAAGGTATTGTCGGATGCTCATTTTTATCCTCGGATATATTCTTATCAAAAAGAATTTAATGATATCCTATATGCATATGTAGAATCTGGCATTCCGCTTATTTTGAATTTGCCAGAACATGTTGTTTCATGTATTGGACATGGGGAAATAAGAAATAAAGTGAATTATAATAGTATAAAAGCGGATATCGAGTCTTGGAAGTGTGGCAAAAAAACTTATCATACATTAAACACAGAACGTTTGTACGATAAATTTATAGTGATGGATGACAACAAAGCACCGTATTATAAGACATCGTTAGATGATATCGTTCATGAATATGCAGAAATGTCACATAGATCAGGAACTATAGATGAAGTCAAACATGATGATGTTTCAATTATTGTTCCATTATACAGAAGAATTTTCATAGATGCTGCAAGAGCCGAAAGCATATTTAAAAGCTTGTTTTTGGAAAATGAAATTTTTTTGGAAGATATTCGAGAAGCATATTCGGATAAGACGTGGGGAAGTAAGAAGAATCCCTATGTGTGGAGAATGTATTTAACTGCTTCAAGAAGTTATAGGGATTTTAAAACAAGGAAAACAGCAAATGAAGAACTTAGACTTTTTTATATGGAATGTGCACTTCCGCGTTTTATATGGGTGTTAGAGATTGGAACACTGAAAGAATATTTGTCAACTCCTCAAAAAGCAAGAGTAGAAATTGTATTAGATTCAACATCGTCTCCATATAGTGAAACAAGGGGAATTATAAGTGTAGGATATAAAAATCATTTTATTTTTGTACCAGAAGATATCTGGAACGAAGAAGACGAAGAGGATATTGAAGAAGAAATAGAAGATGAGAAATGTACTAAGATCTCAAAAAAAGGCAAAATGGAAGTAGTTGAAATCTGCAAAGAACTTGGAAATAATTTTGTCTTGACAAAGTTGTTTGAAGAGCTGTATAGTGTAGAGTATCAACAGTTTAGTGAAAATTATGAAATATTTAAAGATTCGAATTTAGAAAGGAATTTTGATTATGGCGCGTGTAGCAGGAGCTGTTCAAAGACAGAAGACTAGAAAATGTACCGGAAAAATATATTCGTCTGAACAAATAGCAAAGCAATTGGCAGGCGCATGTATGAATCTTGAAAAGAAAACAAAAGTAATTGAGCGGAATGAAAAACTTAGTTGGGCGAGAGCTCGGACTCGTAGTATTGGATAACCGATTAATAAAGCCAAAAAGGTAGTACTCCTTTAATTAGGAGGCTGCCTTTTTTGGCTTTGACAGATTACTTTTTAATTTCTAAATTTTCTCTGTATTTAGTGTCAACAGTTTCTGGAGCTGAGATGGCACATTTTTGTTATAACAGATTAATAGGACAATGTAAAATTTCCTATGATTTATATAGCTGTAGAAAAATAAGAAAAGTGATATTAGTTGCGACTACTTTAAAAATTGAGAAGAAAAATGTCGATTTTTCTCGAATTTTGTATATAAAAACATATGAGGCTTTCTGCTATTTCAAAAAATTTGCAGGAAATGGAGAATGAAATACAGGATATTTCATTGAAAATGGTATGAGATGCCATATATGGAAATACATAATTGACGCCAACAATATCTTGTGTTAATAGGATTGTGAGATTTGTATTTGTATCTGTAGAAAAAGATAAAAAGTGCTGGTTCCGGATCTGAGCGGGAGTAAAACATTAAGGAACCAAAAACCTTCTGCCTTTATAATGAATAAGGTCGTTTAGAATGAAAATTTCTAAATGGCCTTTTTTGTTGAAAAAATATGGTAGACAACAAATACAAATCAGGAAAGTCAATGTACATAAACAGATTATAAAAAAGTTCTGAAATATCTTGAATTTCTTTGCAATATATAGGTGGGAAATGCAAAATTCGTATGTGGCTATGAAGCCGGCTGTTCAGAGATGTAGCATGTTTTTAATAGGAACCGACGATAAAGGAAATCAGGGGCTTTATAGAATGACAAATTATGGAGACACAGGGACTGTGTTTGAAGAAAGCAGAAATAATACAAAATATAAAGGAATTTCTCCAGATGCTAAAACGGTGACATTAGAATTATATGTAAGTAAAGAAGAAAAAAACAGAACAACATATAAAAAAAATGAAACAGGAACAGAAGATACTTACGGAGAAGGCGAAGGACGTGTTTATGAAAGTGATGAAGATCCTCTGGATTTACATAGCCCAGTGAAAGGAAAAATAGAAATTAAAATCAGATGATAAAAAAATATAGAAAAAAGAATTGACAATTGAATTCTACAGTTGTAGAATATAATCAACTTCTACAGATGTAGAAAATAAAATTCTAGGAGAGAATCCACGATGAAGACAAAATTTATGACACTTATGACGGTAGCAACACTTGGGATTTTTTCAGCTGCAACAGTTATGGCAGCAGGAAATAACGATTTCTATACACAGCCGCCGGCTGGATCTGAATGGGAAAAAGCAGATACGGAAGGTACCTATGCAAGCTATACGAACGGAAATGATTATGTAAATATCTATAAATACTCACTGGAGGATGTCAAAACAGGGATTGCCAAATGCAATGACACATACGATGCCTGCTATCAGACAATTTATTCAGAGGGAAACAGCCTGTATATGGCAGTGGGATATGCAAAAGATGCAGATGACATCAGTGACGTCAGAAAATTCGTAGAATATATTTCTTATCCTGGGAATCCTTCACTTACCAGACAGGAGAACGAAAACCAGACCGATGATTCTTCTGATAAGGCAACTACAGATACTGACAGTCAGAAGTCAGGAGGAGATTCAGATTCCTCCGATACAGAAGAAAATGCTTCTGCAAAATCCTCGGACAGCAATGATGATTCCGATGTCCTTTCTACCTCACCAATGACATTAGTTGACAGTGATGGAAATACCATTGAGATTAATTACATTCTTCACAAAGATTATTCTTGTGAATATCGTGGAGATGATGGAATGAACTATACCGATAATGGGGATGAAACTTATACCGACGAAAATGGAAATACCTACTCAGCTCTGAATGATGACACTCATCATCTGGGACATA
>ERZ827471.795-NODE-795-length-23693-cov-3.029148_pt1 | contig 23693 bp, 16 predicted proteins | sample MGYA00519772_ERZ827471 | MGnify/ENA primary metagenome ERZ827471 (study PRJEB31778, sample SAMEA3449315) | human gut metagenome | biome: human gut; feature: human-associated habitat; material: faeces | place: United Kingdom | collected 2010/2012 ...
AATACCAACCGCATTTGAGCATTGCTAAATCATTTTTATATGTTTCAAAGTACAACAGTATTTCTAAAGCGGCAGATAAGCTCAACTACTCTACATCCACTATCTATGAGCATCTCAAGTCTCTCGAAAATGAAGTCGGCGTTACTCTGTACAACAAGGCCAACAGAGGTATCTATCTGACTGAAAACGGAGAGATCTTTTTAGAATATGCCAACAAGATTTTAGATATAGTAGATGATATCCACCGCAGATTTTACAAGTCCAGCGAGACGCTTCGAATCACGGCCAGCGAATCCAGCAACTTTTTCGTCATGAAACCGCTTATGGATAAGTTCATCATCAAATATCCGGATATCGAGATCGATTATACTAAGGCTACTACTGATGTTGCCATAGAGAAGATTCTCAACGGTCTCTGCGACGTAGGCGTCATCTCTGAACCGGGATTCAGTACTTCGAAAGTAAAATGTGATTTTCTGTGTAAGCTTCCTCTTTCCTTTGTTGCTTCCCCGAAACACATATGTTTTAAAAATGGTATCGTCGATTCGAGAGAAGATAATACGCTCCTGTCCACTATGGGATTCACAGTAGTATCAAATCTTCTCGTTTCAAAAGGCCTTCTGTTCTCCGATTATTTTTCTTCAAAGAAAAATATAGGAGACCTCCAGACTCTTAAGGAATTGGCATATGAAGGTATAGGAATCTCTCTTCTGCCTACTTTTCTGGTGGAAGACGATATAGCTCAGGGAAAACTCAAGTTGATCCCGGAGTTTAATGAAGAGTTTTCTTCCAGAATTTATATCCTCACCGAGCTAAACAATAAAAAGGTGAATAAATCAGTAAACAATTTTGTACAGCTGGCTCATTCGCTGCTTGCAAATTATATCACATAAACCGGATCTTTAAAGACAGAGGCTGCCGGGCCTCTGTCTTTTTTTGTATAAGAGAGCCCCGTGTTAGACACGGGAAATGAGGAGGGATCTTTTTGTTTTCTCTTAAGGTCAGCCATATCATCGCGACTGCGATCTCAGTGACGGGTCCCTGCCAAACCGTCGTCACTTAAATAAGAGTAGCTGATTTTTCCCTCCACTCGTTTTAAAAAAATTACAGTCCAAGTGTATCCTGCCCCACTCTATTTAAAGAAAAATAGCAATTTGAGTGGGGTTCGGCCCACTCATTTACAGAAAAACCGTCAATTCGAGTGGGCCCCGGCCCACTCGTTTTACGTTAAAACAAAGGTTCGAGTGGGGTAAAATTCCTGCCTCAACGCTAAACAAGGCTAATTCATCGCATTTATTTACATTATATGTAATTTTGCGAAGGGAGTATACCCACTCGTTTAAAGAAAAAATAGTAGTTTGAGTGGAGTCTGCCCCACTCTATTTTAAAAAAATAGCAATTTGAGTGGGGCCCGACCCACTCATTTACACAAAAACCGTCAATTCGAGTGGGGCCCTACCCACTCGTTTTACGTTAAAACAAAGGTTCGAGTGGATCAACCTTAAACTAAACATAGCATAAACAATCATAACCATCAGTTGAAGCTGGTGGTTATGATTGTCACTAAAAGCGCACAAAAATCGGCAGGGGCTGCTGGCCCCTGCCTTCTTCACTATTCCCCTATATGTTATTCAGCCTTAATCGCTTTGATGGATTCTATCAGCTGAGGCACCACCTTATATAAATCTCCCGTGATACCGTAGTCGGCTACCTCAAAGATAGGAGCCGATTCGTTCTTATTTACGGCTATGATGCACTCTGAATCCTGCATTCCGGCCTTGTGCTGAATCGCTCCGGAGATTCCCAGGGCGACGTAAATCTTAGGATGCACCGTCTTTCCGGTCTGTCCCACCTGATGGTCTGCGCCTATCCAGCCGGCGTCCACGCAGGCCCTCGAGGATCCTACGACGCCGCCCAGCACGTCGGCCAGCTCTTCGGCCAGCTTTATTCCCTTTTCCACGTCCTTGCTGATTCCGCGGCCGACAGATACCACCACTTCCGCTCCTATAAGGTCCACCATCTTCGTCGGCTACCTCCGTCTTGATGTCCTCCGCAGCCAGTGAAAATTCCGGATGGATTATCTCTGTCTTTTCGGCGGCGGCAGGGTCAAAGACGCCCTTCTTCATTACGCCTGGTCTGACTGTGGCCATGGCCGGACGAAATCTCGGGCATATGATGGAAGCCATCAGATGTCCTCCGAAAGCAGGTCTGGTCATCTTCAGGTCTCTGGAAACATCGTGATCGCTGCCGGCGATTCTTACTTTGCCGATCTTCTCTATTCTCTCATCGGCAAGAGTAGAAGACTCTCTCAGAAACTCCTTATAATTTGCCATATCTATGTCCAGATGGGTGCAGTCGGCGCAAAGACCCGTATGAAGCCTTGCTGCACATCTGGGCGCCAGGTCTCTTCCTATATTTGAGGCGCCGATAAGAAGCACCTCGGGCTTATATTCCATCACCGCTTCCGTAAGTACCTTAGTATATCCGTCTGTAGTATAATTTTTCAAAAGAGGACTGTCGTATACGAGAACGGTGTCTGCGCCGTATCCGCCCAGCTCCTTTGCAAGTCCGTCCACATCATCTCCCAGAAGCACTCCGCAGAGCTTGACTCCAAGCTGGTCGGCCAGCTTGCGGCCTTCTGAAATCAATTCAAGAGTAGTAGGCATCATTTTGCTGTTTCTCTGTTCGCAAAATACCCATACATTTTTGAATGAAGCAATATCTGCACTGTTGTAAACCATTTATACCTCTCCTTTCCCTAAATCAAATGCTTAGCCGAAAGAATACCGGCCAGTTTATCGGTTGCTGCTTTTCCGTCGCCTTCCAGCATAACTCCGGCTCCCTTGAGAGGCGGTGTAAAAGACGTCAGAATGTTAGTAGGAGAGCCCTGAAGACCGATGGTCGTCTTGTCTATCAGCGGATGATCCTTTAATTTTTCAAAATCCATGACGGTAAGAGGCTTCTCATACGCTGAGAGAATCTGGTCGATGAACATATAGCGAGGCCTGTTCAGCTCCTTTATGCAGGTTATCATACACGGAGTATCCACCTTTACAGTCATATATCCATCTTCCAACATCCTCTTTACCGTAAGAGTTTTACCGTCTTTTCTTATTTCTCCGGCATATGTCACCTGAGGTATGCCCAGTTTCTCGGCCATCTGAGGTCCTACCTGAGCCGTATCGCCGTCTATGGCCTGACGCCCTGCGAAGATTATGTCATCTTCGCTCAGTCCGTAAGTCTCGACGGCCGCAGCCAGTATCTGAGAGGTAGCGTATGTATCTGATCCTCCGAACTCTCTGGCCGTTACGAGAACTCCCTCGTCGACGCCCATTGCCATCAGCTCACGGAGCATGCCCTCTGCCGGAGGAGGCCCCATGGTGAAGGCCACCACCTGGCAGCCGTACTCATCTTTTAAAGCGAGCGCCGCTTCTACGGCGTTCAGATCGTCCGGATTTATTATAGTCTTCATGGAACCGCGGTCTAAAGTTCCGTCCGGTTTTACGGAAACCTTGCCGGACGTGTCCGGTACTTGTTTTACAGTTACTAATATTTTCATAATTTTGCGTATTGTCCTCCTGCCTAACGATTTAAAACATTTCCTGAAATAACCATGCGCTGTACTTCGGAGGTACCTTCGTATATCTCCGTTATCTTGGCGTCTCTCATCATTCTTTCCACAGGATAATCGTTGGTATATCCGTATCCTCCCAAGAACTGAACCGCCTGCGTAGTTATCTTCATGGAAGCTTCGGAGGCGAACAGCTTGGCCATAGCCGCCTCTTTTGCATAGTTTTCGCCTTTAGTCTTTAAAGCTGCGGCGTTGTATGTGAGGAGTCTGGCCGCGCACACGGCAACCTCCATGTCGGCGATGGCAAACTGGGTGTTCTGGAACTTGGCTATAGGTTTTCCGAACTGGACTCTTCCCTTGGTATAAGTCACCACTTCGTCCATGGCTCCCTCTGCAATGCCAAGAGCCTGCGCCGCGATGCCTATTCTGCCGCCGTTCAGCGTGTTCATGGCGATGTTAAATCCCTTGCCCAGTTTTCCCAGGAGGTTTTCTTTAGGTATTATGCAGTCCTGAAATACTATTTCCGCCGTAGGGGAGCCGTGAAGGCCCATCTTCACCTCGTGCTTTCCTACTGAAAATCCAGGAAAGCCGCTCTCTACTATAAATGCCGATATTCCCTTGGTTCCCTGAGACTTGTCTGTCATGGCGAACACGACGAAAATGTCCGCTACGTAACCGTTGGTGATAAATATCTTGGAGCCGTTCATGACCCAGTGGTCTCCCATGTCGACCGCTTCTGTGGTTCCCTTTGAAGCGTCTGACCCTGCGTTAGGCTCCGTAAGGCAGAAAGCGCCTATCTTATGTCCTTTTGTCAGCATGGGAAGATATTTCTGCTTCTGTTCTTCGCTGCCGTATTCTATGATTGGGCCGCAGCACAGTCCGTTATGGGTAGCCACTATGTCGCCTGTGGAAGCGCACTGTTTACTCAGTTCTTCTACCGCGATGGCGCAGGAAATATCATCGGCTCCGGCGCCACCGTATTCCTTGGGAACTCCCATTCCCATGACTCCGTAGTGGAAAAGCTTTTCTATGTTTTCCGCAGGAAACTGTGCAGTGCGATCCGTCTCCGCAGCTATAGGCTTAACTTCATTTTCAGTAAAGTCTGCCATCATCTTGCGGACCAAAAGCTGCTCTTTTGTCAAATTGAAATCCATCTTGTTCTCCTTATATCTATTTGTTTTCAAAGGAAGCCGGCCGTTTTTCCAGAAAGGCCTTCATGCCTTCCTTCTGATCCCCTGTGGCGAAGCACATGGCAAACAGTTCGTTTTCCATGGCTATGCCTTCGTCTACGCCCGTCTCCATTCCTCTGTCTATGCACGCCTTTGAATATCTCACGGCTATCTGAGCATTCTTTGCAAAGGATTCTGCCATCTCCATGGCTTTATCCATCAGCTCGTCGGCAGGATATACGTGATTTGCCAGGCCTATTCTCTCCGCCTCTACTGCGCTTATCATCTTTCCCGAGAAGATAAGCTCCTTGGCCATGGCTGCTCCAACTCTGCGGGGCAGCCTCTGAGTGCCCGAGAATCCGGGCGTTATGCCCAGTCCCACCTCAGGCTGTCCGAATTTGGCTTTTTCGGAAGCCAATATTATATCGCAGGCCATGGCAATCTCGCAGCCTCCGCCTAAGGCGAAGCCGTTTACGGCGGCTATGGTCGGGATCTCAAGCTTCTCTATGCGCCGCATGACGGCGCTTCCCCGCTGTCCCCACTTGCGGCCCTGACTGAGGTCGAGAGGGTACTGCTCTCCTATATCCGCTCCTGCTACGAAGGATCTTCCTTCGCCCGTCAATATCATCGCAGACAGATCGGAGTTCTTTTCAATCATATCCAAAGTCTGCTCAAGCTCCTCTATCACCTGAGTGTTGAGGGCGTTCAGAGCCTCTGGGCGGCTTATGGTAACTATCGCTATCTTGTTTTCCGTTATTTCATATTTAATGGTATTCATATGGTCATGACTCCTTAATAGCTTATATTTTCAGACCAGCTCTTGTACTTCTCATAACGGGCCTTTGCCTCCCTTACAGACTGAGCGTAAAGATCGTCTGCCTTTTCAGGGAAGTTGTTTTTAAGGGAAGCGTATCTGTTTTCTCCCTTGAGGTAATCAAGCATCTTCGAGAAGTCCGGCTCAGGAGAATCCAGCTGGAACGGATTTTTTCCCTCTTCCTTGAGGCGAGGGTCGTATCTGTACAGGTGCCAGTATCCCGCCTCGACAGCCATCTTCATTTCATCCTGAGTGCAGCTCATTCCGGCCTTGATGCCGTGCTCCAAACAAGGGCAGTAAGCGATTACTATAGCCGGTCCCGGATATTCCTCCGCTTCTCTCATAGCCTTAAGAGTCTGGGCCTGATCGTATCCCATGGCTACCTGCGCCACATATACGTAGCCGTAATTCATCAGTATGGCTCCCAGGTCTTTCTTGGCTATGTGCTTGCCGTCTGCGGCAAACTTGGCCACTGCGCCTGACGGAGTAGCCTTTGAAGACTGTCCTCCGGTATTCGAGTATACCTCGGTATCCAGCACCAGAAGGTTAACGTCTCTGTTCTGAGCCATCACATGATCTATTCCGCCGAAGCCTATATCATAGGCCCAGCCGTCTCCTCCGACGGCCCACACGGATTTTTTAGTCAGATATTCTTTATTATCTAAGACATATTCGATATCTTCGTTCTTCTCTTCTTTTTCGAGAGCCTCTATCAGTTCGTCGGAAACCTGTCTTGAAATTTCTCTCTTATCCCAGTTGTTTATATAATTATTTACGGCTTCCTTTGCGATACCCGCATCTTTTATAGCCGTGAGATGATCTATGATCTCCTTGCGGATTACATCCTGAGCATGGAAGAAGCCATATGCGAACTCGGCGTTGTCTTCAAACAGCGAATGTTCCCACGCAGGGCCGAAGCCTCTCTCATCGCGGCAGTACGGCAGTATAGGCGCGCCTCCGCTGTAAGCCGACGAGCATCCTGCGGCGTTGCCCACATACAAATGGTCTCCGGCTATCTGACTCAGCAGCTTTATATACGTTGTCTCGGCGCAGCCTGCACAGGCAGCCGAGAACTGGAAGTAAGGCTTTGCAAACTGTATGGACTTGACATTCTTAGTGCTGATAATATCCTTCTTGAGGTACTTCTCATTCATAGCCACCTTGTCGAAGTTTTCCTGCTCCTGTTTCATGTCCTCAAACGGAACCATTTCCAGAGCTCCCGCCGAAGGACAAGCCGTCAGGCACACTTTGCAGCCGAGGCAGTCATAAGGAGACACCTGGATGCGGAACTGATATTCGGGAGCGTTCTTGCCAAGTCCTTTTGCAGGCACAGTCTCAAATGATTCGGGAACCTGTGCCTTCTCCTCTGCCGAAAGGAGTACGGGGCGTATGGCGGCGTGAGGACACACCATGGAGCACCTGTTGCACTGCACGCACTTCTCCTTATTCCACTTAGGAACGGCTGTGGCCACTCCCCTCTTCAAGTAGGCGGATGTTCCGTTTTCCCACGTTCCGTCTATCATTCCGTGTTTCTTGAAGACGGATACAGGGAGCTTGTCGCCTTGCTGTCTGTCCAGAGGGAACACAATCTCCTTGACAAAAGGAGTAGCTTCTCTCTCCGGCGCCGGCTCGTCCTCTGCTCTTCCCCAGCTTTCAGGAATGTCTATCTTTACTGGAGCCGAGATTCCTATGTCGACGGCAGTATTGTTCAAGTCGACTATTTTCTGTCCTGCCTTTTTAAAATAGGAATTGTAGTTGTTCTTCTTCATATCTTCCACGGCGGTATCCAGCGGAATTACCTTTGTCAGGGCGAAGAAGGCGGCCTGCAATATATTGTTTATGCGTTTTCCCAGTCCTATCTCCGCCGCCAGCTTAGCAGCGTCAATCACGTAAAACTGAGCGTGCTTATTATAGAGGTCTCTCTTCATGGAAGCAGGTATATGCTCTGCTATCTCCTCTACCCCTGTCCACGGGCAGTTGAGAAGATATATGCCTCCGTCTTTAAGATCTGACGTAGTGTCGTATTTATTGACATACGTAGGCGCATGTACGGCCACAAAGTCTGCGGAAGAAACGAGATAGGTGGACCTTATCGGCGTATCTCCGAACCTGAGGTGAGACTGAGTGAGTCCGCCCGATTTCATGGTGTCGTAGGAAAAATATGCCTGAGCGTATTTCTCCGCCACCAGACCGATGGTGGTTATGGCGTTCTTATTGGCTCCCACGGTACCGTCGCCGCCCAGACCCCATATCTTGCAGGAAATCTGATCTTTTGGAGCCAGATCTATCTCGTCGTAATCGAGGGAAGTTCCTGTCACGTCGTCCACGATTCCTATGGTGAAGTTGTTCTTGGGCTCTTCTTTGCTGAGATTGTCGAAGACGGCTTTGAACTGTCCCGGAGTGGTGTCTTTAGATGACAGTCCGTATCTTCCGCCTACCACCTTGATGTCGCCTCTTCCTGCCTTGTTCAGGGCGGTGACGACGTCAAGATAAAGAGGTTCTCCCACCGAACCTATCTCCTTGGAACGGTCCAGTACGGCAATTTTCTTACAAGTCTTCGGAATGGCTCCTATGAAGTGATCCACCGAGAAAGGTCTGTAAAGGTGTACCTGAATGAGTCCGGTCTTTCTTCCGTTGGCGTTCATATGGTCTACCGTCTCTTTAAGAGCTTCCGCTCCCGAGCACATTATGACCGTCACTTCTTCTGCGTCCGGCGCGCCGTAGTAATCGAAGAGCTTATATTTTCTTCCCGTCACCTCGCCTATCTTATCCATGTAATACTGGACTATGCCCGGAACGGCGTCGCTCTTTTCATTGGCGCCTTCCTTGCATTGGAAATAGACGTCGGGATTGGTGTTGTTTCCTCTGTTGGTAGGATGCTCCGGATTGAGAGAATCGCGGCGAAAATCCTTTACTGCCTGATAGTCCATCAGACCTCTCAGATCCTCATAATCTATGGTCTCTATGCGCTGCATCTCGTGAGACGTCCTGAATCCGTCGAAGCAATGCATGAAAGCATACTTGGCTTTTATAGCCGAAAGATGCGCCACTGCGGCCATATCCATGGCCTCCTGCGGAGAAGATGACATGAGCATGGCATATCCCGTCATACGGCATGTCATAAAGTCCGAATGATCTCCGAATATAGAATGATGGTTGGACGTCACTACTCTGGACGCTATGTGCATGACGTTAGGCAAGAACTGTCCTCCCATGGCATACATCACCGGTATCATAAGCATGAGACCCTGAGCCGACGTAAAAGTCGTAGTCAACGCTCCGGCCTGTAATGCGCCGTGACACGTTCCGGCTGCTCCCGCCTCGGACTGCATCTGAATCACGTCTACCGTATGTCCGAACAGATTTTTTCTGCCCTTGGCCGACCACTCGTCGACCTTTTCCGCCATCGGAGACGACGGTGTGATAGGGTAAATAGCGGCAACTTCTGTAAATGCGTACGCCACATGGGCCGCTGCCGTATTTCCATCCATAACTTGCAAATTTTTCTTCATATATTTCACTCCTCTGTAATCGCGTTACGTTTTAGGATATTCGGATCGTATTTTTTAGTCGAAGCGTATCTTTTCCGCAAGTCCTGTTGCCTAAAAAAGAACGGACGACTATCAACAAACACCGGCAATTTTACAGGTGACTGCCGCCTGTCTGTAAAGGCAGGCGCCGTCCGGTGTTTATTATATATTGATCAAAATAAGAGCTGCCGCTACCATGACGGTAGATATCTTCTCCTGTTTTGAAAGATTTTCCTTGAACAAAAAATAATTTACTACATTGACTACCAATATTACTCCTGCGCTGTAGGCCGGGAATACTATGTATGCCGGCAGATGTTCTACCGCCTTCAGGCTGAAATACAGTATAAATGTGTTGGGAACGCCGGTAAACGCACCTATAAGGACATCCTTTCCGCTGAATTTTCTGTCTTCTTTAAGCATTATTACAAGGCTTACCAGTACGCAGAATACGAATGTCATAAAGATATAATAGTCGTTGAGTTCAGTATCCCCATATCTCTCAAAGATCTTGGTATTGAGATCTATAAGCCCCCCGACCAAAAAGATGGCTATGAGAAGCTTCATCGATTTTATATGGTTCTGACTCTTTGTTTCCTTGCCGGAATTTATGTAAATGATTGCTGAAACGGCAAGGGCTATGCCTGCGATCTGCACGATCTGAGGTCTCTCTCCGAACAGAAGGATCGAAAAGACTGTCGGTATCAGCACGCCAAGTCTGTTAAAGGTCGTCGAGATAGGCGTTCCGTTCTTTCCCATGCTCAATCTGCAAAGGATCATACCCATCGTCATGCACACGCCGTTATAGGCAGCCATCAGGAGCGTATATACGGCTCCAGGTTCTGTTCTTATCAGCGTATATTCATCCATCATGAAAAAAGCAATCACAGCGCCCACTACATACGTAGCCACTGTCGCCGCATATCTGTTGCCGCTGTTTGCCTCCGTAAATCTCATGGCGAACATGACGAGAGAATGAGCTGCGATAGTCAAAATCAAAAATATCAAATCAGGTCCTTCCTTTCCTTCGGCCAGTACATTTCTAATGCCCCTGCCGTTCTTTATTTTACAGTTTGTCTTCTCTCATGAACTGAGCGTTGGTTCCGTTGATTTCCGTAAACTCTTTCTCAGCTCTCATGCCTACTCCTTCAGGCAGTTTTTCTACTTCGTCCTTGATCTGCTCCACATCTATATTTAAGAGCTGCTGGTCTTTCATTATCACTTTTCCTGCTACTACAGAGAGGACGACTTCGTTTCCTCTGGCGCTGTATACCAAGTTCGGCACTATATTCCTCATAGGATGAGTATATACAGGCATCATGGAAGGGCTCCTAAGGTCTACAGCGATAAAGTCAGCCTGTTTTCCCGGTTCCAGAGATCCCACTATGTCGTCTACTCCCACCGCTTTGGCTCCCTCGATAGTAGCCATACGCAGAGCGCGCCATGCCGGCATCATCTCAGGATTGCCGTATTTTATCTTGTTGAACAGGCAGACGTTTTTCATCTCATGGATGATATTGTGGCAGTTGTTTCCCGGAGCCTGGTCAGAACCCAGAGCCACATTTCCTCCGGCCTGCTGGAACTCCACGCTAGGACATACTATACCGTCTATTATGCCTATGGAAGCCGGATTGACTATCATTCCCGCTCCTCTCTTGGCTATGAGCGCTGCCTCGTCAGCGTTGCAGTCGGTCAGGTGAACAGCGATGAGGGTGCTGTCCAGATATCCCAGATCGTCCAAAAATGCCGTAGGTCTCTTGCCGTATCTCTTCTCTATCTGATAAGTCTCTCTGTCTCCCTGCTGTACATGCATGTGAATCTTGGTATTTCTTTCCTTTGCCACCTTCTGTATCTTGAGAAGGAGTTCAGGTGACACAAAGTCGGCTCCCTGAGGTCCGAAGAGTACTCTCATTCTGCCGTCTTTGTTATGCCATCTCTCATAGAGTTCTATGTTTTCCTTGAGTCCCTTTTCTCCGTCTTCATCGTCGAACTCATACAATTCTCCCGGCTTATACACTTTCTGTTTAGCCGCGCGTATCATCTGCGTGATATTTCCTCTGGCTCCCGTCTTATGGATGAACTGACAAGTAGTCTCCATCTCATAATGGTAATCTCCGAGAGTAGTAGTTCCGGCCTTGATCGCCTCTACTATAGCCAGTCTTCCGGCGCTCACTCTCTCATCCCACTTGCCTGCGTTGGCAAAAGGCTGAAGACCGTACATCATCCAGCTATTGGTGTCCTGCGCAAGTCCTCTGAAAAGATTATCCGACGTATGCATATGTCCGTCGATAAATCCCGGAAATACAGCGTGATGATCCATATTCAGGACTTCCTCCGCCTGATACATCTCATCTACGTCCTTAAGGGGAACAAAGTCTATTATCTTGCTTCCGTCTACGACCATGGCCACGTCAGATTTAAATCCTACGCCTTCTCCCTCCATGGTATAAAAAAACGGTGCTTTAACGATCATATCTACTTTTTTCATGGTTTCCTCCCAATCTACTATCATAGAAGCAGCGGAAAACAAGTTCCCACTGCTTCTATAATTGATCATCTGGATTGTTTGTTATGATAATTATGCAGCCGCAGTATCTGCATCCTTCGTCTTTCTGTGAAGAAGCTTAAGTCCTATGAGAGCTATCAGAAGAACTACGAAAGTGACGCCGATGCTCAGTACGAACTGACCTGTCAGACCTCCGAACAGATAACCGATGAATGCCGAAACTCCTACTGTCACACCGTAAGGTATCTGAGTCATAACGTGTACTATGTGGTTACAGCTTGCACCTGTGGACGACAGGATAGTCGTATCCGAAATAGGCGAGCACTGGTCTCCGAACAGACCCGATGAAATTACGCATCCGACGATGTACGCTTCAGGAATACCGAATTCTACCGCCATAGGGAATGCGATCGGCATAAGCAGCGACCAAGTTCCCCAGGATGAACCTGTAGCGAAAGAAATCAGAGCGCCTGCCAGGAAGATCAGTCCAGGAACCAGACCTGGCGTCAGGTACTGTTCAACTACTCCTGCCATGAAGTTTCCTGTGTTCATAGCCGAAACTACGCTTCCCAGCGACCATGCGCATACCAGTATGAAAGGAACGTTGATCAGTTCGATCATACCGTCTATGAATGTCTGGAACGCGCTGGTAGGTTTCCAGCGTCCCTTTACGCATCCTACGATACCTGCAACTACGCCTGTCATAACGAAAGCTATCATTATAGCTACAGTTATATTAGCGTTCCTGAAAGCTCCCAGAACGCCGTTGGATCCTATGTCTCCTGTGTAGAATATAACTCCGAACAGTGAAACAAACAGAGCTACCATAGGCAGTACGAAAGCGCTGATAGTAGGTTCATATCCGTCCGGGAAGTCAGCCTTCTTTTCAGGTACCAGAGGCTGTACTCCGTCTGCCAAGAGCTTTCCTTCTCTTCTTGCGCGCATTTCTTCCTTATACATAGGTCCGATATTGATGTCGCCGATAGCAACGATGAATACAGTCAGGATAGCGAACAGCGCGTACATGTTGTACTTAAGCATTCCTGCCCATACTCCCCACTCATTGTCGGAAAGTCCAAGCAGCGCTATCTGAGTACCGATAAGGCCTGTGATGAACGGGCCGTAACTGCTGATTGGCGAGAATGACGCCAAGTTGCATCCCAGAGAGTCGAGTATATAGGATAATTTTGCTCTCGAGATTCTTACTGCATCTGTTACAGGACGCATGATAGTACCAAGGATCAGGCAAGGTTCTGTATAGCAGAATGCGATGGCTGAAACGCTGGTGAGGATCTGTCCCTTTGCCGGAGTGTCGATCTTCTTCGACAGCAGTTTAGCAAAGGCGTAAGCGCCTCCCGTTTCTCTCAGCATGATGATCATGCCTCCTGCCAGAGTAACCAGCAAGATGATTCCGTTTCCTAATGACGGTATCATGAAGTCATTGAAAACATTGATAAATCCGGAGAGCGGATTCCAACCGGCTATGATTGTAGCTCCGACCCAAACTCCGAGAAAAAGTGATAATATGGTGTTCTTCGTTACGAGGGCCAATATTATCGTGATGATTGGCGGAATCAAACACAAGATTCCAAAATCTACATTTTCCATAATTCCTCCTAAATAAAGTTATAAAAAATTGCAATGTGTAACGTGTAAAATGTGGACCTCTACCCTCCTTATCGTAATATGTTTATGATTTACACACCTTGCAGTCCGGCAAGATATGCCGGGCCGCAAAATGTATATTCATCACTATTTGTTTATACATTCAGTAAAGAGACTCTCGTCTATGTTGCCTCCGCTGCATATGAGAACCGTCTTCTTATTCAGCAGTTCTTTATCCTCCAGAATAGCTGCAAGGGGCATAGCGCCTGCGGCTTCGAGAACTACTTTTCCATACACGGCTGCAGTCTTGATAGCCTTCTTCATCGACTCTTCGCTTACAGTCCTGATCTCATCCACGTATTTTTCGATATACGGGAAGAGATATTCCTCGCCGCATCTTCTGACTACAGCGTCCGCTATAGAATGAGGATTCTCTATGGTGACGAGTTTTCCGGCTTCTCTGCTCTTGACGTAAACGTCGGAACCCTCAGGCATTACTGAAATTATATTCACATCAGGCTTAAGGTTCTTAATAGCAAACGCTATGCCGGAGGAAAGTCCGCCTCCTCCCAGCGGTATGATCACCTGCTCTGCGTCTTCAAGCTGTTCCAATATCTCAAGACCGATAGTTCCCTGAGCTGCCACCACGTCTACGTCTGATACAGGGTGAACGTAGTTCAGTTCCTGAGACTTCTCCGCTTCTTCACAAGCCGATATGAATGACGAGTCGTAGGTTTCTCCTGTTTCCACAAGAGTAGCCCCTAAAGCTCTGATGTTATCTTTTTTTATCTGAGGCGTACTCACAGGAACATATACCTTGGAAGTCATTTTCAAGAGCTTTGAAGCATAAGCGCATGCCAGTCCGTGATTGCCCGAAGATGCTGTTATGATGGAAACATCGTCTCCGAATTCTTCTTTGAGGCTGAGGCATTTGTTTATGGCTCCCCTTATCTTGTAAGAACATGCCGGCTGAAGGTTTTCCAGTTTCAAATATACTTTTCCGCCCAGATATATGTTGAGAAGTTCGCTGCTGGTAAGGGGCGTCGGCGTCAGATATTTTGCCAGTCTCTTTTTCGCCTTGTGAAGATCAGCTATCTTCACTTCTCTTAAATTCTGTCCGCGCATGAACTTCCTCCTCTAATCCTCGATCTCAAAGATCGATTCCACTTCTACCGTAAGCCCTAAAGGCAGATTGTTGGTTCCTATAGCCGATCTGGCGTGCTTGCCGTTTTCACCGAAAGCTGCGATGAGAACGCTGGAAGCGCCGTTTAAAACTGCTGCCTGCTGCGTAAAATCATCTGCTCCGGCGACGAATCCGAGAATCTTTACTGCCTTCTTCACCTTATTCAGATCTCCCAAATAAGCTTCCAACGCTCCCAGAGTGTTTAGCATGCATACCTCTGCAGCATGCTGAGCCTCTTCGACAGTAACGTCGATGCCTACTCTGCCGGTAAGGTTCACTCCGTTTTCTATGCTTCCCTGTCCGGAAAGATAAACGAGATTGCCTGTTCTGTTCACCGGAAGATACATGCCCTTGGCTTCAAGGGGCTTGGGTACTTCTATATTGTTTTTCTTTAGATTTTCATATACGTCCATCTGCTTTTCCTCCTATTTTCTAAGTTCGTATGCAAGTCCGTACGGCTTTCCAGGTACGAATTTACCGAATACAGGCTTATCCAGATATTCTCCGTTTTCAACTACCACTTCTCCGCGGAGTATGACGGTATCGGCGCGTCCTATCTGCTCGCATCCCTCATATACGTTGTATTCAACGCCTGTAGGGTTGCTTTCCACGGTAACGGTTCCTCTATATTCAGGATCGAAGATAACCAGGTCTCCGTCTGTTCCGATGTCTATAGTTCCCTTCTGAGGGAATATTCCGTTCAGCTTGGCAGGCAGAGTAGCATATACGTCTACAAGTTTCTGTCTCGTGATCTTGCCTTTTTCTACTCCGTAAGTCCACAGCGCATTGAGCCTGTCTCCTGCTCCAGGACAGCCGTTAGGGATTTTGCGGAAGTCTCCCTCTCCCCAGTGCTTCTGATAAAGCGGAATAGATGAGTTATCGGAACCTACGATGGAAAGCCAATCGTGATTCAGACATTTCCACAAGTATTCTCTGTCTTCTTCGTCTCTGAGAGGAGGCGAACATACCCATCTTGCAGCCTGATCGAAATCAGGATCATCCATCTTATGTTTATCGAGAACCAGATAGTGAGGGCAGGTTTCTCCTATTACAAGAGAACCTTTGGCTCTAGCTTCCTGTATAACTTCTGCCGCTTCTATGCAGCTTACGTGTACTATGCACAGAGGGCAGTCCATAGCGTCTGCAAACTTTATTGATCTTGCTACGGCTTCAGCTTCTCCGTAAGGCGGTCTGGTCATATAATGGTACTTAGGATCCAGACAACCGGCTTCTGCCATCTTATTTCTCTCGTAATCGAGAACGTCAGGGTTCTCTGCGTGTACCATCATGGTCATTCCTACCTGGCTGGCTCTTTCCAAAAAGCGCAGATACTTATAGTCGTCCATGTAAAGAGGCGTAGGCTTATATGCTAAGAACAGCTTCATGGTAGGCACTCCCGCTTCTACCAGCTTTGGAATCTCATCCAGCGTCTCCTCGCCTCTGAAGTCGGTGCATACCGCATGTATAGCCATATCAGGAGCAAGTTTTCCTTTGGAGCGGACGTTGAGTCTGTATTCGAGAGACTCCATCATGTCCATCCCCGGTTCATTGGTGCAGAAATCGACGATGGTCGTCGTGCCGCCTTTAAGTGCGACCCAAGTCGTATCGTATCCGGCGTTAGTAGTAACGCCGTCGGTATTCAATGCTTCAAAATGTGAGTGGTTGTCGACTCCGCCCGGCAGCACATACTTGCCTGCAGCGTCGATCACCGTGTCCGCTTCTACGTCTATGTGGCTTGCTATCATCGATATTTTTTCATCTTCGATAAGAATATCTGCTGCAAACTCATTGGTAGAAGTGACGATAGTTCCGTTTTTTACGAGAGTTTTCATCTGATTTATCCTCCTAACAGATTTATTTATTTTTTATCCAATTTCAGGATAGTATGCAGTAATACGTTTACACTGTTCTCAACGTCTGACCACTCTGTCCATTCCTGAGGGCAGTGGCTGACTCCTCCTTTGCTGGGAGCAAATATCATGCCGGTGTCTCTTATGACGTTAGCTATCATCATAGCGTCATGCCCGGCTCCGCTTTGCATCACCATATCGGACAGTCCCAGTTCTTCTGCCGACTCATGTATGGCTTCCATACACAGTCTGCTCATGACAGTAGGGTTTTGAGTCAGCGTCAGCTCAAAGTCGCAGTCATACTGTACGCACAGTTCTCTCATATGATCGACGAGTTTTCTTATGGACTGTTCATGTACGGATCTTATCTCCACTGTCATCTGTACTTTTCCGGGTATTATGTTCTGTTCGCCTGGGAAAGCCTTTATCCAGCCCACCGTGACTACCATGGTATCGTCTATCTCTTTGCATTTTTCATTGAGAGAAAGCATCATCTTAGACGCTTTTATCAGAGCATCGTCGCGGTATTTCATCGGAGTGGTGCCGGCGTGGTTTTCTCTTCCATGAACCGTAACCATATATCTCTCTTCTCCTACGATGCTGCTGACTACGCCTATATCTTTTTTCATACTTTCAAGGACGCCGCCCTGTTCTATATGTAATTCGAGATATTTTTCAACTTTATCCAGATCCTTATACTTGGCGTTCTTTATATCTTCGGGATATATACCATAATATCCGAGCTTGTCTTCTATAGCGGGGATGGAATCATCCATCTTTCCTACGAAAGATCCGCTGCCTATGAGGCCCTTGATCACATTGCCTTCTTCTTCTGCCCAGTTGGCTACCACCACCGTGTGCTCCAGTTCTATACCATCCCGGTCTATGATTCTGAGCGCTTCTATGGCTCCTAAAACGCCAAGGCAGCCGTCGAAGATACCGCCATGCTCCACAGTATCTGTGTGAGAGCCTATCAACATCACCTTATCTGTCTTTCCCTTTCTTGTTCCTAAAACGTTGTATACTGGATCAATCACAACAGACAGGGACGCTTCTTCCATCCATTTTTTCACCAGATCTATTCCTCTGTAATATTCTTCAGAGTACGCCAGCCTGGTGACTCCTCCCGTCTCATCTTTTCCTATTTCTGCCAGAGTCAGAAGGTTATCTTTTAATCTTTCTATATCAATGGTCTTCATTATCTGTCTTGCCTCTCTGCCGCACCATCAAAATTTAACGATGTCGTTTAATCCGAGTATAGTCTTTTCTCCCGGGAAATCGCACAGAGTCCGCTTAGGGATCTTTACCCCCATTTCCACCATGGCCTCGCAGAGCTTGACTGCAGGTACCACTCCGTCAAGAACCAGTATGCCCAGATCCTCTTTCATCTTTTCAGCGAACTGTACATAGCCGGCGCATCCCAGAAGTATGCACTCGGCTCCGTCTTCCTCCATGCACGCTCTTCCCTTTTCGGTCAGAGCTTTGAGCAGCCTTTCTTTATCTTCTGATTCGAGGACGCCCAGTCCTATGCTCCTGATAGAGCAACATTCTTTTTCTGCATTATGAAGTTTTAAACCGTTCTCTATTATCTTTTGCGATTTATCTAAAACATATAACACCGAAAAATTGGGAGCCATGAGACGAGCTGCCGTTATGGCTGCCTGAGCTATTCCTATCACCGGCTTATCGGTGACTTCTCTGGCCGCCTCGAGTCCCGGATCTCCGAAACACGCTATGATGAATGCGTCTGCGTTTTCTTCCCGGTCTCCCTTTATCACTTCGGATATGACTCCTGGAGATGCCAGAGCCTCGTCATACAGGCTTTCTACAGAATCAGGTCCTGTCGGAGGACTTACGGCATAGACTTCCGTCCCTTTAGACGCATATTTTTTTGCCGCTTCTTCGATTTCTCTGGTCATTCTCAACGTAGTATTTGGATTTATGATCTTTATCTTCATATTTTGTTCCTTTTATTCTCTTATTTGCTTAAATTGTAACATGAAAATCTTTGATCCGAATTCGGCAATAGCAAAAGCGTTTTCGGAAAAAAGGAAACCGATTTTTTTCAACTGACAATTCTCACAGGCCTTGCGAATAGTTTGCTTGCAAAGGCAAATTGCATATGTTAAAATTTTTATGTATAACAAATGCCAAGGGCTCTGCGCTTTTGAAGACGTGTAACTGCTATCTCATGTCAAAATCCTGAGGATTCAGGGGTTTAAGGCATTTGCTCAAAGATTCGTTTCGATCCAAGACAAGCGATAGTGTCGAGGTCTTACGCCCCGATTTAAATAATTATGCAAAGGAGACCATTCATGCGTTATTCGAGACAGCATAAAATACTTGAATTGATAAACACCTACGAGATCGGTACTCAAGACGATCTGGTGACCATTCTGAGAAATAACGGATACAACGTGACCCAGGCTACAGTTTCCAGAGATATCAAAGAACTTCAGTTAGTAAAAGTTCTCTCTTCAAAAGGTAAGTATAAATACGTATCTAACCAGTCAAAAGATCTCCCGGCTTCCGACAGGTTTTCCAAGATTTTCAGGGAGACCATAACTTCCTTTAATTCTTCCGGCAACATAGTAGTAGTAAAAACCCTTTCGGGCTGCGGCCCCGCCGCCGGAGAAGCCATGGATAACGGAGGTATAGACCATATCATCGGAAGCGTTGCCGGAGATAATACGATCTTCCTCTTGATAGATTCAGAAGAAAACGTACCTTATGTACTGGAACAGTTCAAAGAAATGCTGAATACGAGGCAAAAAAATGATTAGCCACATAAGTATAAACAATTTTGCTATCATAAAAAATACAGAGATAGACTTTGACCGAGGTCTTAATATAATTACAGGAGAAACAGGCGCAGGAAAATCTATAGTGATAGAAGCTATAAGCCTTGCTCTTGGAAGCAGAGCGGATTCTTCTTATGTTAGGACAGGAGCAGGCAAGGCAGTGATTCAGCTGGTGGGAACTGCAGACGGAGAAGAGATGATCATCACCCGTGAGATCTCCCAGACAGGTAAAAATCTGTGCAAGCTCAACGGTGAGATCGTTACGCTGTCCCAGATAGTGACAGTAGCCTCTAAGATGGCCGATATCCACGGACAATACGATAACCAGTCTCTCCTCAATCCCGATTATCACATAGTACTTCTGGACGCATACAAGCAGGACAAGACCAAATACCTCAAAGATCAGGTACGTGAAATATTTGAGAAGTATTCAAAGTGCAGATCCGCTCTTACCAGACTTCTTTCCGGAGAGAAAGAAAACCAACGTAAGAAAGACTTCTACAGATACGAATATGACGAAATAGAGAAGGCAAAGCTTACAGCCGGCGAAGATGCTGTTTTGCAAGACCGCATTTCAGTCTTGCAGAACAGTGAGAAAATATACGACAGCCTAAGCAAAGCTTACGGCAGTATGTATGAAGAGTCTCCTTCCGTGATGGAAGGTATGAACATGGCTGTAAAAGCTGTCCTTGATATCAGCTCTTATTCGCAAGATATATCTACAGTCAGCGAAGACTTCAGCGATATATATTACAGACTGGAAGATATCTGTCATGAACTGCGCGCCCTCAGGGATTCCGTCGTCTTCTCGCCGGAGGAACTGGACGAAGCCCTCTCCCGCCTGGATTTAATCGACAGTCTCAAGAAGAAATACGGAAATACGATAGATGAGATTTTAGAATATCAGGCCAAGCTGGCCGAAGATCTGGCCGTATCAGAAAACTTTGACGAGACAAAGAACTCTCTGATGAGAGAGCTCAGAGAATTGAAGGCTATACTTACAGACGCCTGCAAGCTTCTTACACAAGCACGAGAAAAAAAGGCTTCAGAGCTGGCTCAGGCTATACAGAAAGAACTTCACGATCTCAATTTCAACGATTCTTCGGTAAAAATAGCCGTCGGGTCCCTCAAAGAACCTACGGCAGAAGGGATGGACAAGGTAGAAATACTGATAACCACCAATAAGGGAGAACCTCTGAAACCGCTTTACAAAATAGTCTCCGGAGGTGAAATGTCCAGGATAATGCTGGCTTTCAAAAATATAATAAGTTCTTACGATAAGATACCTACTCTGATCTTTGACGAAATAGATAACGGTATCAGCGGCATAACTGCAAGCATCGTCGGAAAAAAGCTCAAGGAGATCTCGAATTCTCATCAGGTTATCTGTATAACTCATCTTCCGCAGATAGCCGCAGCCGGTGATCACAACTACAGGATATACAAGGAATCAGATGAAAGCAGCACCTACACTTCTGTAGAAGCTTTAGATGAAGAGAAAAAAGTAGAAGAAATCGCAAGGCTTTTAGGCGGAACTGTCATAACGCAGACTACTCTGAAAAGCGCCAGAGAGCTCATAGAAGGCATAGAAGGTTAAGAATTTATAAAAGAGAGGGCAAGATTTAAAATCTTGCCCTCTCTTTAACGTCAATATTCCGTCATCTTAAGATCCCAGCTTTTAAGATCTGTATGCAGTATATGATGAGCTTTATCTGACATCGGACTGCCTATGTACTCCTCATAAGTAAGCTGAACGGCGGAATTTTCGTGAGAGAAACGTATGCTGCTTTCTCTGTCCAGCCGGTACAGCTGTTCTCCCCGTTCTCCCGCCAGCTCAAATCCGTCTTTAAACGGCTGTCCGCCTCCGCCTACGCAGCCTCCGGGGCAAGCCATGATCTCTACGAAATCGTATTGAACGTCTCCTCTTCTCACCGCCTCCATCAGAGCTTTTGCATTAGCCAGGCCGCTGGCGACCGCCACCTTAAGTTTCGTGCCCTTTATATCAAAAGTTTCTTCCTTCCATCCTTTCATTCCTCTGACGTCTTTGAAAGCGTCGGCTTTGGGATTTTCGCCTGTCGCAAGATAATATGCGCTCCTAAGAGCCGCTTCCATTACTCCGCCTGTAGTCCCGAATATGACGCCTGCGCCTGATCCTTCTCCGAAGATATCGTCAAAAGGCATATCTGTCAGGTCTTCAGGTTTTATGCTGTCGCTCCTGATGAATCTATCCAGTTCTCTGGTAGTGAGCACTAAGTCTACATCGTATCCTCCGTCTTTATAGTTCACCTGAGATACGGTCCGTTCATATTTTTTTGCAACACACGGCATTATAGACACAGAGAAAACTTTGTCAGGATCTACGCCAAGTCTGTGAGCCACGTAGGTCTTAGCTATGGCGCCGAACATCTGCTGAGGAGATTTGGCTGTTGAAAGATTATCCGTCATATCAGGATATCTGGTCTTGACAAATCTCACCCATCCCGGGCAACAAGAAGCGAACATCGGCCACTGGTAATCATCTCTGTGAGCAAGTCTCTCAAGAAATTCACTGCCCTCTTCCATTATAGTCAGGTCGGCCGAATAATCCGTATCGAAAACGTAATCTATACCGATCTTCTTAAGGGCGCAGACAAGTTTACCTATCGTGCTTTCCTCATCCGAAAGACCTATCTGTTCTCCCCAGGCAGTCCTGACCGCCGGGGCGATCTGCGCTATGACTACTTTATCGGGATCGCCCAGAGCGTCGTTGAGAAGATCTCTGTCATCTCTCTCCCTCAAAGCGCCTACGGGGCAGTGAGTTATACATTGGCCGCAGAGAACGCAGCCGGAATCCTGAAAAGATAAATTATCTCTTACTCCTATGGTAGTCCTGTGCCCCGTACCGTGAAGATCCCATATTCCCAGTCCCTGAACCTTCTCGCATACTTGAATACAGCGCATACATTTGACGCATTTTGAAGCGTCTCTTATGAGTGGAAGATCCTCGTTCCACCTGCTCTTTTCTGCCGTGTTATGCTCAAAAGGACTTCTTATTATTCCTACGTCGTTGGAGATAGTCTGAAGCGTGCAGTTGCCGCTCTTTACACAGCTGGTACATTCTGATCTGTGATCAGACAGCAGCAGTTCCACATTCATCTTTCGTATCTTTCTGACTCTCGGGCTATTGGTAGAAATCTCCATTCCATCACGACATTCAGTATCGCAGGCGGTGACCAGCTTATCTATGCCGATGAGTTCCACCAGGCATACTCTGCAGGCCGCGATTTCATTTATATCTTTCAGAAAGCACAGATGCGGGATATGTATCCCCACTTTCTCCGCAGCCTCCATTATGGTAGTTCTTTCAGGGACGCTTATCTGCTGTCCGTTTATAGTCAATGTTACCATTTTGTGTCCCTACCTCCTCTGAATGATCCGAAGCCGTGATAGTCGCAGCGGAGACATCTGGACGCCTCCTGCATGGCTTCCTCATAAGTCATTCCGTACTCTACCTCGTCGAAATCGCTTTCTCTCTGTTTGTCGTAACGTTCTTTCATCTCGACCCTTCCGCACGGCAGCATATCTGAAAGCTCCGGGAGAGGAATATCTATATCTACTTCTATCTCGTGGTTGAATCCCAGGTAGGCGTCTATGTTAGCCGCCGCTACTTTGCCGGCTGCTACAGCGTTGATGACGGTAGAGGGACCGGTAACACAGTCGCCTCCGGCATAAGTTCCGCTAACCATATCTACGATACTGCTCTTCTCTGCTCTTATGTTTCCTCTGAAGACCGGAATACCGTATTCTTCAAAGAATCCTATATCTGTCGCCTGGCCTATGGCTGAGATTATTATATCGCAAGGTATCTTTTCTTCCGGCTGCGAGGAATCTACAGGCCTTGGACGTCCGGATCTGTCCGCCTGACCGGCTATCTGCGGTTTGACCCACAGCGCCTTTACTCTGCCTCTCTTATCGGTCTGTATTCTCGAAGGTGCTTTGAGCTGCATGAGGCTGCACCCCTCGCTGACTGCCGCTCCGATCTCTTCCGGCAGGGCTGTCATGTCGTCCCTGCGCCTCCTGTATACTATACTCACATCAGTAGCGCCAAGCCGTTTAGCAGTTCTGGCCACGTCCATGGCGACGTTTCCGCCTCCTATCACCACTACTGTCTTATCTTTAAAATCGGGCATAGCGTCATCGCCTATACCTCTTAACATCTCCACAGCAGGAATGACTCCCTTGGCATATTCTCCCGGTATGCCTATGCTTTTGGCATTATGGGATCCGATAGAGATATAAGTGGCGTCGTAATTTTCTCTTATCTCAGCTATCGCCTCAGGAGTAGACACATCATAATCGAGCCTACATTCCACTCCGGTGGAAAGTATCGCGTCTATGTCCCACTGAAGTCTTTCTCTCGGAAGCCTGTAGTTAGGTATTCCGTATCTGAGCATTCCCCCAAGCTGAGATCTCTTCTCAAATACTGTTACTTCGTGCCCCATTATGGACAGGAAGAATGCGGCCGAAAGACCGGAGGGTCCTCCTCCTATGACGGCTATCTTTTTACCTGTATCATCCATTCTCTCAGGTACAGGTACATCTTTGCAGTTGTCTACGGCGAATCTCTTGAGTCCCCTTATATTTACAGGAGAATCTACCAGGGTTCTCCTGCACCTGACTTCGCA
>ERZ827471.802-NODE-802-length-23561-cov-46.127499_pt1 | contig 23561 bp, 16 predicted proteins | sample MGYA00519772_ERZ827471 | MGnify/ENA primary metagenome ERZ827471 (study PRJEB31778, sample SAMEA3449315) | human gut metagenome | biome: human gut; feature: human-associated habitat; material: faeces | place: United Kingdom | collected 2010/2012 ...
GGGCCCCCGTCAATTCCTTTGAGTTTCACCGTTGCCGGCGTACTCCCCAGGTGGATTACTTAACGCTTTCGCTGTAGAGCTTACATTTTATCGCAAACTCCTAGTAATCATCGTTTACTGCGTGGACTACCAGGGTATCTAATCCTGTTTGATACCCACGCTTTCGTGCTTCAGTGTCAGTTATGGCTTGGCAAGCTGCCTTCGCAATCGGAGTTCTGCGTGATATCTATGCATTTCACCGCTACACCACGCATTCCGCCTACCTCAAACATACTCAAGTCCCCCAGTTTCAATGGCAATTTTATGGTTGAGCCACAAACTTTCACCGCTGACTTAAAAGACCACCTACGCACCCTTTAAACCCAATAAATCCGGATAACGCTCGCATCCTCCGTATTACCGCGGCTGCTGGCACGGAGTTAGCCGATGCTTATTCATACGGTACATACAAAAAGCCACGCGTGGCTCACTTTATTCCCGTATAAAAGAAGTTTACAAACCATAGATCCTTCATCCTTCACGCGACTTGGCTGGTTCAGCCTCTCGGCCATTGACCAATATTCCTCACTGCTGCCTCCCGTAGGAGTTTGGTCCGTGTCTCAGTACCAATGTGGGGGACCTTCCTCTCAGAACCCCTATCCATCGTCGGTTTGGTGGGCCGTTACCCCGCCAACTGCCTAATGGAACGCATGCCTATCTATCAGCGATGAATCTTTAACAAATATTCCCATGCGGAACCCCTGTTTTATGGAGCATTAATTCATCTTTCGATGAGCTATTCTCCTCTGATAGGTAAGTTGCATACGCGTTACTCACCCGTGCGCCGGTCGCCATCAAACTTAGCAAGCTAAGTTCATGCTGCCCCTCGACTTGCATGTGTTAAGCCTGTCGCTAGCGTTCATCCTGAGCCAGGATCAAACTCTTCGTTGTTCAAATTGTTTTATGTCTTTGCTCAAGATTCCGTTATTTTCAGGTTCAAGTATTTTTACTGACGGTATTCATTCTAAATACTTGTACTACTGTTGTATATGTAAATTTCTCAAAGAACTCTTCTCAATCGTTTCTTTCGAAACGTGGTGCAAAGGTAAGGATTTTTATTTTTATCTTCCAAATTTTTTCGAAAGTTTTTTCGATTTATTTTTTCGGAAGTTCTTTCGGAACGGCTTCAGAACATTCGCTTGGATCTTCCAACCTCATCCCTCGGTTTCTATCTTTCCGGATTCCTTAACCCCTCTTTCATCATGTCTGCACCGCATCTCTCTCGATTGCGGGTGCAAAAGTACTGCTGTAAAACATATTCTCCAAATGTTTTTCCAACTTTTTTACAACTATTTTTTACTCTCCTTGATTGTCAGCGATTTATAAATGCTCTTTTCTCCGTTCTTTTACTTTCCTCTCTTTCTATCTTATTTCTCCTTCCCTAATTCTCAATTTTCAATTCTCCTTTCTCAATTGACAAAAAGCCGGAGTGTTTTTATCATTTCACGCCGGCTTTTCAGCAAAAGACGCCGGCTTTTTCTCTTTTTATGCCTATCTTTTAAAAACAAATAAACGGGAATCGATTTCAATCCTCACTGGATTTACTTTCGATTCCCGTTTAGTTCTAACCGATACTATATATAATAACTTTTCAGCATCTATATTTCAGTTTATTCGTCAATCTTATTTTTACTGACCACTAAAAGGATTTTGATCACTTTGACTAATGGCTGTATTATTAGTTAATTCTAATTCTGGTATTTGATTAATAAACCGATAATCATTTGATGGTAAATATGCATAAGGTTGACTTTCTGAAGCATTATAACCATCTAAATATAATAGTCCCCACGAATAATGACCTGCCGGATTAGAACTTGTTGCTGCATAACGATACAATGGCTTTTGTAATCGAAGTAAATCATACGTACCAGTAACTCCTTCTCCCAATAATTCTTTACGACGCTCCTTATATATTTCCTCCAATAATTCTTCCTTCGCAACTGAGGTTGTCTGATTTGACACCATTCTAGCTGATTGTAACAAATTAAGATAAGATAATGCAGAAGTAACATTACCTAAATTCGCTTCAGCCTCAGCCATAATCAATAACATTTCAGCACTTCTCATCAGAGGTAATTCGGGATATGTATTTCCCATAGGAGCACCATCAGCATCTCCATAATACTTAAATTTATTATAAGCCCATTTGGCTTTAATTTCTGCATCTCCATTATTTGTTCGATGCCAGAACATCACATTTTTCTCATCCTCATCCGTAACACCATCCGTTTTTTCACACTTTGTTCCTCTATAGTCGGTATCATCAAACAAATCGACATATTTTGAATCAACGAAGAAATTAATAAAGCTATATATTGGACCTTGGGTCATACCTTCACCATAACTAGGATCCTGATTATACCAAATATTAAAAATCGTACAAGTGCTAATATTAGAAACATTCGTATATTTCACTCCCCAAACTAATTCAGGACAGCCATCTGTCAAAAAATTATCAAAGCCACTACACCATTGTTCACGCGTCATCAATGTTGAATAGTCATCATAAACTGCTTTAGCTGATAACAAGGCATTTTCCCAATCACCCATAACTTGATAAACACGGGCAAGAAAACCCTTGGCTACATCTTCATCTATCTGCCATTTTTCAGTTCTCTCAAAAGAAGAAAGCAATGAAGCACCCTCCTTTAAATCTGCTACAACTTGTTGATAACATTGTTCTACAGTTGAAAAAGGCATCGAATCAGGATCATCAGCCGATGTTCTCAAAATAACTCCGCGTTTATCCTTTGCTATCGCATAAGTCTGCTGATAAGTTGTGAGTAAAACAAAATAGCTCAATCCTCTCATAGCAAGGGCCTGTCCTTTTATTTCAGACTTTTCCTCGTCTGTTCCAGTTGCCTCAGGTAAAGCGTCAATAATGATATTGCACTGATTAATTATTTTATAAAAGTTGCTCCAAATACGTTTTGCATAAACTCCAGAAGAACGAGTCCGGTCAGGAGCAAAATTATACGCGTCTTCCTGAGATCCACCATAGTTTTTGGTACTAATAATATCCTCGCCAGCAGCATCGAACCAAATTGCTAAACCGGGCATACCCGTATAACAAATATCATTTTGACTGGAATAAGATTCTCCCATTAATAAATAATGATAAGCAGATCTTAGAGCCATATTCAGGCCTGTTGTACTTGCTAATATCGTCTCTTCTTCTACATCCGTTGAAGAACGAGTTGTTAATTCGTCATTACAATTTGTAAAGCCTAAAACAAAAACTACCAATACAATATAACTAATCGTTCTTAAAATTCTTTTCATAATTCAATTGTTTAAAATGTAACTTGAATACCAGCCATATATACTCGTCTAGAACCTTGAATACCATTATCAGTATCAGCATTTCCATTATAATTGTTACCAGACAATCCTGTTTCTGGTTCAGTGTGACGTTTAGCTGCAGGTCCAAAAGTCAATAAGTTATCTCCAGATAAATATACACGAGCATTAGAAATACCTATCTTTTGAGTTATAATTTTAGGTAATGTATAACCAAACGTCAAATTTCTCAAGCGTAAATAGTCATTATTAAACAAATAGAAGTCAGAGTTTCTACGTGTATCTGAATAATTTGAAGCAGACCAACGCGGGAACTTAGCATTATCTCCTGGTTCCATCCAAACTTCGCCTTCCACTAAATCTTGAATTATACCAACACCATCACGAACAGTCGTTCTTTCCTGATATTGGTAATCCCACATTTTAGAACCAAAAGAAGCATACCACATAAAAGACAAATCAAAATCATTTAATTTAAATGAATTAGTTAAAGATCCAAAAGCTTTAGGTATAGCAGTTCCACAATATTGGTAATCATCAACTGTTACATCTGAATAATTCTCAGTTGTAGTCCAACCTCCATTATCATCTCTAACCCAATATCGCATATTACCGTTATCAGGATTTACTCCTGCATTTTTAACCATATAAAACTCAAAGATAGAATATCCTTCTTCCAATTTATACCCAGCACCTCTATTCCCATAAGTGTATGCTCCATCAGGAAGATATGTAACTTCATTTTTTAAAGTTGAAAAATTAAAATCAATATTCCATTGGAAGCTTTTAGTACGAACAGGAACAGCATTTAATGTAAACTCAACACCTCTATTCTGTATATTCCCTAAATTTGTATTAAATCCTGTTGCATCCCCAACCTGAGCAGATAAAGGTAAAGCCTTATAATACAAAAGATCTTTTGAATTACGAGTATAATATTCTATCGTTCCACTTATTCTATTAAGAAAAGAAAAATCTAATGCGATATTGTATTGTTCGTTTTTTTCCCATTTCAAATCAGGGGTCGCTATAGTTTTCGGTTTATAACCCGCATTTCCATATAAGTTATCAGATGTATAATATCCTTGATAAGCATATAGAATTTCATCATCTGCCGAAGAAGTTCCTGTTCCTGTATCACGTGGAATTAGTTTATCATTTCCTGATGTTCCATAGCTTCCCCGGAGAGATAAATTGTCAATCCATTCTAAATCTTCCATAAATTTCTCCTTAGAAATACGCCAAGAAGCACCTACCGAAAAGAAATTTCCCCAACGACTATCTGGACTAAATCTAGATGAACCATCTCTACGTAAAGAAGCAGATATGTAGTACTTATTATCCCAATTATAATCGACTTTTCCAAAAAAAGACAACAATGTATATCTATTTCTCCAAGAGCTAGACTCCCAGTTTTTCGTTGTTGATGCAAGTTCATATTGCTCCATTTGCATTATACCTTCTCCATAAGAATGGCTATATGTCTTATTATAAGAATACAGTTCATGGCCCAACATTACATTAAAAGTATTCGACCCAAATGTTTTATCCCAATTCAAAACATTATTCCATGTCAAAGAAGTTGTTCTCCAAGTATTTCTTGTCGCTGTTCCACCTGAGGTTTTTACAGTCACACCATATGGTTTTAATTGACCATCGCCATGAATAGCAGAAGTATAAACATACTCAGTTTTTGTAATATCATCTAAGTTCGCTGAAGTTTTAAATTTTACACCAAATGGTAAATTAAAATCAGCGAAATAATGAGCTGTTATCATATTTCCATCATAACAATCAAAATCTTCGTCATTAGGGTTATTCCAATAATCACCTCCATTAGCCAACACATGAATTCCAAAGAAATTAGAACTATTCTCTCCAAAATCATAAATTCGATCACCAGTCTTCTCAGAATAAAACCAGTCTGTATTATCTTCATTTCTAAGCCAAGGAGAGTTCAATGTATTTGAAAAGACCAAAGCCCGATTGGCCCCCGATGTATTCTGCCGGTAATAACTATAAGCTAAACTACCGCCCATTGTTAACCATTTTGCCACCTCAGAAGTCACATTTGCTCTAAACGAATAACGCTTGTAATATTGTTTATTCGCATATCCTTTATCATTCAAATAAGATAAAGATGTATAATAGTTCGTTTTTCCATTTTCTGTCGCACCACTTACATCAATACCATAATCCTGTCTCAATTTTCTAGAAAAAACAGCTCCATACCAGTCATAATCACTTTCATCCCAAACCATCTCCAAATCAGGATTAGTCCAGCAATTACCGTTACCATCATGCAAAACATAATTAGAAGCATCTCCTGTCCACTTAAAAGGTGTCACATACACTGTTTCACCTTGAGAATTGACTCTCGGATTAACCATGTGACCAAGTACAGTCTGAGACGCATAATCGCCCGCAGCCTGTTTATCCATTCCTTCCAAATAATACTTATCGTTATAAATGGCTCTCCAAGTATTTGTCAATTGCTGATAAGGATCTGCTTTTGTCGGATTTTTCACAGCATTGTCGGAAGTACCCCAAGCGCCTCTGAAATTAATCACAGGTTTCCCGGCTTTTCCCTTTTTAGTAGTAATAACCAAAACACCATTTGCTGCTCGCGAACCATAAAGAGAAGAAGCGGCAGCATCCTTTAAAACGGTCATTGATTCAATATCTGAAGGAGCAATCGTATTTAAACTTCCATCATAAGGCATGCCATCAACAATAATCAAAGGTGTTGTCTGACCAGACATAGAACTAATACCACGTATCTGAATTCGGGTATCACCACCTGGATTACCTTCATTGTTCGAAACATTTACACCAGCACTCATACCTTGAAGAGCTTCTGCAAAACTCGTACCTGAGATTTTCTCTAGCTGATCAGACTTAACAACACTAGCTGAACCTGTAAACGAAGATTTCTTTGCAGTTCCATAAGCTACTACTACGACTTCATCCAAATCCTGAGAATCACTTTTTAGCGTAATTTTCAGTTGGCTTTTCCCATCCCATACACTTTCCTGAGTTGAATAACCAACATAAGAGATTTGTATTACATCTCCTTTTTTTACGCCAGAAATTGAAAAACGCCCATCGGTGTCTGTTACAGTACCTACTGTTGTTCCCTTCACAATTACAGAAGCCCCAATAACTGGACCCATTTCATCTAAAACAAGACCAGAAAGGGTTTTGCTATCCTGCATCACAATCGGAGAGAGACCTTCTAGAATTCTACTTGCATACCCATTTTCTGCTATACAAGCTAAAGACAAAGAGAATAGCAATCTCGGAACAAAAGTTTTCTTTTTACTTGCCATAATCACATTCTTTAAATTACACAATAACTATTTATTAAGGCTATCACGAATAATAACAATTAAACATTTTTCCCAAACGGTTATGCAGTAAAAATAAACATATCTATGATAAAATCAAACTTTTTATAGATAAATTTGCGCAAATAGCAAGTAAAATATAAATACATACTATATTTTAAAAGTAAAAACAGATTAATTAATACGATATTTTTCCCTTTAACTATTTATTCAAATATAACTAAAAAGAGCATTATATTATTCTCCCCCATACACTTCCAACAGATTCATTAATTCTTTGAATGCGGTGGTTGAAACGGATTCCTGTTCGCTGGTTGGTGAGAGTAAAAGGATTTCCTGCTTCCCTTGGAAGAAGGCTTCTTCGTAGATGTATTGAAAAAAGGGCTGATAGCGCTGGAATCCTTTCAGGCTTTTCCCGGTCTTGATCCATTCCGTTACGTATTTATATTTAATGAAGCATGCCTGCTCCCGCTCTTTATCGTTTTTATACCCATCGCCCCGATTGGGTAAGTGGGCATCGATCCGATATAGATAATCTAGGCGCTCCGGATTTTTCTTCCAGGCTTGATAGAAAAGAAGGATGGCTTCCTGTTCTTGTCCGTCGCGCCATAGTGTTTCTCCCCGGGAAACTAATAACAGATTTACCCAAGCCGGAGCCGGTTGCATCAGTTGTTCTGCCTGCTTGAATAGACGAAAGGCCTGCTTCCGGTCGTAGGTCATTCCTAAAGCGGCTCCCAATAGCAGGGTGGTTTCAATATCTGTCGTATCACGACTATAGGCTTTTTCCAACAAAGGGATGGACTGTAATTGCCGACCAGCATAATAACGGGAAGCAGCGGCGTATTTCAGATTCAGGAAAGTAGAATCGCCCTCTTGCAACAAGTACTGATACAACGAATCGGCCTCATCGAAAGACTTATGCATGAAACAGGCCATCGCCTTACTTTTAATCAAGACCCGGTTGCCCGGATTATACTTGAGAGCGGTATCACACACCTGCACGGCTGTTTCAATATTCGCATCGCCCAAACGAAGCAGGCAGTTGACAAAGCCATTGGCTACACCTACATGTTCCCGGTTTGCCATGAAAGCATTATAATAACAGGCCGTTGCTGCCAACAATGAATCCATCTTCAAGAAACAATCGGCCAGCTGGCTATATACCAACGGATTGACCTGTGTTGTATCCTGCTGCTGAATCCACTTGTATTGCTTGATCGCTTGCGGATAGTTTCCTTCCATCGCATACAGGCGCGCCAGCTGATAGTTGGCATAAAAATTCGTACTATCCTGCCGAAGTGTCTTTTGGAAATACAAACGGGCCTCGCCTGTCTTTCCCACATTCATCGAAACACGCGCCATCGCATTGATGGCTTCTACGGAAGTTGAATCCAATGCCAGGCAACGCTGATAAACCGGATAAGCGGATTGATAGTCCAAGCATTCTTCCAACCGGCGTCCTTCCCGTAGCAATTGTTCCTGTTCGGTTAAGGACTGACTCCAGCTCTCCCAAGAGAAGAATCCACACAAAACGAAAATATACACCAACTGTCTCATAGGCTTTTTCAATTTAGGTCTGAAAGATAATCATTAAAGACGGAAACGGGAAATATCGACTTCCTTTTGTTTCTTTTCCTTATAACCACCGAAACGATACACGAAATGGATGGTCACACTCCGGTTATAAAAGGAGTTATCCATGTCCAGATATTGTCCTTTGAAACGGACCTCGGTTTGGGGATAACCGGTATTCAGCAGATCATTCCCCCGGATAGAGATGGAAGCTTTCTCATGGGCAAAGGTCCATTTGGCGGCGGCTTCCAGGTTAAACAAGGGCTGGATATCGAACGTACCTTGTATGGCAGCCGACTGATACCGGCCGTTCAATTCGAACGACACATGTTTTCCAACCTGAAATGTATTGTCGAGCCAGGTAACAAATACCCACTTCTTCCGGTTAAAGGGAATATCAAAATAATCATCACAACGCTGGTGCATCCGCATTCCCAAAGCATTGTATTTTGCCCGATACCACGAACCAGCCGAAAAAGGAATATTGGCCACCACACCGTATTGCCGCATGTAATCCCAGTTCTGCATTTTGTAAATCAAAGCCAGCCGATCGGACGACTGATAAGGCGACTGCGTAAAGTAATCGTTTGTATGTTCAAAGAAGGCTGTCAAGAGATATTTCTGCTTCCAGATATACGTACCCGACAAACCATATTGATTGGCCGGACGCAAACCGGGTGTTCCGTGGATCTCGGAATAACCATCCAGATAACTGACAGCCGACTGCATCGACCAATAGTCCGGATACGTCTTGTCCGACGATAAAGAGACTTGCAGCATGTGTTCCGGCCAAATCATCCAAAGGAACGAAGCCTGCGGATAAAAAGCCCATCGCCGGTAATTGTCCAATTCATAATACTCACCCGTTGCCGAAACGGAAAAATGAGTGCCATTTCCGAATTGCTTACCAAGCGATACGTACCAATCTGCCGTATGTTCTTTCAGGTCGGAGTGCGTGTCTTGAGCATCCACAGCGCCCTGCACATCCTGATAGATCTGATAATCCCTACTTCGGGCAAAATCATAAGACAAGCCATAACCCAAGGTCCAGTTTTCAGGTAAGGTATGCGACTGATCGGCATAAACCGTATATTTATCAATCTGCTGACCACCGGATAGATCGAATGATTTCCGGCTGCCATCGGTATAATCCACCTGCATCTGTTGCGTATTGTCCATCCGATAAGCCGTATAATCGCCTCCCAGTTCCAGACCAAAACCGGAAGTATAGCGCAAAGAGACATTATGCAGTCGCTTATCAGTCTCTTTGTTCAGCAAGCTTTCCTGAAAGTTTCCGGTTGTATAGGAATTTCCTTTATACGACGGCGTATAACTGCCGAAGTAGGATACATCCACCCGGTTCTTGTCATCCAGGTGATATTCGAAGGCTCCACGGAGATGATGCGCCCATCCTTTTTCCCGGATCTCTTCCTCATTCCGGATATCATGGACTTGCCCTTGCAGCGTATGGCGCGAATACAAATCGATCTTCGTCATCGTCTTGTCGTTGGCTGTTCCATACATCACATCCACTGCCAGCTTGGGAGTTGTATAGCGGAAGTTCGCATTCGCATTCCCGTCGTTGAAATACTGGTTCCGATAATCGGCCGAGACTTCACCGGAAAAGGAATAATCGGTTGCCTTCTTCAAGACAACATTGATAGCAGCTCCACGTACATGGTATTCAGGCGGCGCACTATACATCACCTCAGCTTTTTCTACCCGATCGACCGGCGTATTCCGCAATAAGGTTTCCAATTGAGAAACCGTCATGGTGGTGGGTTTCCCGTTCAGTACGATGGTCAGAGACGAAGCTCCTGCCAACGACAATGTCCCGTCCTTCTCCGTAATTCCAGGCAGTTCGGCCAGAGCTTCAAAGGCATTGTTGACGATCCGTTGTTCTGCCAGGACAGACAAATCATATCCTAATTTGCCGTCTTCCACCTGCACCAACGGGCGTTCGGCCGTGACGACCACTTCCTGCAAGGTACGATCGTTGGCCATTAAAGGGATGTCGCCGGTTTGTTCACTCGTGCCTGTCCATTCTTTAGGGGCATACGCCAAATGCTGCAAGACCAAGCGGTAAGGAAATACCGCCGGATCAAAACAGAAAACACCTGTTGTGTCGGTCACGACGGCTCCGACAAACGTTGAATCCGCACGCTGCAACACCACCGATACGGCCTCCAACGGTTTCCCGGCCTCATCCACTACACGCCCCGAAACGGTTTGTGCCTCTATCGTTCCGGCATAAACCAACAGCCAGCCGGCCACGATTCCCATCATCTTTCTTTTCATCTTCTTTCGTATTTAATCTGTAGCGAAAGTAGAAGTCGTTTTCCGAAGATTGGGTTATCAGTCTGTGATGTATTGTTATTTAGTGTTAGCAGGAATGCAGTTGGTTAATATCCGGAAAGTTGTATCTTTGTGCCCATGAAAATTTTCCTGGCACTTTTAGTCATCGCTCTGGGCTGGATCATGCAAGGCTGCACGAATGAAGCAGACCGCAACGCCATCCGGCAGATGGAACAGGCTGCTCCCTTGATGCAGTCTGATCCCGAGGTAGCTCATGTCCTGTTGGCAGACAGTGTTACCCATCCGGAACTGTTAAGCCCGGAAGTCAATGCCCGCTGGTGCCTCATGTTATGCCAACTGGCTGATTCGATTGGTACGCCGTTGCCCCTTATGGATGATTTGGATCGGACCCGGTATTATTGGGAAAGTAAAGGCTCACCACACGACCAAGCTTTAGCCTACTACTATCTAGGCAGGAAACTAAAGGAAGAAAAATTGATAAAACCGGCTATGAAGATTCTATTGGATGCTGTCAAATTCTGTTCTGCAGGAAACGATATGGAGTTATTGGGTTTTATCTATACCTATATTGCGGAGTTATACTATGAGCAATATGATTTCCTGTTGGCAAAAGATAAGTTCTTGGAAGCTGCCTCTTTTTTTGAGAAAGCAGGAAATAACAGAAGTAAAGCTTTTGCCAAGGTAAATGCAGCCCACATGTATGCAGCAATGGATTCCATGCAGATTGCTTTTGTATATATGCACCAGGCGGATTCAGTCTTGTGTGCATTGGGAGATTCGAGCGATTTATCAACATTGTATAATAATTGGGGAAATATCTATGCAATGCAAGGCGAACTGGATACCGCCAAGGCGTATTTACAAAAATCTATTGCTTATTGCCCGGAAGAAGCGGCACATACATACTCCGCCTTAGGTGGAATTTATTTGGAAACAGATAGTATCGAACAAGCTGAACAATGTTTTGAAAAAGCGAAAGGCCCAACAGAAAACCGTTATACACACGTTGAGTTATACTATCATTTGTCGGAACTGGAAGAAAAGAAAGGAAATATAAACCGGGCATTGACCTATATGCGGCAATATGTAGATTCCACCAATGCGGATATATTGGCAAAAAAGGAGACGAATCTACTGGAAGTAGAGACCTTGTTCGACCGCAAACAAATGGCACAAGAAAACAAGCAATTGATGCACAAGTATCGCCAAACCCGCAACGGAATGGCTATAACGGTATTCCTTTTATTGATATCGATTTCGCTCTATCAATATCGGCTGGGACGTAAAAACAAGAAGATGAACCAGCAGACACACGAACTCTTGGAGAAGAAAATGCGTATGTCTAAACTGGAATCGAATTTACGGGATTTGGAAGAGCAATTGAAGATGACGCAAACATCCAACCAGGAAAGAATCCATCAATTGCAACAGGAACATAAGCAAAAGCAGCAAGAAGTGAATGAACTGAACCAACTATATGCCCAACAAGCCCAGTTCGTATTTCTGCACTCCGACTTATACAAGCAGATAGACAAATTAGCCGCCAAAACACCACGCTCCGCCGGGAAAGGGTTGTTGACCGATAAGATATGGAAAGAGATATATGCTTATTTGGATATTTTATATCCGAACCTAGATGCTTTTCTATCCGCCAAGGGAATCACCCCTGCCGAAAAACGCTATTGTTATTTATCCTTCTTCCGTTTGGAAGCCAAACAGGAAGCCCAGTTGTTAGGGGTACAAGCAGACACTCCTCACAAAAGCCATACACGTATCCGCCAAAAACTGTCGGTAAAAGGTTCGGACAAGAAGCTATACGAAGTCCTATCAGAAGCAGCATTCAACCGACTGTAAACCACCGAATTACCCCCCCCCCTATCATCCAAACATCTTGTCCCGACCATCGTTTATAACTCTTTGATTATCAATCAGGACTGTCCCGAATAAAAATCGTCATTTCTTTGTGTTATATCCGAAAAGTCGATTCCTTTGCCCCCGAATTCAAAAACAAATAAATCGTATGACAAAGAAATTTTTAATGGCAATAGCTTTGATGTTGTGTTCTTGGTCAGCATTTGCCAAAGACATTCATTGGTTAGGGAGATGGGGATTGGGGCGTTCCATTGATTCTACCATTCCTATTATCGGGAATGTAGATGAAACAACGGGTACACTCACATTAGAGTTTACAAAGAACTTAGGTGATGTTATGGTAACTGTTACGGATTCGTCCGGAAATATCGTTTATCAGGAATCGGTATCTACCCATGAAACACCCAACTGGACGGTTACATTAGATCCATCAGATCAAAACGGTACCGTTACTGTTACCGATGGGGTGAATTTAGTGTATGGAGAGATCAATTATTAACACATAAATCAAATTTCTAAAGACAATGAAAATGAGATTTTTAAGTATGTCAATTTCGTTATTGACATTAGTCTTTACCTCTTGTGAAAGCGATTTAATTACTTCAAATGCACAAGAAGATTTAAAGATGGCTCAGGAAATAGAAACAGAGCGTTTCATTTCCCCAATAAATACATTGTATAAAGACTGTAAATTCTTGTATGAAGGAAAGACTTACGAATATACAGCTACTATTGTAAATGACTCTGTTGTCAATATCAATAATGATGCAGCTAAAGCAGTTCTTTCTGAATTAGAAAATGCGTCTAATACAGTCACCTATTTACATTTGGATGGAACGATTGAATTATTTCAAAATCAAGAAGTTTTTTATTCTAAATTACCTCAAATTATAAAGGATGATGAGGAAATACTAAATAATGAAATAGTTCCATACCAAGCAGATGTTCCTTGGGAGACTGTGCCACCTATCGACAAATCAAATAATAAAATTGCAAATCTATATCTTTGTGATGACAATAACTTTTGTGATACTTATCACCAATTTAATCTAAAATCAGGTGAAAAAGTTCTAGAAGTTAGAGAATTAAAATCTGTTGGATTAAATGACAAAGTAACATCTTTTGCTGCTTATACTATTGGGGGGACGACCTTTTTTGAATTATATGAAGATTCAGATTTCAAAGACAGTTGTATTTCATTTACAGTGTATCAGCGCGAAGCAACAGCATGGTCTGGGGATATTATATTTAAATGGAGACCTCCAGCAAATCAATACGGACAACTTTTGGTAGCTGACTTAAAAGATATATTTGTCAGAGGGCACAAGGTTGATACTTGGAACGATCGTATTTCATCCGTCAGAATAACTCGTAAATAACTTATTATAGTATCATTATGAAGATTATAGTATCATTATGAAGAAAGTTTGTCTATTATTATTGCTCGTACTTAATGTATGTATAGCCCAAGCGCAATTCTCAATTGCTCCGGAAGTGGGACTTTCAGCCATGAGTTATAATGGGGCTGGAGTTGGTTGGAAACCTGCAATTAAGATTGGGGCATCAGTCGAATATGCGTTCCAATCGAATTTCGCCCTTGAATCCGGATTGTTTTATACTCAACGAGGATATTCCAAAGGTTTATTTGATATATCTAATGAAGATTTAAACATGGAAGCTCCTTCATTAGTGCGTCATTTACTACAAATACCTATTCAAGCCCGTTATACATGGAATGTAGCCAATGATACTCGCATGTTTGTAAGTGCCGGCCCTTACATAGGTGCTTATGTAGCTAATAATTGGAGAAACACGCGTGTTTATGAACATGATGACGCTGGTAATACGTTCGACTGGGGTATTTCAGCTTCTGCCGGTGTAGAAGTAAAACGCTGCTTCTTCAGACTAGGGTACGATATTTCTTTAGGTAATGAATTTGACGATGGAGTAGCTGCTCGCTATCATGTAGGAACACTATCGGTCGGCTATAAATTCTAATTCAACATATTAACGACGTATAAATTAAAATTCAAAAGACAATGAAAAATGTATTATTAAGTGTATTTATTTTGAGTAGTTTATTACAATCGTGTTCGGATATTCTAACAGAGGACAATCCAAGCGAAAATAATTTGCAAACTAGAAGTTTAGCAGAAGAAGAAAATGCAATTGTATCAACTGTTTCTCATAATGGAGAGAATCTACTACGTTTTAAAGACATAGAAGCGTACAACAATATTATACAAATGATGAACTCTCAGACTAATGAAGAAAGAATAGAGTTTACAAATTCATTGCATGTGAAAACTATTACGGCTTTATTAGCAGAAGCAGATAGAGAACTAGATAAAATTTGCGAGAGTTCGACTATAACAGATTTTCGCCCCCAATATGAACAATATAAAAAAGTCTATGACGATATTTTTATGTTTAATGACTCAAATCCAGAGGATTTATCGGCATATTCAAAATTAAAAAATCCAATGGACGATAATATTGCAAATAAGTGGGGAGAATTTATGATTGGGGATTCATTAGTTCAGGCTAACGAATTTACAAACTTTTCAGAGTTCAATTCATCCAATATAGTGACATATGCGACTTATGAGACAAGCACTTATAATAAAGATGTCAACCACGCATGGAGTCATTGGGATAAAAGAAAAGTTGGATTATACCTGTCATTAGATGTACCGCAATCAGATAAATATATGGGTATTACTATGAGATTAACAGCCCAAAAGAAATTTGTTTTCGGTTGGAAACGATATTCTACAGAATATCATGCCCGTTTTGAACTCAAAGGCTCAGGTACTGGATTCGAATTCTGTGAATCAACTTATTTTGGCTATCCTGGCGAAAAGTATGTAAATAAAAATAATCAAGAATTTGTAATCCACACTAGAGAACTAGATGGGAACTTTTCAGTTCTATTTGGTAGAGTCGGTTATCAAGCTGGACCTGTTCTTTATAACTTCAGTTGTAGTGGAAGAATGGAAATATGGTCTAGAGGTATAGGTGAAGATGGTAGAGGTATCGCAAGTGTTGATTTGCATAAGTGATTATTATGAAGAAGTTATTATTCCTATTATTATTAGTCTCATCTTCTGTCTTTGCACAGAAAGTGGAACATGGCATTTTAACCGGAGCCTCTTTTGGTTTCCCGTTGCAGGACAAGAATGAATCTCCAGTTCCACCACCAAGCGATTTCTTTTTGTATAATAATGATCTCTTTGGAGGTGGAATGATCGGATACCGATTCCGTTTTTTATCGGAGCATAAATCATTCTTTGACTTGGATCTTACCGCCGGATTCCAAAGTATGGGAGCTTACAAATACAAGCCCTATCTGAATGGCGGAGATCCCAATGACGGATATGGCTATTTTGACAAAGACGATATTAACGACTTCATCTTACCGATAACAGCAACAGCAACTTGGAATTACCGGTTCACCGATAAGTTTCATGCAGGGTTGGGCGTTGCCCCGAAACTTTATGTGCAACCGCATACAGCCTTCGATTTCTCGGTTGTCGCAAAAATGGGCTATCGGGTTTGTAAACATTTCGAATTAGGTTTGTCTTACCAATACGGTTGTCTGAATGTGATGAAACATTTCAATGATGGTAAATCACAAGGTCGTAAAGGACATTTATCTGACCTGATGTTATCCGTTTACATCCCTTTCTCTGTAAAATAACAAATTCAACCGATGGTGTCAGGAAAAACAACCTGACATCATCTATATATTATTAACTTTCTAAATCCATTAATATCATGGCTGACGAAAACAAAAAACAAGCGTATGTTTGGCCCGTGGAGCTGCGGGAAAACAAGATTACGGAACGGACGGACGATTATACCGCTTCCGTCAAGACATTTAGTGACACCAAGTCGCTGGAGTACATCGCCAAAGAGATTGTGCGCGAACGTACCGAGTATCGTTTGGATACCATCCTCAGCATCCTGAGGCTGGTGGAAGAGAAGATCCGCCACATCCTCTATTCCGGCTATCCGGTCATGACCGAGAACGTGCGTTTCTCGCCCACCATCACCGGCTCGTTCGATTCGCACGGCGAACTGCTGGACGACAAAGGCATGAAGTGCGGGGTGAATGTAACCGTCAACCAGATTGTAAAAGATGGATTGGCTGGCGTGAAGCTTTACATTGACAGCGTGCAGGAACTGGGCGGCGCGAAGATCGACCGCGTGAAAGACCTTACCACCGGCAAGACCGACGGCACCGTTACGCCGGGCGGCATGGTGGAAGTTACCGGCTCGAAGATCAAATGTATCAATGCCGACGGCAGCGGCATTGGCCATTTCCGCTTGTATAACGAGAGCGAATCCCCCGAAGAAGTAACCGTATTAGGAGTGAATGACCCGTCGAAAATCATCTTCATCTTCCCGACCGGCCTGTTGGCAGGCAATTACCGGTTGGAGATTGAGACCTATTTCTCAAACACATCCACTATGTTGAAAAATCCACGCACACTGGTTTGCCCGGTGGCATTGAAAGTCGAATAAAAACCACGTTACATAGCGTTGGGTGTCGACGGAGTATTGCGTCGATGCCCGACGCACCATTGCGCTAACACCCGACGCAACGTTACGCTAACACCCGACGCAATACTGCGCTACCGGTTGACGCAACGTTGCGTCTTACTATAAAACAAAAAGGTGTTGCCCCTAAACCTTGACTTCTTCCGTTCTTTGGGATCAAGCCAGATAGAACGATGACGCACTACTGTTATTTAGTGTTACCACCCTTCCAACCCTCGCCAAAAGCCGTTACATTTGTCGGCATGAAAATACAGATGCACTTGATTATCCTATTCGTGACCCTCTCTATCCTGGGGATCTTCTTCTTCCAAGGCTATTGGCTCTGGAACCAATATACCATGGAAAGCCGGCAGATGCACGAACGCATCGACCAGTTATTCAAGCAATCCATTGCCGAGGTACTGGCTATTCAGGTAGAAGACATGGGACGCGACACTTCGGCTACTGCCCGCCACGGGACACTCGAAATCGGTATCAGTGCCGACAGCCTGAGCCGCGCCCAAAGTCAGCCGGGCAGACGAGTTGTTCGCTATTACCGCAATACGATATTCAATCCGAAAGAAGGGAGCAACGATGCCCCACTGGTCTTTACCAAAGAATACTACAAGGAAAGTTACGACGCCTTGCGCCTGGCCGGAACAGCCGGTATCTTTGAGATGGTCAATACACTGAAGCCGATACAGATCAACCAGATTGACAGTGTGTGGGGTATTCATCTCCAGCAGGAAGGTATTCAGGCAGTACATTTTGTGGATGCCCTGTTTGGTCGGGATACGGTCATCGACTCGTCCCGTCCGCCAGGCCTCGAACCCAAACACCTCATCCCGACACAGCGTCTCAGTACCTCCATGACCGAACAATTCGGGCTGCAAGGCTATATTGTCAATGCCAACTGGATCATATATAAACAGATGATCTTCTCGTTTGCCGCCTCGCTTCTCTTTGTCCTGATCACGTCGGCTTGTTATGCCTATCTGATCCGTACCATCCTACGACAAAAGACGGTGGCGCAAATCAAGAACGACTTTGTCAACAACATGACGCATGAACTGAAAACACCCATTACCGTAACTTATTCAGCTATTGATGCCTTGCAGACATTCAATCTGGTGGAACAAAAGGAGAAACGCGAAGCCTATTTCAACCTGTGCAAGCAGCAACTCAAGCATCTGACAGAGCTGGTGGAAAAGATCCTGAGCATGGCAGTTGACGAGCGGAAGAATTTCCGCCTGCAACGCGAAGTATTCCGCCTCGCGCCTCTCATCGAGCAACTGATACGTCCTTTGGAGCTGCGTGCTTCCAAGCCCGTCCATATCCGGCTGACGGATGAAACAGAAGCGACTGAAATAGATGCTGATCCGCTACACCTGAAACAGATGTTAGAGAACTTGCTGGATAATGCCGTCAAATATTCGGGCGAGGAAGTCCACATTGACATCCGTATCCGACAGACGGCGAACGCGACTGAAATATGCGTTGCCGACGACGGCATCGGTATTGCTCCCAGCCAGCAGGAACGCATCTTCGAACGCTTTTACCGCGTCGGGAACGGCGACAGACACGACGTGAAAGGCTTCGGCCTCGGACTGAGTTACGCCAAAGACATGGCCGAACGGCACGGAGGTAGCATCCATGTAGAAAGCCGCGAACACTACGGCAGTACATTCAACCTGATAATTCCTTTTAGACATGATACACGTATTACTGGCAGAAGATGAAATCGCCTTGGCCAAGATCATTAAAGACAGCCTCGAAAGCCGGGGCGAGTTTCAGATCAGTATTGCCGCCAACGGCGAAGAAGCCTTGAACCTGTTCCGGCAAGTCCGGCCCGATGTGCTTGTTCTCGATGTGATGATGCCGCGCCTCGACGGCTTCAACCTTGCCAAGATGATCCGGCAGATCGACCGGCAAATTCCGATCCTATTCCTGACAGCCCGCTCATCCCTCGACGATTTAGTGACCGGATTCAAGTTAGGCGGTAACGATTACCTGAAGAAACCCTTCGAGATGGAAGAACTGATGGTACGTATCCAGGCATTGGCGCACCGCCCTATCTCTGTACCCGACCGGGAGGAAGTGAAGGAATACGAAATCGGGCGATATCGTTTCCACGTAAGCCATCAGACCTTGGAGATTGACGGACAGACCGAAAATCTCTCGTTCCGCGAATGTGAAATCCTGCGGATGCTCTGTCAACAGAAGAACGAAGTCCTGCAACGCCGTCCCGTTTTGCTGGAACTGTGGGGCGACGACAACTTCTTCAATGCCCGCAGCATGGACGTTTTCATCACCAAGCTCCGCAAGAAACTAAAAGCCGATCCCTCGGTACAGATTGTCAATATCCGGGGAATCGGCTATAAGCTAATTGTATAATCTTGGATAAGCTATAATGTCACGACAAAGGTCGTCAGCGAACGGGCCGGTGCCTGATAGGAAAGCACACCGTCGCTAATCTTCACGGCAGGCAGGGCTTGGCAATCTTCCTCCTGACTGGTACGCCAAACTCGGACTTCCGGCTTGGCAGAACGGAACTTCTCCAAAGAGATCGTAGCCGTCTGTTCCTGTTCTGAGGTATTCAGCCAAGCAAAGACCAGTTCCTTTCCTGACGGAGAAACAGCGGCCAAGACCTGATCATGTCCAGACTCGATAAACGTATATCCTTGCTTGAAGAAACGGGTAATCTGCATCCGGACGTAAAAGTTCTTGATCGGTCGGTATACCTGTGTCTGGAAATTACCCCGCAAGACACACCATTCATTATTATACTCTTCCATGATCTGCCAGTCCAGCCAGGCTTGTGGACGCATGATCCGCATATCATCAAAGAGTTTCTGTACGAGTAGCAAATTGCTTTCCAGTCCCGAACCACCCGAAGGTCCTGTCTCCGACTGCCAGAACGGCTTTCCGGCACGGGCAATCAGTTCACGAACCTGCAAGCGTTCTTCATTCGTACCACTATAGGTATGCGTATTCAGTTGTCCTAACTTCTCCCATATATCACCGGCTTCTTCATACGCCTGCTGCACCTTGAGGAAATGATTCAGGTTCGTTTCATCAGAAGCCGAGATCACCGTCTTCAATCCCGATTCCTTCAACATCGGATACAACTTCCGGATAATCCGTATCTGCGTCTGCGGTTCAAAATGACAACCTTCCTGCGAACCCTCAGCATACCAGTAATTCGAATACGATTCATTGAATGGCTCCAATGTCTTGAAATCTATCTGATAAGTATCCTTGTAATGCTTGCAAACATCAATCAGATATTGGCAAAACATCTCTTCATATTCCGGCTTCAGATTATCTTTCAGAGGATCGGCATGTCCTGCCGCACAACCGCTCACCGTCATCCAATAAGGAGCCGAATTGGAAAAAGCCTCAAACACGGCATCCGGTCTCTTCTCCTTAATCTTAAGCAGGATCTTCCGTTGTGCCGCATCCGCATTCCAGTCATATGGAGCCTCAGGTGATGCCTTGAAACCTTCCATCTCGGCCCGTTTACCCTTTCCTTTCACCATGTGTCCGTCGGCATGTGACGGATCATCTCCGCCGCCGATATTATACCGGAAGATGTTCATGTTCAACTGATCCGGCGAAGTCAACATATCCACAATCGAATCAACCTTTGCCTCATCCCATTTCCCCACCTGAGCAGCCCACCAGCATAACGAACTACCCCAACCTTCGAGGGATTGATAGGTTATTTCCGGCTGTAGTACTACTGTATCCTTCGTTTGATCCACATCCTTTGCCACAGCGTGAGAACCGAATAAAGCCAGCCCCACCATAGCCATCACTAATTTTTTCATCTTACTACTATTAGATTTGTTTTTGGTGGGTAAAGATAGGATAAACTGCAGTTGATATCAACAATTACTCTACTAATTCTTTTTATAACAAAGCCTCTACCTCTCATGAAAAATACATATAGAGGTAGAGATATTTTTACTGCATTTTATCATTCAATAATTGCTGCTTCTCACTATTCCAGTATTTACAATCTAATTCAATAAAGGTTGATGTATAAGGTAATACTAGATTTGTCTTAACAACCAATACTTTATAGAAAGAGCTAATACTATCTATCTGATTCAATAAAGATTCATGATTAATATATTGAACTTTATTCTTTGGAATATACTGATCTTGAATAAGTCGATAATCATCAATACCCGGACAAATCGATTCATCCAAAAATGTTAGTTCTTTGTCTTGATAGAAATGTCCATAGATATGTGTCGAACTATTCAATTGGTCTGTGACAAAAGATAAAACATTCTCATAACTCCCTTCAGCATATATCATCTCAATACCTGCTTTTGTTTGAATAGGAAAAGCTTTATCTGTTATAACTATCCAATTACGATGTCCTAGCAATGGAATATTTTCGGCTATCTTTTCTTTCCAATTCTCATCGTTCTGTTCCGTTTGTGATACTGTTTCACATGCTACTAAAACAAGAGACAAAATTATGGTAATACAACATTTTATATAATTCATCATTTTGAAATACTAAATGTTTTTGATTCGTTTTCTGTTAATTTTATTTCTTTTTTTATTGGGATATTTATCTTACCGACAGTGATTTTCTTCAAATTAAGTTTTCCTTTTTTTACCTCAATTTTGAAAGAGTCATTGTTAACAGTACAAGTACCCCACGCATATCCATTACTCCAAAAATAAGTACCTGGATTAGATGTTATATGAAGTGTTTTATCTACCGCAGAATAATTAAAATCGCTTAGTGCAATTATAGCAGCCCAACTAACCATTGATCTGGCATAATGATGTCCACATTCAGCTTCACTAAAAGGATTTCGTTTAGCTCCGTCATGTCTATCTCGGATGGATTGGATACAAGTTAACGCTTCTGTATTCATTCCTTCATATAACATACTGACTGCTGCACAATATTCAAATCCTGTCATTACTTCTGCAAAATAGGGAAAAGGAACTTCTAATCGTCCTTTAGGCCAAGAAGCCATTAATAATCCGGATTCATTTCCTAGTACATAAGATCTCATATTATTGAAATGACGACTAAAATCTTTCACGTAGTTGTATTTCATAATACTTTTCAACGTTGTTTGTATGTGATCTTTATCAGCCAAATAACCCAATCCACATATATGTGCCATATATTGACCTACAAGCTGATCTACCAAACAACCTTTTCCAAGTTGGAATTCAGGTATTTTAGTATTAGGATTATCCGTATCTAAAAATTCAAACGAACTTGGATCTGTTATCTTATGTTCATAGTATTCTCCATTAAACAAGTTTTTATCAATCCATTGAGATCCTTGATTATACAAGGATGTACATTTCTTTTCAAAATCTTTATCTTGCATGGCTACAGCCATTTTACTAGCAGCTTTCAACGCTCCTAAATACCAAAATCCCATTTGTGGATTAGGACCAAAGTAATTAACATCCATTGTATTATGCTGAGATCCCTCCATAACACCATCTTGATTAGCATCCCATCCTTTTTCAATCCATGCATAACTCAAGACTTTTTTTATCTGTTCCCAATTTTGAGCAAGGAAATCATAATCACCAGATAATTGCCAATCACGATAGATTTTCATGATACAACCCATTTGTCCATCCGCTGCAGCTGCATTTCCTTTAGCAGCTTCAGACAAAGGTAGATCTGCCCTAAAATTCATTAATCCATTTTCTTTTGTTGCGTAGTTAAATTCTACATCTCTCATCGTTTTTGACAAATCTCCAAACAAAAATGGAGTCGCCATTTCATAGTTCCAAACATGTGTACAAGAACCTTGGCATGAACCATATCTATCCATTACTCCTTCCCAACCCATTAAGTGACCACTTGGAATGCGAAATACGGTTTGGGATCGTAAAGTTGCTAAATTAAATAAAGCTGCTTCTTTTACGACATTAGGATAGGAACTTTTGAGTAAACTGTTTACAAAAAGTAAAGTTTCTTTTTCCAAAGTAGGAATTTGAGGAACGACTTGCTTTGCCGTTTCCCAAGCATCAGGATATTGCTGACTATAATAATTCCCTACAACCGTTTTAGACCAGGCTTTTCTATTAGGGAAGTTCCAGGTAATAAAAAAGGAAAAAGTTTTACTTTTAAAAGGTTCTATTATTTTCTTAACTGCTAATGATGCCATAGGATCTTCATCTGAGGATTCTGATAGCTCGGTTAATTCTCCATCAGCACTAAAATCATCCCAAAAATTCAGAATTCCATTATTCCAGTTGTCAGCTTTTGAAGAAGTCCTATAAGTTACATTCTCTGTTTCAGCTGTAGTTAATGCTAATGTTCCAAAGGCAGGATCATTTTTATCAACTCCTTCTGAATAAAAATAAATACCTTTTAAACCATTATCCGATTTAAATATATTTTTGTTTCCTTTGCAACCGATAGGAATGTAATCACCTTTCCAATTTGTAGTGAATTTACTTCCATCTTTCCCTATAAAATTACGAATAGAACCACAAATAGAAACCTCTACCGGTGTATATACTAATTGAAAAATGCACCACCACACCAATTGAAAAGTGCACCACTTA
>ERZ827471.825-NODE-825-length-23038-cov-3.802463_pt1 | contig 23038 bp, 19 predicted proteins | sample MGYA00519772_ERZ827471 | MGnify/ENA primary metagenome ERZ827471 (study PRJEB31778, sample SAMEA3449315) | human gut metagenome | biome: human gut; feature: human-associated habitat; material: faeces | place: United Kingdom | collected 2010/2012 ...
AGAAAATGTTATTGGAAGAAAGTACTTCTTTTTGAAATTTACGAAGCTGTTTCCCTTTTATTTTATCTAATGTTTTTTTCTTTCCGGTAATTGTCCGCTCTAATGAAGTATTTTTCCACGCAATCTTTTTTGTAAAATAACCAAGGCTGCTTTCCTCATCTTCCTCACGGATTTCTGCCTTGATGCGCTTTCTTTCTGTATCAATCACTTCTTCCGGAAGAGTAATCGGTTCAAAAATCCCGGTCAGAATCTCCGCTGCCTCCTCAAAATGTGCCGGTGCTCCCGTGATAATAAACTGAATAAATTCTTCATAAGTGGAAGCATTAAAATCAAGCCCGCACCGGTCTAAAGTCTGGTACAGATTCTCTCCCATCTGATAATGAATGTTTTTAAATACAATATGCTCGAAAAAATGAGAAATTCCGTTATTCTCCTTTGTCTCAAACAACGAACCTGCCCGCACATAAAGGCACAGGCAGAAGCTATGAATATTTTCATTTTTGTCGTGAAATACAGATACTCCCTGCGGAGTAATATGTTCTCGTTCCATCAACACCTCCAAATTTCATTTGTTTTCTTCTTCGGTCACATCGACCGTTTTGAATTCGTCCTTTTCTAAGGTTGTAAAGTCCATTTCTGGCAGTTCCGGATGGACTTCTTCTGGCTGTTCTTCCATATCGATAATAAACGATACAAGAAGCGTATCTTCGTTGACTTCTTCTCCATCTTTGACATAGATTTTATCAACGGTACCATTTACTTTGGAAATGACAGTTGTCTCCATCTTCATCGCCTCAATAACCATAAGTGGCATATTTTTCGTTACACGGTCACCTTCTTTGATTCGGATATCACAGATTGTTCCCGGTAAAGTTGCTCCAAGATGACCAGGATTTTTCGGATCTGTCTTTAATCTGCGGTCCGCCTTCACTTCAAAATGCTTGTCAAGAATCTTTACCTCCCGAAGGAATCCATTTACTTCAAACTGTAAAATGCGGTATCCTTTCTCATCAGGTTCTGACTTACCGACAAACTTAATTAATGTATCATTGCCTTCCTCAATCTGGATAGTTGTCTCCTCACCTGGACGAAGCCCATAGAAATACACATGACTTTCTAACTTCGATACATCATTATATGCCTGGAAATGCTCACAATAGTCCTCATATACCTTCGGATAAAGGGCATAACTTAGCACTTTCTGCTCCATGACTTCCGGCTGTTCCATCGATTCCATGTAATAGTTTTCGCGAAGATGCCTGCCGATTGCCTCAAAATCTACATCGGGAAGTAAACTTCCCGGACGCACCGTTATCGGTTCCTGTCCTTTTAATACAATACGCTGTAATTTTTCCGGAAAACCACCTTCTGGCTGTCCTAATGCACCCTTAAAATATTGTACAATAGAATCTGGATAAGACAAGTCTTTTCCTTTCTCTAAAATATTATCTTTTGTCAGATCATTTTTCAACATAAAAATTGCCATATCTCCTACAACTTTTGAAGTCGGGGTTACTTTAATGATGTTGCCAAGCACCTCATCTGCTTCTTTATAAAGACGCTTAATATCATTAAAATCATTACCTGCACCCATTTCTTTGACCTGTGCAGCAAAGTTAGAATACTGACCTCCCGGAATCTCGTATTTATAAATTTCCGGATTTGGAGAGTCCATATCACTTTCAAATGGCTTGTAAACCTTTCGTTCATGCTCATAATATTCATTTAAAACAAGGAGACCATCCGGGTCAATTCCGGTATCCCGCTTCGTTCCCCTTAATGCCTCCACCAACGCATTCATGGACGGCTGGCTCGTAAGGGAACTCATCGAGCCAATCGCACAGTCTACGATATCAGCTCCGGCTTCTGCTGCCATCAAATAGGTTGCGATTCCATTTCCCGTTGTATCGTGTGTGTGTAAATGAATCGGCACACGGACTTCTTCCTTTAATGCGGTAATTAATTCTTTTGCTGCATACGGTTTTAGCAGGGAAGACATATCTTTTAACGCAATAACGTGACAGCCCATCCTCTCTAACTGTCTTGCCTTTTTACAGTAATAATCAATTGTGTATTTTGTTTCTTTTGGATTTAAAATATCTCCCGTATAACAGATAGCCCCCTCGACTACCTTGCCAGTCTTTAACGCTTCTTCTACTGGAAGTTTCATATTTTCTATCCAGTTCATGCTGTCAAAAATACGGTAAATATCTACGCCGTGGTCACTGGATACCTTGATAAACTTTTTGATAACATTATCCGGATAGGTGCTGTATCCGACAACATTGGAAGCACGAAGCAGCATCTGAATCATCACATTTGGCATACGTTCTCTTAAAATATCCAGTCGTTTCCATGGGGATTCCTTTAAGAAACGGTATTCTGTATCGTAAGTTGCACCGCCCCACGCTTCGATAGAATAAGCATCCTTCAAATACAGATTCGTTGCTCTTGCCGCTCCTGCCACTTCTTTTGTACGCATTCTTGTTGCAAAAAGAGACTGCTGTCCGTCACGCATTGTCGTATCGGTGACATAAAGTTTGTCACTTCGATACACCTTTTGGGTAAATTCCTTTGCCCCAAGTCTTAAAAATTCATCTCTTGTTCCAAACAGTTTCCGTTCCGTATCAATAACAGGAACCTTTCTATTCTCAAGAAACGGCTTTGGTCCTGGATTGACATTCACCATCTTATTGGCAAGAAATTCCAATATTTTTGTTGTTCGGTCTAACTTGTAATGCAGTTCAAACAGTTCCGGTGTCTCTTCTATAAAAGTAGTAAAGCACTTTCCTTTATGAAATGTTTCATGATTTAATACGTTAATCAAAAATGTAATATTGGTCTTTACTCCGTGAATCCTCAGTTCTTTTAATGCACGCACAGACTTGTGAATCGCATTCTCAAAAGTACGGTCATGGGAAATGACTTTTACAAGTAAGCTGTCATAGTGTGGTGTAATGACAGCTCCCGTATAAGCGGTTCCTCCATCCAGACGGATTCCACCACCCGAACCAGAACGATATAAATCAATCTTTCCCGTATCTGGCAGGAAATGATTTGCCGGGTCTTCTGTTGTTACTCTTGCCTGCAGGGCGTAGCCAGTACATTTGATTTCATTTTGTGAATAAATGTGAATCGTTGGGGAATTTAACGGATACCCTTCTGCAATTAAAATCTGACAGATCACAATATCAATTCCCGTCACCATTTCTGTCACGGTATGTTCTACCTGAATACGTGGATTCATTTCAATAAAATATGGATACTCCTCCTCATCTACCAAAAATTCCATCGTTCCAGCATTCGTATATCCGACTCTTCTGGCAAGTCTTTTTGCCGAATCCAAAATCTTCTTTCTCGTCTCTTCCGAAATCGACCATGCTGGTGCAAACTCAATGACCTTCTGGTTTCTTCGCTGCAAGGAACAGTCTCTGTCATAAAGATGGACGATATTTCCATAATTATCGCCAAGAATCTGCACTTCGATATGCTTTGGATGAATGAGATACTTTTCTATAAAAAGCTTCGCCTCTCCAAAAACTCGTTTGGATTCATTCCGTGACTTTTCAAATGCTTCTTCCATCTCCTCCTGACTTTGTACAATACGCATTCCTCTGCCACCGCCGCCATTACTCGCCTTTAACATAACAGGATAGCCAATCTCATCCGCGATTTTCATTGCCGTATCCACATCATGAATAATAAAATCACTGCCGTCAATAATTGGAACCTTACTCTCCTCTGCCGCTCTTTTTGCAGAAATCTTATCCCCCATAATGTTCATTGCCTCTACATTCGGTCCGATAAATACAATATCATTTTTCCGGCAGGCTTCGGCAAACTCCGGATTCTCCGATAAAAATCCGTATCCGGGATGAATCGCATCCACCTTTTTCTCCTTCGCAATCCGAATAATTGTAGGAATATCTAAATATGCATCCACCGGCCCTTTATCTGGATTTAACGGATATGCCTCATCTGCTTTTGTACGAAAAAGTGCATACCTGTCCTCTTTAGAATAAACAGCAACTGAGCCAATCCCTAACTCACTCAATGCCCGAAATACACGAATCGCAATCTCTCCTCTGTTTGCGACAAGCACTTTTTTGAACTTCTTTACTTCCATAATCATAACCCATCCTCCAAAACTGCAATATTTTTCACTCAGAAGTTATACAAGTTTCAAAACAAATAAGAATCCCCCGTATTCAAAACCTTATTATTTAGTATACCTGTATATTTTTACAAAAACAAGGTGATTTTCTGGCATTATATATACATTTTTTCTAACCCATGCTATACTATTTAGAGATTTAGGAGGAGGATAACAATGGATGTGAATAATTTTTTGCAGTCAGAAGCGACCCAGTTCGTCGGTACCGCTGCGGCAAATACTATCGGTCTTGTCATTGGAACGATTCATGAAGATATCAAGGAACTTCTTGAGATTCCCGATGAATATCAGGCCATCAGTATTGTATCTTCCCGAACCGGAACTGTCGCACAGGCGATTGCGATTGATGACGCAGTAAAAGCAGTAAATGCAAAGCTGCTCCGTTTTGAGATGGCAATTGATGCTGGTAAGCAGTGTGGACAGGGATGCCTCTTCGTCCTCGGTGCAGAGAACATTTCCGATGCCAGAAGGCTTGTTGAGATTGCGTTAGAGCAGATTGATTACTGGGCTGCCTGCATCTATGTGAACGAAGTGGGGCATATGGAATCTCACGTCACTCCACGCGCCGGAGAGATTTTACATCAGATATTTGGTACACCACTTGGCAAGGCATTTGGCGTTATCGGTGCTGCCCCAGCAGGAATCGGCATTGTTGCCGTTGACCAGTGCATGAAAGCCGCACCTGTAGATATCGTCTGGTATGGCTCCCCATCCCATAACCTTACGATGATGAATGAATTTTCTGCTGGTATTTCCGGCGATGTTTCTGCTGTTCAGAAGGCATTGGAAGCGGGTAAGGAAGTCGGTTGTGAACTGCTTCGTGTGTGCGGTATCACACCAATTTCTATCACGAAAGTTCATGAAGTCTGTGGAACAGATTATGTGAAGGAAAGTTATACACCGACATCCTGTTTAAAACCAAAGGAAGAATAGAATATAGCTATTATTTTATAATGGCTTTACAGATATGCAACAAAATTCATAGAAAGGGTTGGGATTATTTATGAAAGTATTACTTTTAAATGGAAGTCCACATCCAAATGGATGTACTTTCCGCGCACTCTCTGAAGTAGAAAAGACACTTCAGCAGGAAGGCATCGAAACAGAAATTTTCCATATCGGCACTGAAGCGATCCGAGGCTGCATGGGCTGTGGTATGTGCCGTAAGAACAAGCTTGGAAGATGTATCTTTGGTGAAGATGCTGTTAACGTAGTTATCAAAAAAATGGAAGAATGTGATGGACTAATCGTTGGCTCCCCTGTACATTACGCCGGAGCAAGCGGTGGAATCACTTCTTTCCTTGACCGTATGTTTTACTCTACCGGTGGGTTTGCCTACAAACCGGGAGCTGCTATCGTAAGCTGCCGTCGTGCCGGTTCTACTGCCGCTTTAGAACAGCTGAATAAATATTTTATGATGAACAATATGCCACTTGTTCCTTCTGCTTATTGGAATATGGTTCATGGCAATACTCCTGAAGAGGTGGAGCAGGATTTAGAAGGGCTTATGGTCATGCGTACTCTGGGACGAAATATGGCGTGGATGCTTAAATCTATTGATGCAGGAAAGGCGCATGGAATTTTGACTCCGGCGGCGGAACCGAAGACTCGGACAAATTTTATTCGGGAATGTGCACCGGTGAAAGCGGAAGCAGAAGAGAAGAATTTTGCTCCTTATTTTATCTCTTATAATAAGGTGAATAAAGCATATCAGGAGGAGGATTAGATTCTGGCTGCCTCAAGCAGAAGAGACGCCCTCAGGAAATAAAATACACTATATTTGTGACTTTAGTCGCGGCGTGTTGAATACTCGCTTTAACGCTCGTATCCAACACTTGCTCCGAGGTCACAAATATAGTGTATTTTATTCCCTGAGGGCTGTCTTTGGCTGTTGAAGTAACGTCAGAATCTATGTTTGAAGGATTCATGAATTACCCAGCAGGCTGCAGCCAAACATTCCTTATAATATAAATGCTGATATAATGTGAGGGACGTTCCTTTACTATAATACAAAAATCAATATCACTGGTAGATTTATAATCTCCTCTTGCATAGCTGCCAAAAATGCCAATCTCTTCATAATCAAGATTATAACTCTGTATGGTAGAAAGACATTTTCCAAACGTTCTTCCATTGCTTCCATTACATTCTGAGAAACCCGCATAATCTCACCTCAACAATCTAGATTTTGCACTTGTATATTGTCATAATTTCCTAAAACATACAATGTCATCTTATATTTGAAAGTATTTTTTTCATGGCATTTTCTATATAATAACTACTTCTTCTATTTCCTCCTCCAAATTTTCCTGTCCCCAGGCCTTCATTTGTCCTTTCCCGAGAATTTTATACAGGCGGATGCTGTCTTCTCCTTCTTCTATGTAAGTGGGGAGTTCTTTTATTAGTTTATTATATTTTTCTTTTGTAATCATCATTTCAAAGGAAGATTTCTGCACTCTGATTCCATAACCAAGTAAATATTGGGAAAGTTTTAGTCTTTTTTTATTATCGACAATATCGTAAATGACTAAAACGAAGTATCTTTCTGATTGGAATTCTTCTATTGTATCAAAATAGTATTCTTCATTTAAATCATCCATATCATCGAATTCGAACTGGCTCATAAAAACTCGCATCCTCCATCTCAATGGCTTTTGCTAATTGGTTTACCTGTAATTGAATGGCTTTTCGGAAACTGACGGCATAGTCGATGTAGGAGAGATATTTTACAGAAGTTTGCAATTTTTTCTCCAGTTTATTTAAATATTTCTTTAAACCATTTTTCTGGATATAGATTCCTGGCTCATCTAATCTGGTCGTAAAATCATCTAAGGCTATTTCATGTCCATTTATCATGCTCATTACTGTAGAATCTACAATAATTGCCCTCCATTCTTCCATTAAATCGCTGGCTAATGTAGGGTGTTTTTCTGCGTCTCTGTGCATAAAGCCAAAGTATGGATTTAATCCTTTCGTTTCGATTTTACAATAGACTTCATTCATGAGGATGGAGTATCCCAGACTAAGCATGGAATTGAATTCATCCAATGGCGGCCGTCTGCTTCTTCCCTTAAATTGAAATGGTTTGTCAACGCATTGTGCCAGACCTTTAAAGTAGTACTTTGCTCCCTGTCCTTCATAACCGATAATCTCCGGGATACTGTCGCATCTGAAAACTTTTGCCCGGCAGACACTTAGCATTTTTTGAATTTCATCTAATTGTAGGCCTTTACTTTTTTCGTAACGACGAAGGACTACGCTTTGATTTCTTAATTTAGCATCAATAATTCGCTTTGCTAATTTTATGGAAAATTCTGTATCATACAAAGCACATTGTTTTCTCTGTCTTGCCACATTAATATGCCCAGTAGATTGAAGACGACCAAAGTAGACTCCGCCTTTTGAAAAGTAGGAAACAGGGATTCCTCTTTTCAAACATTCTTCAGTACATTGTGTTGTCATCTGTGATTTTCCCATGATCGTGATTGCTTCTAAGGATTCGATTGGGAGGGAGCGCTTCATTCCATCTGCGTACTTTATAGTGCATCTACATCCATCAATGCCAATGACTGCTCCGTTTTCATTAATGTAGAGTAAGCTCATTTGAGTCTCCTTTCTTTAATGGAGATTTTCTGGTGGTGTTTGTCCCCTTATGGGGTTCTCTTATCTAAGTGTATCAAGCTACAATGGAATAGTGAACTGAGAGAAAGGGGTTCCGTCCCCTCACGGGGACTCTTCTATCTAAATAATTAGCTGAGTGATTGTAATTAGTGTCATGGACAGGGGTTCCGTCCCCTCACGGGGACTCTCTTATCTAAACTCTGGGATGTAAATGTTAGCTTAATTTTGGAAACCGTTTCCGTCCCCTCACGGGGACTCTCTTATCTAAACTATTATACCCTTGCCTCTATGGTCGAAAATTATGTAGAGTTTCCGTCCCCTCACGGGGACTCTCTTATCTAAACCAAGAAGTAAGCACCGCCGGGTTTTGCTCGGCAATCAGTTTCCGTCCCCTCACGGGGACTCTCTTATCTAAACGATGTTGTAGAAGCAATCGAAGCAGTTGCGGGGTTTCCGTCCCCTCACGGGGACTCTCTTATCTAAACTTTTCAACGATGTAAACCATAATATAAATATTGTACAAGTTTCCGTCCCCTCACGGGGACTCTCTTATCTAAACGAAAACATTTCAGATGGAACAAAAACACATTCAAAAGGTTTCCGTCCCCTCACGGGGACTCTCTTATCTAAACTTGGTTCAAATCCAACATACCCAGTAAGGAAAGTTAGGGTTTTCGTCCCCTCACGGGGACTCTCTTATCTAAACATTCATTTCTTATGAACCCTGTAGAAGTTAGAGGACAAGTTTCCGTCCCCTCACGGGGACTCTCTTATCTAAACGAAAGGGGTACAAAAATGAATCTTATCAAATCATTAGAGTTTCCGTCCCCTCACGGGGACTCTCTTATCTAAACTCTAACAGCAAAAAGTAAATTAACTGGTGAATGGGTTTCCGTCCCCTCACGGGGACTCTCTTATCTAAACAATACTAAAGGAATAAAATACTTAAATAATAAAAGTTTCCGTCCCCTCACGGGGACTCTCTTATCTAAACGCTGGACGAAGAAAGTCAGCTAGAGGAAGAAAACCAGGTTTCCGTCCCCTCACGGGGACTCTCTTATCTAAACAATGTTCTTCGACATAGTTGACATTATGGACGGAGAAGTTTCCGTCCCCTCACGGGGACTCTCTTATCTAAACTATGACAGGAGCAGAATTTGAAACATTTGAAAACAACGTTTCCGTCCCCTCACGGGGACTCTCTTATCTAAACACAAAGGTAGCATTTTTCAAAGGAATTTATCTTGGTTTCCGTCCCCTCACGGGGACTCTCTTATCTAAACAACTCCTGTGTATTGTTCTCTCTTACCTCAACATGTTTCCGTCCCCTCACGGGGACTCTCTTATCTAAACAGTTAACAGATGAAGCAAAGAAACAGGGAATGGATTGTTTCCGTCCCCTCACGGGGACTCTCTTATCTAAACTCCAGCAGAAACAGAAAACTAAATTAAGAAAGAAAGGTTTCCGTCCCCTCACGGGGACTCTCTTATCTAAACACCATCCGCCAATTCTCCCTCCCCAAGCGGCTTTTTTCGCTGGTTTGCGTGGCAAATGATATTTTAATGATAAAAGAGTTTAATGTTTTCATATAATCATCCTCAGAGGATTATTTTAAGCCTTGCGTGGTAAAATGCTTTGTGAATGCCCTATGTTTTTGCTATAATGGGGTTTCATTTTCTGTGATTTTTATTTCGCACTGTCCAAATTGATAGATTCTTCCACCATATTTTGTTATTTTTAATGTGTGGGGTGATACTCCCCTTTTGACATCGTTTTTGTGTCCATGTCTCGGGGCAGAGACCTCTAATATGTTTGAAACAACTTGTACTGCCTCTCTATCTGGATAGATATTATAAGGAACTGTTTTGCTGATATAACCCGCTCCCCCTCCTATTGTTATAACACATTTTCTGTCCTGACTCAATGCTCCATATTTTTTATACTGCTTATTGGCATTATCAAAAAAGTATGCTACTGCTTCTAAGATATCTGACTTTTTATAATTACAGATACTTTCGTCAATTGTCATGTCAAAATAGATTTTTATCTCTGGTTTCAAACATTCCCGGAATGTAGGAAGCATTTGATCTTTGCCATCAATTCCTTTATCTATTTTCTGGCAGAGAATTAAATCCTTCATATTTAATGGTCTGCTGTCACTAATTCTCAGACCTGAAAGTTCATCGCAGACTGCATTTTCTTTTTTTACTTTTTCCTTTTCAAGTGTGTGAAAAGTTTGTTCTAACATCTGGGAAGGTCTTTTCAACTTACTTGACAATTCATTTCGTCTTCTCGCCCTGCTATTATATTTGATATCTGACTGTAACTGTCCCACAGGAGGATTCATTGAAAGTTTATAACCTAACAAAACTGTCCGTATGGCACCTTTCAGACTACTCCCTGGTATGTACGGCAAACCGTAGGGATCTTTTACAAATAAGGAAATGTCTCTATTTCTTTCTGACAATTCTGCATAAGAACAATCTAAGCAATATTTTGCCCAGATACTATATTTTGACTTAGAAATATTATTTTCTTTCATCCAGACATATAAATCTCCATTTTTCCCAAGCATATATCTTTCATAAGCATCACTGAGATTCTCTTCTAAAATATGTTTATACAAAGTTTTTCTATCGAAAATCCAGGCTTTTTTCTCATACTTATTATAAATATATTCTTTTTTCCCAAGCTGTTCTCCCGAACCAATAAATACGGGTGCCAATGTTGTTAATTCTATCGTATAGTTTTTTAAATAACTGCTCACGAACTCACCCCCAGAAAGAATGGCAGTCCATATCTGTATACCGAATGTTTTCCCTGGCAGGAAACATCATAAATATCTCCCTCATACATATTTTCAAAACAGGAGCCTGCTGCAAAATAATACAATGTTTTTTTCTTCTGAAAGTTTGGAGAATAAGTATCAGAATATACAAAACCACTCCTTTTCACCAACAGATAACTGGCATTCTGGCAGGCAGTTTCCACCTCCTGTTCTTTCGGTAAGGAAATGGATAAGCTGATATATCTTTTATAGTTACTGTCACCAAGCCGGTTAAGAAATTCTGCCGGACATTCTAACATTTCTACCTGAAACTTTCCAAATCCGCTACTTCTCTTTCCACCGATTCCTACAAGCCCTACCGCATTAAGGAGCATAGAAAAATAATTTTCATCTTCCTTCGTCTCAAAAGCTGCACATAAATATAATCCATTCTTTTCTCCAAAATGATACACACCTACATGATATGGCTCTGCGTCTTCTCCTCTTCTTATCATCGCATTGGAACGCATTTCATATTTACCTAAGTTTTTAAAAAAATCTACTTCCGCTACCGCATCAAGCTTACCTTCTTCGTATACATCTAACTTATTCATCGGAATATATTTTAACTTTTTAAACGCTTTTTTCTTTATGGAATTCCCGTCGTCTTTTACGTCAAATGTCATATATGGCTTTGGGATATAGTATCTATCCTCTATGTATGGCAAACCATCCGAAAAACGAATGGAACCATTTTTACACTTTCCAACCAGCTTTTTTATGCCATCTGGTAAATGCATTGCTTCCAGACACAGAGCAGAAAATATCGTATCTGCATGAATTACAGATTCCCCATCTGTAAGCATTCCATTTCCAATATGTACCCCTGTCAAAAAGTGTAATTTTAGTATTTTATAAAACATACGCTACACTTCCTTTAATATCTTGTTACAGGAATCAATGACTTTAGAATCGATGTCTCCTATTGCAGTTTCTACTTTTAATCCGTTTATTTTAATCTTGCCATACCCACGGGACCCATGCCCGCCGATATAGTCATACTCTAATAATAACATTCCCTCTTTGATTGCCTTAAAGTCTTCCTCGATTTCCTTTTCTTCTTCGACATTGTAAATGATATCTAAGCCAAACTTACTTCCACGAATTGTTCGTTCAATCTGTCTTGGATTTGCAATGGCAGTTAAACGATTGATTGAATTTTCAAACTTCACCTCTGTTACAGAATCAATTCCTACTGCCTTTAATTCCTGTTCATTTAAAAGAAACATATCCGAAAAAAGAAGTCGGCTCGGTCTTATGGCATTTTTATTGGATGAACCAAAAAGTCTTAATACAATTTCGGGATCAGCATTATGTTCTTGAAGCATTGCTGTCCTAGAATACTGTTTTGCAAGAAGTGTTCTCATTTTCCCTTTAAAGCTACTTCCCGGTATCATTGGTTTATCGGTATAGCTGTCTCTAATTACCGGAGAATCTACAGCACCAATCGCTGAGAACTGACTGGAACCGCCAATATGCATTCCTGTTACAACTTCTATTTCGCCTGATATTTTTAACTTTCCAAACATTCTTCTCACCTACGCATCCTTTCCACCATAGTATTTATGATATGCTACCAATGCTTCTACATATTTTGTAAATAATAAAAATAGCTTTTTATTATCTTTAATTTGCTTTACATATCCAAGTAAATTACTTTTCCTTACAAATTCTGCAACTTGTTTATCCCTGCCTGCTTCATAAGCAATGCGTAACCGTAAATACTGAATACGTTCCACATACTCTTCTCCAAGTTTATTGGATGGTTCATGGATAATATCATTATATAATTCTGTGACTAATGAAAGAATTCCTCGAATTTTAGATGTGGTCAATCTTATAACATCTCTTCCACTCCTATCTTTCTCTATTAAGGTCTTTATCACTCTCTCCGCTTCATCTACATAATTTTCACTCGTTAACCCCATCGTGCTCCTCCTTTTCTCTTTTTGTGTACACATAGAGATAAATTGCCATTTCCAGCTCTTTTGCGTCTTTTTCTACCCGAATCCATTCATACATTTTCCTGGAAAATTCTCTGTGAAGATCTCTCTTTTCTTCTATTTCTTCTTTCTTCGCCCCTCTTTGTACTTTAGGCTCCATTCTTCCAAGAAGATAGGCAAAACGTGCAATGTTAATTTTATCTTCTTTTCTCTTTCTTACCAGCTCTAGCAAGTTGTAAAGGAAGTTCTTACCCTTCTCATCGACAACTTTAAAATATTTCTGAATAAAATACAGTTTTTCTTCCACTACATTTTCTATAAATTCTTCCCATGGAAAAGTATATTTTTCATCAAATAAGGCAACGGCATTCTTTCCTTCCACACTTTTTGCTGCTTCTTCCAGCCGGCCTGTTTCTCTTGCCATAATGGATATCGGGTATTTGGATGGATAAATACCGATACCTGCACTTATCTTTAATGTATCCTGGGAGTATTCCATTAAATTATCATGCAAATCTACGGCAAATCCGATAATATCGTCCCAAGCACCAACAATGAAGATGTCATCTCCGCCAGAGTAAACGATGAGTGCATTTCTTCTGTCGTCTTCTTTTTCCATTTGTGCCTCTTCTTCTAAGATACTATAGCCGCCTTCTTTCAGAAGCGAATTTATATGATATTTGAAGAACATGGAAAGCTTTCTTGAAAAAGTTGCCGTTCTTGACAGCGTAACATATTTGCTACCATTTTTCTCATTTTCAAATCCTCTTACAAATGCCTGTCCTAAATTGTCAACATCGGCTCGCATTACAGCGATACGCTCTATTCCTGTTGCCCTTTGACCCAGTTCTTCAAAAGTTTCTCCATTAACATAATCCCCTACCCATAACTTAGTAGAAACATAGTAGCCAGAATACGGTTTATTTTTACTGTAGGAACGGATATAGTACTTATCTTCTTTCATTCGTTTTCGAAGGGTACTTTCCGTATCTGTGACAAGATAACAGTTTCCCGAAAGTGGAAGGCAAGTCTTCTCCTTTTTACTTGTAACTGTAAAAAAATCACCTTTTAAAATATTTCCCGACATCTGTTTTAATGTCCAGCAGATTTCACATTCTGTCTCTCCATCTTTTAAATAATCATGTCTATGACAAATGCTACATTCCCTCTCTCCATCTGGCATACCAGAATGATTTAACTTTATAACCTGTTTTGGTGAATACCTATGTAACTTTTTAAAAGAAATTTCTTTAGAAATGTTTTGGAAAATTTCTCTGTAAGATCCCTCGGGCTCATTCCAAAAGTCACTTGCACTACAGACTGCACCGCCTCCGGCAATATAGAGTTGTGTTTCAAACATTTCTAAAAACCATTCGTTCACTTCCTGCTCAAAATCGCCTACTATTTTTCGTACTTTTTCTGTATTTGGCAGTAAAATATAGGCATGACCTCCTCCCGAATAAATGAGATTCACTCTGGATAAAAACAATTTTTCCAGTAGGCTGTCTATCAGATGTTCCATCATAATTTCTAAATAAAAAGAACGGGAACGAAGCCCTTTTAGTGCCCCTTTACTTGTAATAGTATAGATAAAGTCCTGAATTCCCGAAATATCCATGCTATATAGATAAAAAATGGTCTTGGAATAAAAGCTTGTTGCTTCTTTAAATAACGTTGTCTTATAATCTGTGATATTTTCCTGTAAAAGATATTCATGAATACACGTTGCAATCGCTGCTGTCATTTTCACATGATCATATAAGGAAATGTCTGCCAGTTCATTTGTGGATGTAGACGATGGCACAAAAGTCGTGGTTGCCTCTAAAATCTCCAAAATGGCATTCACATAGGCATCGTTCCACTGAAATTCCAACAGACAGTTTTTAATCTTTTCTTTTACCCCATAATAAAATCCTTCTGTGTAAGAAACTTTTCTACTAACTGGGCAATTCATGTCTCCGTTTACATCAAGCATCATTGGCCGATACAGCTTTCTCTCCTGATTGCCATTTAAAATATTAAAAACACTTTCTAACGGCTGGTCTTTTATAAACCCCTTTTCTCCATCCTCTTTACTTCTTCTGTCCATCGCCGCTGCAATATTATCTGCAATGTAAGTGATATAAGCGAGGGAGTCTTGCGGCAGATGGGCAGCTTTTAATTCTCTTGCATGATGGTATCTTACCTGATTTAAAATCTCTACATCTTCTATATTGGTCTCTTCTTTCAAAAAATGATAACCACTTTCTGCGTGCGTTCTCCTGTCAGAAGTTCGATAAATAATCTTTCCCACATCGTGGAGCAGACTGCCGATAATCAGCTTTATTCGTTCATCTGTCATCTGTTTTTTTCTCTCCCTTCTCTATGTCTCCCATCCCCAGAGATGATTTAATTCCTATACCTGCATATTCTCCAAAAGCAATAAGCATATGTGCTAAATTCACCATTTGTTCCGGTCCATTAATATGTATCACAATTTCTCCAATAAAAGCAGAAATCCATACTCCCTCCAAAGCATATCTTACACTCTTTAGTTTATAACGTTGTATCAATGCATATTTTTCAAAATGCTCTAAAATCTCCTGTCCCTCTACAGATGTATCACTGGCAAAAGCATTATATTTATTGATAAGACTCTGAAAAATAAAATGCACATCTGGCATAAAGACATAGCCTCCATTACTTTTAAATGCTGTAGGTGTCACAAAGCGTATTGGAATATTTCTTGCATTTTTCTGAAAATAATACTTTTCAATTAATTCGTCATAACTGCTTCCAGACAGGTTCCATTTTGTAACTTTTAATTTCAAATCCTTATGTTTCATATAAAAATGTTTCTTTGTTACAAGGACATCAATAATCTGCTTTCTGGCCTCTACGTTCAAAGTACATATCGTCCATTTAAAATGATTATTCCGCATCTCAGAAACACTTTGATGAAAAGGCTTCTGTCCATTCCTGTGCAATACTTCCCCGTATATCGGGTCAAGCTGTTCCATGAGAATCCCATGCATTAACGATGATATATTATAAGTAAGCTTTTCTTTTTGTTCGTATTCTATCCATAATTCTAATTTTGCAAGCATGTTATCTCCGTTTTATTAACTCTATTATTAACTGATTCATCGCATCATAAGAATCCCAGTAGCTTTCCTTTATTCCCACATTTAAAAGCTGTACATATTCTTTTAACATACTAAAAATCTTCTCTGGTGTATAGCCATTACTATATTGTTTAATCCATTCTTTTGTTACTGATACAATTTTGTGCGCAGCCATATTCCTGACGTTTTCTTCAAATTCTCTTAATTTTTTACTTAAATTTATGAGTTCTTCATTGTCCGAATATTCTTCAATACAAGGCAATAAATTAGAAGAATAGACTGGTGTAGATTTAAAATTCAAACCAAAGTTATTACGAAATACCTGCAGAAGACGAGGATTCATTTCTAATTTATTTATATCCCATTTTTCTACGCCCTGCCTGTTGGTCTTTACATACTGCCTGTAATTAAGGCCGCCACTTTCTTTTAACGCAATCTGAAATAAATCAACCAATACTGGTGTGATTCCTCTGATAAAATCAACATATTCTTCTTTCTGTACTTTTATCTGAAGATTAAGAATATGCTCAAAAATATTACAGACTTTCTCATCAGAAACAGGTAATATCTTTTTCTTCTCTTTGCCAAGTTCATTATCTATTCCTATAAAGTTTAACTGCGTCCGATGATGTGCCGATCTCAAATACTTCTGTGCCATTATCGGAAGCGGTTCGACTAATGTTTTTGCCTCCGACAATGCCGCACTGTAATCATAAGCCTCGATGTATCTGATGATGCTCTGCCTTTTTATCTCATCTAATAAATTATTTTTCTGCGATTCCTGGCAACGGTTTTTAAATAATTCTTCACTATTATCATCATTGCACTCCCAATACAACTCCACATCGTAATCGTCATGACTCTCTAAATGTGGATTAATCTTCCTTACTGGTGTGCTGACCTGAATCGTCTTCATCTTGCCTTCTGATAAAACTCCCAGAATCTGAAGAGAACTTTTCATCGCCGGAGTCCCCGATGATACATTAAGATATAATTTACATTCTCTATGCTTCATTAAGATATCTTGCAAAATCTCCTGATACTCATCAATAAACGAATCAAAAATCTGAACTTCTTCCAAGTCTTCCCGCTCTATAACCACTACCTTAAAAGAATGTCCTAACTTCTCACCCAGCTTCTTTATACAATATCGGTATCTGTCATTCTGCCTGTGAAATCCCAGCATCTCCTTCGACATATATAAATACACAATATCCGGTTTATACACACGACATATATGTAGCATAGCCCCATCCCTGCAATTAGAAATTGGATCCGTTCCCCCTATCGGAGAAAATAATATTCTATCCATCTTATTCTCCTTCTAACCAATAAAAACACTTTTATATTATATTTTCGACAATTTTTATATTATATATAATAATTTATTTGTGCTATTTTCTCAATACCTTTTCTATATTTTTCTTATTTTTCAATTTTGTTAAATAAAAAAACAAACAGGATGAGAGCGATTCATATGATTCGCAACTCATCCCTTCTGATAATTATCTATTTTCCTTCGTTATTTTCCAAATTTCTTTTTAAATCTAATACATAATCTACAGTAACTTTATAAAGTTTTGCTATGCTTTCTACTGGAAAATTCATGGTAATCATTTCACACATTTTTTCGTAGCGTTCTTGTTCCACACCAACTTTTATTAATCCACTATCATAACTTTTTTGATCAAATTCAGTTAACAACATAACACTCACCTCGCTTTTCCATTGGTATAAAAAAGTTCCTATACATTCCCAATCTCTGGCTTTTTCGACTGCTTTATCTATGGCTTCCTTTAAATTCATTGTTTGCGAGTATTCCCTTACAAGCTTAATAAAATATGCATATTCATACAACATTAAATTTATTAAAGGCAAAAATACCCCTCTGTTTCAGTTGTAATCAAAGACAGAAAACTCCAAAGAACCTATCCTCCTATCTGTGACTTTAGTCGCGGCGCGTTGAATGTTCGCTTACACGCTCGCATTCAACACTTGCTCCGAGGCCACAGATAGGAGGATAGGTTCTTTGGAGTTTTCGTCAGCTTACGATAAACTAACGTGACTTATTTCGTCTCTTTATAAATTCTTCTCTTTTAATGCTACAGCCTGTTTAATCAGTTCCACCGTTCCATCAATACCTAAGATACTACTATCAATGCAAAGATCATAACTCTTCAAGTCTCCCCACTTCTTAGAAGTGTAGTAATTATAGTAGCTTGCACGCTGCTTATCTGTCTTGATAGCTACGTCTTTGACTTTGGCTTCAGGAACTTCGTACTGTTCCTGGATACGGGACTTTTTGAAAGTCATTGGTGCGTGAATGAATACATTCAGCTTATTGTCATAGTCTTTTAATGCATAGTCTGCACAGCGGCCTACGATAATACATGGACCTTCATCTGCTACCTTTTTGATGGCATCAAAGGAGGCAAGGAATACCTTCTGGTTGAGTGGCATATCAAAGGAGGCTGCGTTATAGCCTAATGCGTATGGATCCATTACGAGGGAGTAGAGAAAACTTGTGGTTGGTTTCTCATCGAAGTTTTCAAACATCTCCTCGCAGATACCGCTTTCTTTGGCTGCCACTTTTAAAAGTTCTTTATCATAAAATGGTATGTTATAATATTCAGCAAGCTTCTTACCGATTTCTTTTCCGCCGCTTCCGTACTGTCTTCCGATTGTGATTATTGTGTTCATAAGACCACTCCTTTTGTCATTCTTTTCAGGATATGCATAAGCCTTTGCTTTTGCATTTAGTTTTATTATACACTAGTTTTCAGACAATTTCCACAAAAATATTTTGATTTTATTGTGAAATTTATTTATTTTATGGATGATAAGCTGTCAAATCCAATGGACAACAGACACAATTCATCCCCTACCTTAGCCAAAATGGGATTTAAAAGAGGCGAATAAAAAATCAGTAACGGACACCATTCATTTTCTACCTTAGAGCGTATTTGAAAAATGTTCTAGATAGAACTCTTCTTGCTGGAAGTGGACAAAAAAGACCAAAGATATGTCTTTACTCATCCCTAAGCGGATATAGAAACTTATCTTTGATCTTTTTGTTTTTTAATAATTGATCTTAAAAAATAATTTGTTACAATAGTCCTTCAAATCACATATATCAATGAGACAGCACATTAGTAACATACTGCTTTCCAAATTCAATATCCTGAAAAAGCTGTGCCTGCAATGCCTCTACAGAAGAAAAACGAGTTTCTTTTCTGTGATAATGCAGAAGTTCTACGACCATTTCTTCGCCATAAACATCTTTATTGAAATCAAAGATATTGGTCTCGACTGTTTTTTCGCTGGTATTGTTGACAGTTGGCTTGGTTCCGATGTTGGTAATGCCGTAGTAAACTTCGTCTTTCCAGTGGATTTTAGAAACATACACACCATTTGGCGGCAGTAGTTTAAAGGACGGAACTTGCTGGTTAATGGTTGGCACCTGTATGGTTCGTCCAAGTGCATTTCCGTGAAGGATTTCCCCAGAAACACTGTAGTTTCTGCCTAAGAGAGCTTTGGCTTCTTCCATTGCTCCTTTTTCAAGAGAAGCACGAATTCTGGTACTGCTAATATCCTTTCCATTTAATTGTAACTTTTCGACTACAATAAGGTGATATCCGCATTCTTCTTCTAGCTTTTCTAAGTCTGTAATACTACCGGAGCGGTTCTTACCGAAATGGAAGTCTGTTCCGACAACAATTACTTTTGCCCCCACTTTTTCTACGAGGACTTCCCTGATAAATCTGTCAGGGGTTAATGCAGCAAATTCTTTTGTGAAAGGATGCTCAATCAATATGTCGATTCCTCGTTTTTCAAGAATTTCCCGGCGTTCTTTTTTTGTATAGATTTGTTTATATTCTGTATCACCAGTAAGGGTCAGTCTGGTTGGACGGTCAAAGGTAAATACAACGCTTCGCAGTCCGTGAAGCTCCTGTTTTTTTACTTCGTCCATTAGAAGCTGGTGTCCCCGGTGAATCCCTTCAAACTTTCCAAGTGCAACTGCGGTGTCTTTGAAATGAAAGTCTGAGCTTGTTATATATTCCATTTTTTTCCTCCGAAACCGCTAACTTGCGGTATGGATTTTGTATTTTATATCATTCTTATAGTGACCTACAAAAACAACTTATAAGGTTTTAACATCTTCTTTTCCTGAAGCTGATAAATTCCTATAAAGTTTTTCTGATTGTCATAAACACGGAATCTGTTACCAACAGTATAACTGCTATACTGTTTTCCGTCTTTGCCTGACTTTTCTTTCTTACCAAGATCCTCTGTATCCGCTTCTTCCATTTTCATTTGTTCATTAGATGACAAGTCCTCATATAGTTGCCAGTTACTAATCGATGAATTTTCATCCAAAGCACACAAAGAAAGAGAAATCGGATTCCCATTATAGAGAAGTTTTTCTCCTTCTTTTTTCACAAAAAAAGCTGGCAGATGCAAAAACACTTCATCGACTGGTACGATATGTTCCAGTAATGTATCAGCATCGCGCATGGCTTCTACTTCTGAAAGGGTGAATCCATCCTCTATCTTAAAAGAAGACACTCTGGTACGGACAAGTCCTGCCATACAGCCTCCGCATCCTGCTTTTTCTCCAATATCACGACAAAGGCTGCGGATATAGGTTCCTTTTGAGCATGTTACTTCAAAGGTGACGTAAGGCAAATCTATTTTTTTAATAATGATAGAAGAAAGGGTGACTGGACATGGCTTTCTTTCAATAACGATTCCCTGTCTTGCAAGTTCGTAGAGTTTCTTTCCGTTTACCTTTTTAGCGGAATACATCGGTGGAATCTGATCGTAACTTCCCTGGAAAGAAAGGATAATATCTCTTATCTCTTCTTCCGTGACCGTTACCTCTCGTTCTTTTAATGTCTGCCCGCTTGTATCTTCGGTATCGGTTTCTCTTCCAAGCAAAAGAACAGCTTCATACGTTTTATCCCAATCTCCGATAATGTCACAAAGCTTGGTTGCCTTTCCAAGACACACTGGAAGTACTCCGGTCGCATCCGGATCAAGGGTTCCGGTATGTCCGATTTTTTTCTGATGTACAATGCCGCGAAGCTTTGCCACTACATCATGGGAAGTAAAACCTGGTTCTTTTTTAATATTAAGAATTCCGCTTATCATAAATTGATTCCTGCTTTTCTTCTTGTTCATTTAACTGATGCTCTACCATATGGGTGATATTCATTACGATATCTCTTGGCTGGCCATGTACCGTACAGCCGGCAGCTTTGATATGCCCACCGCCGCCAAAGATTTTGGCAATTGCACTGACATCGACTGCATCGTTAGAACGCATACTGACTTTGTAGTTACCATCTTCTTTCTCATAAAGGAGAATTGCACATTCAATGCCATCTGTCACACGAAGCTGGTCAATAATTCCGTCTAAATCGCTGCTGTCGATTCCATAAAAGTCAAAGTCTCTCTTTCGAACGATGGAAAAAATAACCTTTCCATGCAAAAGAATGATACTTTCCATTAATGCACGGCCAAGAATCTGATTCTGCACATAGGACTTCTTGTAAAATGTCCGGTCAATGATATCTTCGGAATGAATGCCTTTTTCAAGTAAAGCACCTGCGGTCTCCATCGTTTTTCTTGTTGTATTGGTATGCTTGAATACACCGGTATCATGAACAATACCCATGTAAAGATCCTGCGCGCATTCAAGGGAAATCTTATCCCAGTCAAACATATCAAACAATACTTCGCAGGTGGAAGAAGCGTCCGGCACGATAAAGCGTAAGTCACCAAATCCCTCATTAGTGAAATGGTGGTCTACGCATATCTTGTATTTTGCCTCTTCAAAATAACCTTTGAAATCATGGAGACGATCTGTATCGGAACAGTCAAGAGAAAAAAACAGGTCATACGGTCCGTCAATCTTTTTTTCCTGTGTAATCTGGTCCGCATATTTTAAAAATGAGAATTTATCCTGTACCGGTTCTAAAAATAATGTTACCTCTTTTTCTGGATACTGTTCCACAATGTAAGTATAGAGTCCGAGACAGGAACCAATGCAGTCCCCGTCCGGATTCATATGACCGGATATGGCAATTGTCTGTGCAGTCTGAACCTGACGCTCAAACTCCTCTTTTCTTTCGGCAAATGTCACATTTTCTCTCTTGTCTGTACTCATTCTTCCGATGCCTCTCTTTCTCTCTCATGCATTGCTGCATTAATCTCGTCAATCTTCTTTGACATACTTACGCCATATTCAATAGACTGGTCAAGAATAAAGCGGACATCTGGTGTATTTCTTAAGTTAATACTTCTTGCTAACTCACGGCGGATATAACCGTGAGCACTTCTGAGCCCTTCTAAAGTAGATTCCTGTGCCTCTTTATCACCGAGTACGCTGATATAAGCTTTACAGGTCTTTAAATCCGGAGCTACTTCCACAGACACAACAGAAGTCATCGGAGCGATTCTTGGGTCTTTGATTTCTCTGGAAATAATACGGCTCAGTTCTTTTAATACCTCGGAATTAATTCGAGTATTTTTTACACTGTTCTTTCTCATAACAGTACCTCCTGTTATCTAGGAATTTCTTCCATTACGAAAGCTTCAATCTGGTCGCCTTCTTTAATATCGTTGTATTTTTCAAAAACGATACCACATTCGAAGCCTGCTTTTACTTCTTTTACGTCATCTTTGAAACGTTTCAGGGATGCAAGTTCTCCTTCGTAAATAACGATACCATCACGAACGATACGGGACTGTGCGTCTTTTGTAATCGTACCATCCAGTACATAACATCCAGCGATTGTTCCAACACCGGAAGCTTTGTAAATCTGACGTACTTCTACATGACCGATTACTTTTTCTCTGTAAACAGGATCTAACATACCCTTGATCGCTGCTTCGATATCTTCAATTGCGTTATAGATGACACGGTATAATCTCATGTCAACTTTTTCTCTCTCTGCTGCAGCCTTTGCCATCGCATCTGGACGTACATTAAATCCGATGATGATCGCATTAGATGCAGAAGCTAAGATTACATCAGATTCGTTAATGGCACCTACACCACCATGTACAACTTTAATCATAACTTCCTCATTGGAAAGCTTCATAAGACTCTGTTTTACAGCTTCTACAGATCCCTGTACATCGGCCTTTACGACAAGGTTTAATTCTTTTACGTTACCAGCCTGAATCTGATCAAATAAATCATCAAGGGACAACTTATTCTTGGTCTCTTCGAGCATCTTTTCTCTTCCATATGCGATAAGTATGTCGAGTCAATGGGATGTCAAAAGAAAGTCTTTTCTTCGGATGAAGAAGCAAAGCACTTTGCTGCGGATATGCCATTCGACAATAAGGAATATCCTGTCG
>ERZ827471.854-NODE-854-length-22400-cov-3.375252_pt1 | contig 22400 bp, 19 predicted proteins | sample MGYA00519772_ERZ827471 | MGnify/ENA primary metagenome ERZ827471 (study PRJEB31778, sample SAMEA3449315) | human gut metagenome | biome: human gut; feature: human-associated habitat; material: faeces | place: United Kingdom | collected 2010/2012 ...
CGCAATCACGGCGCTTAAAATGCTAAACAACGCAGCAGCAGGATTTGTTAGCTGTCTTCCCACTCAATCGCTCTTTCTTCTGCCTTGAGCGGATGAAAGTGCCTCTGGTAAGAATCTCTCAATTCTTCAAGACAAGTGGAAGCCAACGGCGCAATGTCTCCGGCCAGAATGCCGGAATTCAAACCGTCGACAACTGCACCGTGGAGATAAACGGCGGATAAAACGCAGTCCATCAATTCAAAGTGCTGAGCAAACATGGCGCCGATCATTCCGGAAAGGGCGTCGCCGGATCCGGCAGTTGCCAATGCCGGAGAACCTGTCGGATTGATCCAGCTGACGGAGCTGCGCTGAGTCACAATCGTTCCTGCTCCTTTCAGAACATTTACGGCTCCGGTGAGAATACCTAAGTCAAGGGCGCGAGAAAGACGGTCTTTATTGATTTCTTCTACGGGCAGCCTGAGGATCCGTGCGGCTTCGGCGGCATGGGGCGTCAGAACCGTATGAGCAAATCGGTGTGTTACTAAGGACAAAATCTCTTCGTCCTGAGCAATCATCGTCAAAGCGTCTCCGTCGATGACCAAAGCAGCTTTGGATTTCAGGCATTCAATGAACCGCTGTTTTGCCTGATCGGTAAAGCCCAAGCCTGGACCGATGACGATGGCATCCATTTCATCAATATTGATTTTGACGGGGAACATTAATTCTGGGCAGAACGGGTCAAGTTTCATGTCCTCTTCTAAGAGTTCGACATAAACGCGGCCGGCACCCATATACAAACCTGAACGGGCAGCAATTAAAGCTGCTCCGACGGTTCCCTTTCCTCCGCCGATAATGCCTAATCGACCGTAATCGGCTTTGGAAGTATTCTTTAAGCGAGGCGCGCAGACATGCTTAAAGTCCTTGACTTCGAGGAGGCTGATTTTGGTAAGCGGAATGGAAATACCGAGGTTATCCATTTTGACGCGGCCGCAGGCATCCGGCCCAAGGCCGGTAAAGAGCCCTACCTTGCCGCTTAAGAAAGAAATCGTTGCATCGGCCTTGCAGCCTGCTCTGTCACCGACCCAAGTGCCGGTTTCTGAGTTCAAGCCGGAAGGTATATCCAAAGAAACGTGCAATGCGCGTCTTTCGTTAAACCACATTGCTGCATCGAGGAATTCATCTTTAAGGGGGCGCTCCAAACCGATGCCGAAAATCGCATCTACGACAATATCGGCCTTCGGTGTGTCGTAAGGATCGGTGTAAACGGTTCTGCCTAGCTTTTCCCACTCCGCCAAAGCAGCCTTTGCCTCTTCGCTCTTAGGTGCTTTGCCGGCGACCTGGACGACGTTGACGTCGTATTCTTTATTTAAAAGTTCGATCGCTGTTCGGTACCCGTCGCCGCCGTTGTTGCCCGGACCGCACACCACTGTCACTCGGGCCGGAGCAGGATAAAGATCGGAGATGAACTCAGCAGCGGCTTTGCCTGCCCTCTCCATAAGAACTCCGGGTCCTAAGATACGGGCGTATTTTTCCTCGAGTTCTCTTAACTGAGGAATCTGAAGTAAGGAAACCGACATTGATTATTACCTTTAAAAAGAAAGGAGACTGCCGGCTCGGACAGTCTCAAAGAATATTCGTGAAACTATTTTCGTTTAACAAATCGCATCGGACTATAGGGCGTCGGATCGATTGCCGGCGTCTTTTTCTCAATAATATCCGAAAGAAGTTCTGCGCAACCCTCAGACAAAGCCCAGCCGTTCAATCCGTGACAAACATTGAGGTACAAGCCTTCGAAAGGTGTTTCCCCACAGGACGGGAGGCTGTCCGGATGAACAATACATTTGCCGATCCAGTTGGTGGATTCGGTCCATTGAGCCGCTGTGGGCAGAAGCTTACAACTGGCCTCATAGATTTCTTCGATCACTTTGTCTGTCATATCGTGAGAAGATTCTCCGAGCCAATAACGACCGCAGACTCTGACGCGATTGCCTAAACGGGTAACAAGAAGATCTTTATTGTCAAAAATAAGCGTGTGCAGCGGCGGAACATTCATCGGATCGATGGTTGCCGTCACGGCCCAGCCTGTCAGCTGCATCGTCGGGAGGTCAAGCTTGCCTTCAAGCAGCGGCTTTGTACCTAAATTACTGCAGAGAACGACGGCATCACTGGCGATTTCGCCTTTGTCCGTCTTCACACCGACGGCCTTATTGTTTTCGTCAAACATTAGGCCCGTAACTTCGGTGTGATACATCATGGTCAGATTCTTTTGGCTGACATTGATGGCCTGAATCTGTTTAGAGTAATAACAGCCGTTGCCGGAGAGTTCCTGGGGGAGATAAGAACATCCCAAGAAAGGATCAGGAACGTTTTCCAGAGAGGGATCGATTCTTGAAGATTCTTCTCTAGTCAGCCATTCACCGGGTTTTTCGCTTTCTTCTTTATGAGCTTCTTCCCATGCCTGGGCATTTGTAAAGACACGAAGCAGACCGTAGACTTGCTCAAAAGACAGATCTTCCAAACGAGCATGGAATTCGGTTAAACCGACACTGTAGCGTGCCAAAGTCATTAAAGAGTCGTGATTTGCGGCCCAGACATCCGCACTTCTGGCGTTAGCTAAAGCGCGAAGGAATTTCATCTGTCCGATGGAAACATCCCAACCCAAACGACGAGTTTTTGCGAAAATGGAGGCCAAACCGGCTTTGCCTTTAAAGGGAGCACAAAGCATCTGTACGGAAATAGGACCCATAAATCCGGCCATTCCGAAACTGCATTCCTGATTCGGCGTCGAGGCTTTCTCGATCAATGTAACGTTATGACCGCGCTTTAAAAAATTATGAGCACACGCAATACCCGTGACCCCTGCTCCGACAACAATGATATGCATTGGTTCTCCACCTTATAATGTGCAGATTATTTTAACTTATTTGTATTTTTGTACAAACCGTGAGCTCTAAAAACCTTCTCACCATTGATGAGCTTTCGCAGGTCTCGGGACTTAGTAAACGAACGATTCGATACTACGTTAACAGCGGGCTTTTAGACCGGCCGACCGGCGAAACAAAAAATGCCCGTTATGACGCAAGCCACTTAGAACAGATAAGAAACGTTAAGGCTCTGCAGGAACAGGGTTACACCTTAGCCCGCATCGTTGAGCTCAAGCGCCAGACGCATCAGGAAGTGCTGAATCGTCGGGAGATCGGCGAGCCTCTAACGGTGATAGAGATTCCTGTAGACCCGGGAATATCTATTGAATTTCGGCAGGAAATATGCGGATTGACGCAGCCGCAAATGATTAAACTTGCACAAGCCTTTTTAGAAGTTATCAAGTCTGAAAAAGATAAAGCAGCTCAGGAAGAACAATAATGAACCAAACCAGCTCAAAGCTCTTCCGATCTAAAACAGCTCAAAGCTGATGGAAGACATCAAAAAATTTCTCACCGGAAAAAAGACGAATTACGTAGAGATCGGCGGCCATCGTTTCGCTGAAAATATCAAAGTCGGTCAGAACGCCTTAGTTTTAAACGGTACCGGCGTTCGTACCCAAAGCGATCAGCCGATTTATGCCGTGGCTTTGTATTTGCCTGCTAAAACGCACCGACAGGACACTTCCAGAGCTTTATTGGGCGCTCGCCGAGTGCAGATTGTCATATTGAAGCCCTTAAACGCTGAAGATTTTATTTCTTCTATGCGCGAGGCGATTGCCGAAAATAACGACGAGACGTATCAGAATTTTATTGAGAACGAACTTCTTCAAATTGAAGAGTTTATGAAAGACTTGACCAATTTAGAGACCGGTGATGTCGTCGATGTCGACTGGCTGCCCTCACGCGGAACGTTTGTTTTTTACAACGGTCAGCTCATGGGAAATCCGGTTCGCGGCAAAGCCTTGTATGACGCGGTTCTTTCTATCTGGCTCGGCAACAACTCTTTAGAAGAAAAGCTTCGCGAAGGATTGCTGAGCCTTCCGAAAGAGAAAACCGAAAATTGAGGATTGCAGAGAAAGCCTGAACTTCGCCTTCTCTGCTCCCGAATATGGCAAAGCCGCCCGAACGGGCGGTTTTTAGTTCACTGGAACCTATTCGAAATTACTTAACGAACTTCGGATGGATCAGGTTCTGGGTATTGAATGTGGCATCCCATTCAGCCTGAGTCATCAGGTGCTGTTCGTCAACAACGATCTGGTGCAGAGACTTACCGGTTGTGTAGCCTTCCTTAGCGATGGCTGCGCACTTCTGATAGCCGAAATGCGGCTTCAGGAGTGTAACGATACCGATGGAGTTCATGACATAGTCTTTGCAGCGTTCGGTGTTGGCGGTAACGCCTTCAACCAGTTTTGTACGCAGTGTGTCGCATGCGTTGGTCATAACTTTCATCTGTGTGTACAGAGCGAAAGTGATCACCGGTTCCATAACGTTCAGTTCGAGCTGGCCGGCAGAAGCGGCAAGCATCACTGTTGTGTCGAGACCGATAGCAAGGAAGCTGGCCTGGTTGGCAACTTCAGCAGCAACCGGATTGACTTTACCCGGCATGATGGAAGAACCCGGCTGGAGCTGAGGAAGGTTGATTTCCTTCAGGCCGCAGCGAGGACCGGAGGCAAGCAGACGAATGTCGTTGCAAACCTTAGTCATCTTGACAGCCAAGCCCTTGATAGCGGAGGACAGAGTCATGTAAGCGCCGCAGTCGCTGGTAGCAGCGATCAGGTCTTCACTGTTCTTGAAGTCGATGCCGGTCAGTTCGGCAAGGTTCTTAACAGCAAGTTCAGGATATCCCGGAGCAGCCGTAACAGTGGTACCGATAGCGGTAGCGCCGAGGTTGACGATCTTGAGGTGTTCCTGGGCAGCGCGCAGGTTTTCAATTTCGTCATTGATGGTGAAGCCCCAGCCGTGGAATTCCTGACCCAGAGTCATCGGGACAGCGTCCTGGAGGTGGGTACGGCCCATCTTCAGAGTCTGATCGAATTCTTTAGCTTTGGCATAGAGTGCGTCGCGGAGTTCTTCAGCAGCCTTGATAAGGACGTTGGAGCGGAGGATGCAGCTCAGATGGATAGCGGTCGGATAGGTGTCGTTTGTGGACTGACCGAAGTTAGCATCGTTGTTCGGGTTAACGATGGAGTAATCGCCAAGCTTGCCGCCGAGATGTTCGATAGCAAGGTTGGAGATGACTTCGTTGGCATTCATGTTGGTAGAGGTACCGGCACCGCCCTGCAGCCAGTCAGTGATGAACTGGTCGCGATATTTTTCGGTGTTGTTGATGAGCTGGTCGCATGCCCAGATCATTGCGTCGGCAACTTCGGGTTTAACAACGCCGAGTTCTTTGTTCGCCATAGCAGCTGCTTTTTTGACATAAGCAAAAGCGATGATGAAGTAGATTTCCTGGTTGTTCTTTTCTTCAGTGATGAAGAAGTTTTCTTTACCGCGAAGAGACTGAACGCCGTAGTAGGCATTAGCCGGAACTTCTAAGTCGCCAATAAAATCGTGCTCAATACGAGTCATTGTTGCTCCTGTTTTGAATAATGAGAAGTCTCAAAAAACCGCCCTCTTTCGTCAGTCCGAAGACCGTGGTCATACGATTGAGTGGCTGCAGGCAGTATCGTAACAAATTGTTTATTTGCATGGGAATCGGTACTGCTCAAACGGGGACTAAAGTAGCACAGTTCATGAAAATTCTCTAAAAATTTTCTGAATTGTCGATAAATCAAGGGTTTTTACCTAGAACTTTCGTTTTAAGTATCATCACTTCACGGCATGTGTTGTTTCATTGCCGCAATAAACAAAAACCCCTACCGATTAAGGTAGGGGTTTAGGTCTTGCTAGGACGTTTTGTTACAAAGTAGGATTAGTCGAGCTTGAGCTCACGAAGAGGAATGACTCTCTTGAGGCTGGGCTCTTCTTTGCCCATGATGCCCTGCTCGGCCATCTTACGACGCATGAAAGCAATCTGAGTCTTCAGAGGCAGATCTTTCGGGCAGAAGTCGTGGCAAGCCAGAAGGGACATACAGCCGAAAACTCCGCTTTCAGTACCGAGGATTTCGTAGTAGTCGGCATCATTACGGTGATCGCGCGGATCCAGACGGAAACGAGAGATCTTGTTGATAGCGACAGCACCTACGAAGTCAGGACGCATACGGAAGTTACCGCAGGAAGCTACGCAACAGCCGCATTCAACGCAGCGGTCAAGCAGGTAGATTTCTTCGGCCAGATGCGGATCCATCGGGGTTTCAATCTTAGACAGATTGACATTGTCATCGTTAAGGTGGCACCAGGACTGGATACGTTCGGACATACCGCGCATCCACTTACCTGTGTTGACAGACAAGTCACCGATAAGTTCGAAGCCGGGAAGCGGAGCCAAAGTGAAGTGATCCGGAAGATCTCTTGTCAGGCAGCGGCAGGCCAGAGTCGGTTTACCGTTAACGAGCATTGCGCAGGAACCGCAAATACCGGCACGGCAAACGAAGTCGAACTGGAGGGAAGGATCCTGTGTGTCTCTCAATTCATTCAAGAGAATGTAGAGAGTCATAGAGTCCGTTTCGGAAACGGAGTAAGTCTGCAGGTGAGGAACGCTATCCGGATCAGCCGGGTTGTAACGAAGAATGCTTACCTGGAGCATGCGATGAGCTTTCGCCTGCTGGGGAACTGCATCTTCTTTTTTCTCTTCAGCAGCAGCCATCTGTTGTGTTGTATCAGCCATTTAATTTCAACTCCAAAGATTAAGACAGGGGTTCGTCAATACGTTCGTTCTTGCCGCGGAGATTTTCGGGCAGAAGCTGCAGGTACGGCATCAGTGCATTCTGGACAGCGAAGCGGTCTGCGCCTTCGGATTCCAGTTTGGCACGGATTTCGTCGACTTGTTTCTGACGAACAGGTGTTTCGGGGTTGTCAATGTAGTTCTTAGCACCGTAACCACGCCAGCCCGGAGGAAGTTCCATCTTGGAGATGTCGAGGTCTTGGTAAGTAATTGTCGGAAGAGTATCGGATTCGTTCTTCCATGTGCTGAGTGTACGTTTGCACCATTCAGCGTCGTTACGAACAGGGTAGTCAACACGGAAGTGAGCACCGCGGGATTCTGTACGAAGAGAAGCACCGAGAGCCATACCGAGGGCGACGCGGAGCATCTTCTGTGTTCTGTAAGCATAAACAAGCTCAGGGTTGGCACCCGGCTGGTTCTTAACAGCAACGTTGAAGCTCTTCTTGTAGAGGTCTTCGAGTTCTTCGACAGCTTCCTTGAGTTTTTCGCCTTCGCGGAAAATACCGACCTTAGTCGTCATGATTTCCTGCATGCGAGTGCGGATCTCAGCCATGTTTTCTTTGCCATTGTTCTTAACGAAGGCGTCCAGTTTGGACTGTTCGCGCTTGATGAAGTCGTAAACAACGCGGGTCGGAATGTCGATGGTGTTTTCAGGCTTGTCGCAGAAGTCAGCGATTGTTTCGCCGATGATCATACCGGCAACAACGGTTTCAGCAACGGAGTTACCGCCGAGACGGTTAAAGCCGTGCATATCCCAGCAAGCAGCTTCACCGGCAGCGAACAGGCCCTTCAGAGTCTGAGATTCGCCGTTCGGGTTGGTGCGGACACCGCCCATGGTGTAGTGCTGAGCCGGGCGAACCGGGATCCAATCCTTCGTCGGGTCAACGCCGAGGAAGTAATGGCAGATTTCGTAAACTTCACGAAGGTTGTGTTTAATGTGGTTTTCACCGAGCAGCGTGATGTCGAGCCAGAGGTGTTCACCGAAGCGGCTCTTAACGCCCTTGCCCTGAGCAATACGTTCTTCCATACGACGGGAAACAACATCACGAGAGGCAAGTTCTTTCTTTTCAGGTTCAACGTCCGGCATGAAGCGATGGCCGTCGACGTCGCGAAGCAGACCGCCGTCACCGCGGCAGCCTTCAGTAACCAGAATACCGGCCGGGAAAATACCTGTCGGATGGAACTGAACAGCCTCCAAGTTACCGCACATAGCAACGCCTGTTTCCAGAGCGATAGCGTGGCCGGTACCTTCACAGATTTGAGCGTTTGTAGAAACGCGGAAGATCTTACCTGCACCGCCGGTTGCGATAGCAGTAGCTCGGGCAACGTAACCGGTCACGAACGACAGCGCCGTAGCAGCGGGAACCGTCGTGGATCAAAGCGATGGCTTCAACACGTTCGTGAATAGGAATACCGAGAGCGATAGCACGGTCGGAAACAGCGTTCAGCATAGCGTGGCCGGTACCGTCGGAAACGAAGCAAGTTCTCCATTTCTTTGTACCGCCGAAGTCACGCTGACCGATCAGGCCGGCAGCTTCTTTACGTTCGGTAATAGTAACTTTTTCGCCGTTGATAATAACCTGACGGTCACCCGGAGTGATACGGCTCCAGGGCACGCCCCAAGCAGCCAGTTCACGGACAGCTTTAGGAGCAGTATTGACGAACATACGAACGACTTCCTGGTCTGCACCCCAGTCGGAACCGCGAACGGTGTCGCCGAAGTGGACATCCTCATTGTCGCCGACGCCCTTAATCACATTGGCCAGAGAAGCCTGCATACCGCCCTGAGCGGCTTTGGAGTGGGAACGTTTAGGGGGAACTAGAGAGAGGATGATGGAATCATGTCCGCGGCGTTTGGCACCGACGGCCATACGCAGACCGGCAAGACCTGCGCCGATGACCAGTACATCCGTATAAATAACTTTCATTTAGTAGATCTCCTTGATCCAAGTTAACCGAAAAGACGGGTGGCACCTTTCGGCAGCATGGGGTAAAAAACCAACAAATTCAGGTGCGAATAATTTCTCTGTCAAATCCGCTAGATATATTAGGGTTGACCATGAAAAACAATTGCACCTAAAACTGTTGAGCTGAAATTTAGAACAACTTCGGACAAAAGACAATGGATTTAAAATGATCAAAAACAAAAGTAAGTAGTTTCACTTAATGAAAAATTGAAAAAAAGGATGAATTTTGTCTTTTTCTCACCCTTCGAATCTGTAGTCTTTTTTGCTTAATTTGTTGCTTTTACAGAACAAAATACCCTTTTAATAATTTACTGTTTCTTTCAATTTGTCCGATTCACAAGGAATATTCAAAGTTGTATAGGTGTTTTCACTAAATATTGAAGCATGCGAGTGCTGTCTCTTTCTTACAACAACCTTAAGAGCTTGCTGAAATTTCTTATCATCTTAAATCGTCACAACTTATTTTTGTGAAAACGGTAACACACTAATATTATTCACCCTCCCCTATTTTCCGCCCCATTTTGGTTTTGTTTTCTACATATTTTTTATTGCCCTGCGAAGTAATTTATCTATCAAATTGGGCATTTCTTAGGGAAACCTCCTAATTTGCTTCGCCAATCGCTTAAGGGTTTTTCCATAATTTAGCTCAAAGTGAGTTTAGCTGGGGGTTTACGCTATTGTCCCTTTCTTTGCTTTGTTTCAATATAGCGACCAATACGAAAGTTCAATGAAATTTAATTAAGGGAAATGAAAAATGTCTAAATACACAAACGGCGCGTTACAAGTTTTAGAAGCAGCCGATACGGACATTAATCAGACTTTTACGTATACCGAAGAGACGAGTGAATGTGTTATTTGTTCAACCCGCAGAGAAAGCGGCTGGGTCACGGTTGAAAAGAGCGGAATCATTTCCAAGATTGGTGAGGGCGTCGCGGCGACGCTAGGCATTGCAGCCGGTTATCTTCTTCGTGACTTGATCGTAGACAAAGCAGTCTTTCAGGTTAAAGAAGCACAATTAAATCGTATCGGCAAAACGGAAGTCAGAATGAAAGATGCCTCCGGATCAATTTTCTGGGCCAGGCTGACATCTAAAGGCGAAAATCGTCTTCTCATTGAAGACATCGACATCGAGAAGAATTTTGAATTGGACGGTGAAGACCTTATCGAAGAACAGGAAAGAGAATTCAATCGTTTTGGTATGATGCCTTCGTTTCAATAGTCTTTAACAACAAAAAGCGGCCGCAGGGCCGTTTTTTGTTGTCTCAAAATGGAAAGATTTTCTTTTGTCCGCTAATGGATAAACCGTCAGAAGTAATTTTCAAGATTCTTCAGCTCTGACGGATCCCTCCGATTAGCGGCCAATTAATCAAAATTAGAAAGCCGGTACTACGGCTCCGTTATATTTTTCCTCAATAAACTTCTTAACTTCGGGCGAATGAAGAGAGCTCATCAATTCCTTAATGGCAGGTTTGTTTTCGTTCCCTGCTCTCACAGCCACAACGTTTGCGTAAGGAGAATCTTTGGCTTCAATGGCAATCGCGTCTTTTGTGGGGTTCAAATTAGCGCCGAGGGCATAATTAGAATTGATGACGGCAGCATCTAAATCGTCCAAAGCTCTTGGCAGTGTTGCAGCTTCCACTTCGACGATACGGATTCTCTTAGGATTATCGATGATATCCAGAGGAGTTCCGTTCACACCGACACCGTCTTTCATTTTGATCAAACCGGCAGCAGCCAGAACCTGAAGTGCTCTTCCGCCGTTCGTCGGGTCATTCGGAATGGCGACGGAGGCGCCTTTTTTCAGATCAGCCAAATTCTTTACTTTCTTAGAGTAAACGCCCATCGGCTCGATATGGACTGCTCCGGCAGACACCAGATTCAAGCGATGATCTTTCGAGAAAGCGTCTAAATAAGGAAGATGCTGGAAGAAGTTGGCATCCAAATCTTTGTCAGAAAGGGCCAAGTTCGGCTGAACATAATCAGAGAACTCAATGATCTTGAGGTCAATGCCCTTTTTAGCAAGTTCGGGCTGCACGACCTTAAGAATATCTGCGTGCGGCACCGGGGAAGCCCCGATCTTTAAAGTTTCTGCTGCGTTTGCCGTTCCGAAAAAGCAGAAAGCGGCGCTGAGCGCGGCGGTAATCAAGAAATTGCGTTTATTCATTTCCTAGACGTCCTAATGTTAGAAGGATGGAATCAAAGATCCTTTGTAGTGTTCAAGTATGAATTCTTTTACTTCGGGCGTGTGAAGTGCGTTGTTTAATTCAACAAGTTCCGGACGATTGTCACCGGTACGGATGGCAACCATGTTTGCATAGGGAGAATCTTTGCTTTCAATGAGGAGCGAGTCTTTGACAGGATTAAGACCGGCCGGCAGTGCATAAGTTTGGTTAATCACGGCAGCGCGGGCATCATCGAGCGTTCTCGGCAGAGTAGCTGCTTCAACTTCCATGATTCTTAATCTAAGCGGATTATCAATGATGTCTTCGACCGTTGCAGCATGTCCTACACCTTCTTTAAGCTTTAAGAGGTCTGCTCCGGCAAGAAGCTGCAGCGCTCTGCCGCCGTTGGTCGGATCGTTAGGAATCGTGATGGTGTCGCCCTTCTTAAGCTCTTTCACATCTTTAATCTTTTTCGAGTAAAGAGCGATCGGAGCAATAAAAATTCCGGGCAAAGCCGTCAGTTTAAGGCCTCTATCCTGGCAGAACTTATCCATGAAAGGCTTGTGCTGGAAAAGATTTGCATCAATTTCTTTATCGGCCAAAGCTAAATTCGGCTGGATATAGTCGGTAAATTCGATGATCTTGAGATTGATGCCTTTTTTGGCAAGGGCAGGTTTTACGAACTCAAGGATGTCACCTGTTACAAGGGGAGAAGCTCCGACTTTGAGGGTAACAGGTTCAGTTGCAAATGCAGGGAGCAAAGATGAAAAAAGTGCCCCGGCGGTTAAGCATTTAATTAATTGACGGCGTTGCATAAATAGTCTCCTAAGGATCAGAAAAATAGTCGTTTCGAAAATTACAACACAGAAATCTTATCTAAAAAAGGCAGAACAACCCGATTTATAGACAATTTTTTTGGTTTTTCTTTTTCTCACGATTTTTCACCCCCAAGAAGCAAATTTTAAATATTTATAAAAATTTCAATAGATAAAAGTAGTTAAGAATCATTTTGCAAGTTAATAAGTGTTCTCTATATCGTTCGTAAAGGAGACACAGGCCTGACAAACTGACGAGTTAATTAAAAATTATATTTATATTTAGATTGCATTTATTGCAACTTTATAAAATATATTATAAAAACTGTACAAAGATGTTTTCAGGAATCTTATTCATTATCATTGGTTAGCGAAAATAATCTAAGAAAATATTTTAATAATTAAATTTATTTTTACAATACATCATTATTAAGAATTGTTAGAGATCAAATTCTAAAAATCCACATCAGATAATAATTGTATTTTCATTTCAATGTAATTTCAGATTGCGATATTTGTCATGACTTTGTTGATAGTTAGTATAAATGCTACTTTATATCACAGGGTATAAGCATTTTACTGGAACGGGGTGAGGTTAAAGATACATTCCTCGAATGATAGAATTCAACTGTACGAATCATTTTTACAGTAATATTAACAGCACAGCATGCTGTATGAATAAATCAACCTTTAAGAAACTACTTAACCAACTGTTTATTCATATAAAATTTTGTCAACAAGAGATTTTTCAAATGGCCGACTAATCTAAATAAACTTGTAGGAAATTTCTGTATCGCTTTGATTTTACGTTTAATAAAACAGTCTGTTTCGATTTATTATCATTCTTAAGAAGTGTTTATAAACTGTTCTAACCTTATGATTAAAGGGGAAATCTATCGGATCCTGACTATTCACAGTTCCATGTGAACAACTATTCCGGCATTCCATTCGGAGACATCGGTTCACACTCCAGATTGCTCTAGTTGCTGTATAAATAAGGTATTGACAATTTAGGAGCGAAATTCCCCTAAATTTAACTTTCTTCAACAAATGGAACTTCTATAATTCGATGGCTAAACTGAGGTTTCGTTTCAAATTAGATCATATCTAATTAACTTTTTCGACATGTTATATGTAGAGGTATTTTTGGATTAAATTTAATATTTAGAACAGGGAAAATTAATATCTAATTTTATGGGGATAATAAGTTTTGGATTGTCACTATCAAATATTTATTTATTAAATTTCATCAAGTATCACATAAATTAATTTGTCCAATTTTCTGACTATGAAATCGTTATGCAGTATTTAACTTCCCTGTCCTCTACCCTCTTCCTCGCCCCTGATCCTGCCTGAATCAATTTTTTATGTTTTGTTAAGGACTTTCCTAATCTTTCGTAATTCATATTCATCAAAGATTTGTCGATTTTCTTCTGTTATGTGACTTCAAATCTTTATTTCCTCAATATAGAAATGATCTGGTTATGAACCGCAAGATTTAAATGAGAAATATCATTCGAACTTCAAAGACAGGACTGCATCCAACTTCTAATACCAATTTTTACTCTTCTTCTTTTTGCTCAATTTCTTCTATTAACTTCAGAAGAGCTTTTGTTTTTTCTGCCTTACTTCATCTAGTCAGCGCCTTTTCTTTGGCTACAGCCCCGGACGTATCATTATTTCTTCCGAAAAAAAGCCTCGTCGCATAGACGAGGCTTGGAATGTTTTAGGTTTAACTAACGTGCCAGGTATGGAACTAAGTACAGCAGCGTTGCAATAATGCTCAAGGCGCCGACGATGAACCACCAAACGTGGTACTCCCGATCCATCGCTCTCTTTTCTTCCGGGCTCGGTGTTTCATCAACACCTGACTCTTTCTCATCTAACTTGAAAGACGTTCCGGAGCCGTAATACTTGGAGCAGCACCAGTAGATTGCAATACCAAGAAGGCACCAAATAACACCAGTATAGAAAGCTTCATTGCTAAGCTCTGTCATCATATACAAGTAGATTAAGGCGCTGATAGGCGCACCGATCATTATTAAAGGTGCTTTGTAAGAACGTTTAAGCTCAGGATGGTTCTTTCTCAGACCTAAAGCAGCTAAAATTCCCAAAACGTAGTAGAACAGATCGGCGAACAAAGATAGTTCAGCGATGTACAACAAGGAATTCGTAGCAATTAAAGCAACGGTCAATACACCCAGCGTTATCACGGCAACGTAAGGGGTCTGATAACGGCGGCTGACCTTCGCAAAAATCTTAGGCATCGCACCGTCTCTGGCCATAGTAAAGAGATAACGCGGCGTTGTTGAAATAGAGGCATTCAAAGTCGAGAAATCGCCGCCGAATGCGATACCGGCAGCGAGCAAAGCAAGAGGAAATCCGAGAATGCCTGCTGCCTTCATAGCCTCGGCATAAGGTGCTTCTGCCGTTGCCAAAGATGCTAATTTCTCAACCGGTGTAATTCCGATTAAATACCACTGAAACAATGCATTCACACAGAAAACGACAAACGGAGCCAGGAACATGGCTCGAGGAATATTGATTTTCGGAAAACGAATCTCCTCGCCCATCGCGACGCAAGCTTCGAATCCCGCAAAACACCACCAAATCATGCAAACGGCACCGATGAAGGTAAAGTCCTTATCTTTAGCGATAAATTCCGGTGATTTCACGAAATTCGGCAGCTCAATGTTCGGGATCATGGTAAGGAACCAAATGGCAGCAACACCCCAAAAGAAAAACATAAAGCCGTTTTGTAGCCGTCCCGTCAGTCTTACGCCGAAAACGTTGGCAATAATGAAGCCGATCGTGACAATTAACGCAACAGCAACATTAGATAATGGAATTTGCCAGCCGAAGGCAAGACAGAGTGTCTTGAAGTAGTAACTAAAGGCCAGCGCTTCACCGCCGGTCACAGCGACCAGTGAAATAATGAAATTCCAACCGGCTAAAACGCCGACTGCTTTTCCAAGCCCTAAGGATGCAAATTGATAAGTGCCGCCGGCGTACGGGAGCGCAGCGCCCATTTCTGCGTACAGCAGCGCAGGATAAATGCTCACCAAAAGGGCGAGTAAAGTTGCAAAAATCACCTCGACTCCGAGGTTTCCAACAACATTGGATCCTGTGGTAAATAAGCCGACGCCGATCACTGATCCGGCGGTAATCGTCACTGCCTCCCGCATGCCAAAACTTCTTTTAAGGCAATTCGGGCCTGCAGAATTCGATAGATTCTCTTGCGACATTGAAATCTCCTGAAAGATTCTTTTTTCTTCACTATAGGACGGAGATTTCAGAAATAACGAATCCGATACTTCAATTTCCTTGCTAAGGATGGTGAGTATCCTCTTTTTTGCCAGGTATAAGATTCAGGAGAATACTTATTTTGATCTCGGAAAATTATGAAATTTCAGGATTAAAATCCGAATCTTCTCAAGAAAAAGAGAATATTTTTCGTTCCGCAGTTTTTAGACAAAAAAATACCTTCTTCAGCTCTCTCTTTCTGAAGAAGGCACAGTCCAAATCAGACTGTTTATATCTAACAACCAATCAGGAGATGTCCGTCGGACCTTGGTTACGTCCGACATGTTTATTGTGCCTAAGTACCGCAGTTGATACAATGACAAAAACTTCGTGTTATTGCTAACAAAAAAGGCAATTTACAGATTTATTACAAATCGATCTTGATTTTGTTTGTTTAAATTCAAGTAATTATTGTCATTTGTAATGTTTTAATTGCCAATCCTGTTAGTTACAAAAACACACAAACTACAGTCTGAATATCAGCTGAAAGGATGAACTGTGAGTACTGTTTCCGACCTTGATACCTGGCGGCTTTTCTTTAAGATCGTCTCCCGCGGTTCCATCGCTAAAGTTTCCGAAGAAATCGGCGTAGAGGCCTCTTCCATCTCAAGGCGAATTAACAAACTTGAAAAAGATCTCGGCGTTGAACTTTTTCAGAGAAAAGGCAAACAGCTGGTGCTCACCAGTGCCGGATCTGTGGCCTATTCCCGCATGAGACGTATCGTTTTTGATGCGGCCTCATTGTTCAAAGACCTTCAGGTTGCTCGTGATAATGACAGGGACTTGATAACCATCGCCTGCCCTATTGGGCTCTCTGAAATCATCATGCCGATTGCAATTTCAAAGTACCTGGAATTCAATCCTGATGTTTCAGTGTCTATGAGATCATTAAGTTATGTTGAGTTAATGACCTCTGACGCCATTACCAGTTATGACGTCATGCTCTCGATAACACCGCTGAATATTCCGACACGTGACTCTAAACTGATTGCCGGTATTTCCTTCATGCTCGCTGCCACTCCACAGTATCTGAATGGACTTAAATATCCGATTCGCTCTCCTCGTGACCTCTCTGAACATCCTATTTTCTCTTTCTTTTCCAGAAACCGCGAAAGAAATATGGTTTTAAGAAAAGGAAGCGACTATTTTCCCTTGCACTTCCATGCCCATATGCGTTTGAATAATCCGGGAGGCATCAAGCAGGTCGTCATGCGTTCAAAGGGCATCGGAGCCTACTGCCCTGTCTATTACTATTTAGATGAGCTGGCTAACGGAACGGTTTGCGAAGTCCTGCCGGAATGGAAGTTCCCCGTCCAGCAAATCTATATCAGCCGTAAAGACAGAGACAGAGTTGCAGTCAATCGGTTTGTCCATTGGCTAATTGAGTACTTTGAACATTGTCCCGGACTGGTGCCTCCGAGCTACGAAGGTCTCTGGGTCGGTGACTTCGTTGACGGAGCGCAGGTGTGACAAAGACTCAATACAACTTTGCCCTTCTCGGGGACTCAGAGATATTTGAGCCTTATCTTTCCTCAGAGCTCAAAAAGAATTCGAATTTGTGGAAACCGACTGAATTCGAGCTCCCGCAAAACGATCCCGGACTCGCTGCAGCCTTCCTAACGCTTACGCAGCCGGATGCCGTTTTCTATGCTCCCCGTTTCTCGAACCGGAATTCAGATCTGAAAAACGCGGCTTATTTAGCTGCTCTTTCACAGGCTTTGGAAACCAAGGACTCTCTTTTGGTAAGTTGGTTAAAACCGGTTGATGACATCCCAGCTTTCATCAACTGCCAGTACTTATTCATAAGACTTCCGGAGGTCTTTTATTGTTCTGTGACTAAAAACCTAATCACGGAGTGGATTGACAAGATTCTTTCTCGCAAGAGAGTAACAGTTTCCGGTAATAAGCCGCTCAGACTTATCGGAAGGCATCTTTTGGTTCAAATGACGGCTGCAGCAGCTCTTAAATGCTTGGCAAATCCGGGTTTTGACAGGACTTATAAACTGGCAGCCAATGGAGAAACTTCCCTTTTCGAACTGGTAGGTTTTATTCACTCAACTTTGGCTCGCCTATTACCTAATCATAACTTTGCCAAACTCATTTTTGCAGAAGAAGAGCCGGTTAGGCTTTCGGAAGAATTCGATACTTCCTTTATGGAAAATTTCAATGTGATTTTGCCCGGATGGCGGACGGGCGTTGAGGAAACAATCGTCGCCTACTTAGTCCATAGAAAGCTCTTTTGAGAACTCAAAGGCATCGGAAGCCAAAATCTTGAAATAGTGATTCGCAGATCTTTGTGGGTTCTCAACCGGAATTTTCAAAAACATTATCAATTTCTTCAGTTATCCAATAAGTTAGTAGGAAAAAAAACGGCGCCCGAAGGCGCCGTCCCATCCAAATTATCGGAGAGGGACGCCTTGCGGCGCCCCATTCTCTCGTCAGATCACAGGAGAATTAACCGATCTGTTTGCCCATAACCTTCTGACCGGCAACCCAACCGGAGGTGTGAGCGAAGCCGCAGGCGTTACCGCCGCAGTAGAAGGCTCCGTGAACACCGGCAACGGTTTCACCGGCTGCATAGAAGTGGTTAACAGGTTTCATGTCCCAACCCAGAACCTGGAGGTCTTCGTTAACACGAACACCGCCGCAGGAGAGGTTGTTCCACGGTTCCATACGGATCATGTAGTACGGACCCTTGCCGAGAGGATACATATCCTTGTCGCTGCGGCCGAACTGCAGGTCGTTATGGTTCTTAGCCGCTTCGTTCCATGTAGCGATCTGTTTCTTCAGACCGTCAAGGTTCATACCGGACTTCTGGCAGAGTTCTTCAAGAGTGTCGCACTTCCAGAGGTTCTTACCGGCTTTGAATTCGGCTTCAACGCGTTCGGCAGGCCAGCTCGGCAGACCGATCAGAGCGCCGAGTTTGATCTTGTCAAGTGTGCGTTCCCAACCTGCTTGGTCAACCAAGACGTAGTGGCAGCCGTCAGGCTGAGAGGCAAGAGACGGAGTCACGTGGCAGATACCTTCTTTTTCAGTAATGAAGCGCTGGCCGTTCTTGTTGACCAGGATGCCGCCGTTGTTGGTGATGAACCACCAGCGGCAGTACGGGCCGTTACGTCCGTTAACAACGATACCGCAGGGATAAGAAGCAATGTACTGCATGTGAGACAGAGGAACACCGACGTCACGAACTGCAACCATCATGGCTGTACCGTCATTCTTCGGACCGCCGATGGCAACGCCCTTACCGGCAACACTCGGAACCCAGCGGTCGAGAGACTGCGGTGTACCGGTGATACCGCCGGTAGCCATAATAACGCCCTTGTTGGCTTTGACGTTCTTGGCCTTGTCGCCTTCGCCTACCTGAACGCCGACAACGGTGTTAGTAGCCGGATCATAGTAGAACTTGGTAACGCCCATGCCGTGGTTAATCTTGATGCCGCGTTTGTCGAGTTGTTTGACCAGAACTTCGATGTAGTCACGGCCCTTGAAAGAGTCCTGACGGTGAGCGCGCAGACGGCTGTGGCCGGCATACGGTTCAAGGTGATGTTTGGCAAGACCGGCGTCTTCAAGGAAGTCAAATGCTTTGCCGGAGTTCTTTGCGAAGCAGTAAACCGGTTCCTTCAAGCTCATGTAGTTGCCGTAAGCCATGATGTCTTCGGCAAACTGCTGCCAGGAGTCTTTACGGCCTTCCGGATCAGCATTCTGCATCTTGGAACCCCAAGCTGTGAACAAGCCGCCGCAGAGGTTGGTAGCTGTATGGAAGGGAGACTGGCCTGCGTCATAAACAGCAACTTTACCGCCGGCATCGTGTGCCTGGCAGGCAGCCATCATACCGGCACCGCCGCAGCCCAAGACGACGACGTCAACTGTGTCATCCCATTTGGCAGGAAGATTGTTTCCGGAAGTGGAAGCAGCCATTGCAGGAGCAGCGACAGCGCTAACGGAAGCAGCGGCAGCTGTTCCAAGGAAAGTACGACGAGATACGCTTGTCATTTTATTATTCTCCTTTCATCTTGATTGCGAATGTATGGCAGTCATTGCATTCGAGGTGCGGTTTGCCCTTAACGCTATGGCAGTTGGTGCAGTTTTGTTCACCGCGGTGGTTGCTGTGAGGATTAGGATTCATCTTGGCGGTTCTTTGAGCTACCGTCTGATAGGACTGATGGCAAACCAAGCAATCTTTTGTTGTTGCATTGTCAGAAAGGTTGGCATGCATCGGCGAATTTTTCAACTGAGCTTGGGCGCTCATGCTGAAAGCGGCTGCGCAGCAGAGTGCTGCGGCAAAGCTCAAAAGAGTCTTAACTTTCATATGTTTTCTCCGTGATCGAGGTGATGCGAAACATTGATTGTTTCGATATGTGAAATTTAAGACTTAGCTCAGGATCGGAATACATCCTAAAGTTCATAAGAATAAACCCTGAGTTATTAATTACAATCTAACTCTTTGAAAATCCATAAAAAAACCGAAGGACAATGCCTTCGGTCTGAAAAATCTTAGGAAAATTCCTATTACTTTCTGCTGCTTAATGCTTTGGCATACAGGACTGCGGTACCGAGAATAGCCTTAAGCAAAGCACCGATAACAAAGGGAACGAAGCCGACCATGACGGCTTTTTCTACACCGAGGGTGGCAGAAAGCCAAATCGTTCCAAAGAAAACAATAAAAATGTTGGAAGCGTACTGATTGATGAAGGAGGCAAAAATACGCTTGCCTGTCCAGCCTCTTTCAGCCAACAGACCGCTGATAGCGGCAGCCATCGGAAAAGAGACTAAATAACCGGCAGTCGGACCCATCAAAGCAGCGGGGCCGCAAAGCGGAGTTGCAAATACCGGCAGGCCGGCAAAACCGAGCGTCAAGTAAGCAACGACGGCAGCAACACCCTGACGTGTTCCTAGCCAAGCGCCGACGACGGCGACGGCAAATGTCTGCATGGTCAGGGGCACCGGACCTATCGCAAAAGAAACCTTAGAGGCTGCAATTAACAGAGCAACAGCGGCAGCACACTTAACAACTGCCTTTTTATCAAAGGCTCTTGTTCTGTTTTGAGCTAAAACTTTCACAAAAATTCTCCTTGTGTATTCGGGAATTCCGTGATCTTAAACCATTGTCACCTGCTCCGCCTGAGGCATAAAGGCGAGTAATGCCTATCCGGCTTACCCTGTACAGGTTTGTTACAAAGTCAGCTTTTTTACCTTCGCCGGAGGTCTCTGGGACTTTTATATTGAATCTAACAAAAGAATATTCAGGAGGCGGTTTCGAAAGAAACCGACTAAAAAGAATGGATCGTACTTATTCAGGTTTTCTGCGGACGCAGGAGAAGTTTTACACCTGCGGTGAGGAGATTGCCAATGCGATTTCCCACGGCTTGGCAGTCGTTGCCTCCATAGTGGGACTTATCTTCTTAATTCTTTATGGAATCCGACACGGAAATGCTTTGGCGGTCACTACTTTTAGTATTTTCGGGTCATCTCTGATCGTGCTTTATTTAGCCAGTACTCTGTACCATGCTATTCCGAACGTCCGAGCAAAAAGAGCACTTCAGTATGTCGATCACTCTTGCATTTTTCTTCTGATCGCGGGGACCTATACGCCTTTCATGCTTAATCTCATGCCTAATTGGATCGGCATCACGATCTGCACGGCCTGCTGGCTCATCGCCGCCTTCGGCATTATTTTCCAGCCGTGGCTGATGAAGAAAAGCGACAAGCTCAACACTTGTCTGTATCTTTTTCAGGGTTGGCTGGTTCTGTTTGCTTTTAAACCGGTTGTGGAGGCCCTGCCCTTCACAGGCTTAGCACTGCTCGTAGCCGGCGGCCTCCTCTATTCTTTCGGAACAATCTTCTACAACTGGCAAAGGCTTCCGTATCACCATGCAGTGTGGCATTTATTTGTATTAGGCGGAAGTGTGACGCATTATTTTGCAGTCATGTACACCATCTGACGAATAGTCCGCTGCCAGTCAGACTGCCTCAGCTGAAGATACTTTCTCAGCTGAGGTTTTGCTGCTAAATCTCAATGCAAAGCTCGCCACGAGAGTAAAGAGCAGCTTGCCCTGCGAGTTTGACCCTGCTTCCGGACAGTTCACAGTAAAGGACGCCTCCGCGAGAGGAAGCCTGGTAGGCCGAAATCTCTTTCTTTCCGACCTTTTTAGACCAAAGCGGGACAAGATGGCAATGGCCGGAACCGCATACCGGGTCTTCGTCTACGGCTAATTTCGGCGCAAACGTCCTGCTCACACAGTCGTATTTTTCTTTTCCTTTAGACGTAATGTGAAGTAGTAAGCCGTCTAAAGCTTTGACTTTTTCAAGATCCGGCTGCGCATTGATAACTTGATCTTCTCTCTCCAGAATACAAACTAAGTCTCTGCCGATCCAGGCTTCTAACGGCTTGAAACCGATGGCATTTTCCATTGCCTCAGTAACTTCTACCCTCTTGAGTTCATACGGCGGAAAATCCATTTCATACAACTCGTTCTTTTTCTTTACGGACAGCTTACCGCTCAGAATAGAGAATTCGATCTCAGAAAGATCAGGTTCGACAAAGTTCATCAGAACAAAAGCTGTCGCCAATGTTGCGTGGCCGCACAAATCGATTTCACCGCCGGGCGTGAACCACCGAAGCTTCCAGCCATTGTTTTCTTTCACCACAAAAGCTGTTTCTGATAGACGGTTCTCTGAAGCGATGTCCTGCATCAATTTTTCATCCGGCTAACGTTCCGGAAGGCAAATAGCGGCAGGATTTCCATGGAAAACCTTATCTGTGAAGGCATCCGCAATGAATTGCTTGATCATATTCGCTTCCATTTCCTGAATTAGAGTACATAGCTGCAGCCCGCTCCGGCCCAGTCAACATCATCGAATCTAGCAGCCATTGCCGCGGCAGCTTTAAATCCGGTGCAATGATTCAGGCGCCATTTTTCAACAGGAAACTCCGCCAATCGGTCAAACCAAACCCCGTAATCTTCAGGATTGACTCCACAGAGGTGGGAGCCTCCGACTACCATGTGCAGACGGTCAATGGCAAACAAATCTTTTGCTCTCTGCATGATGTTCGGCAATCCTGCGTGTGCGCATCCGAGTAATAAGCTCCAGCCTTTCTCGCCTTTTACTGCTAAGGAGACATCGTCTTCAAAGCGGTCTGCAATAATTTTCCCGTCAGGGCCCACTTCCCACATGTTTCGACAGCAAACGTACTGAGAACGCCGATTCTGTTCGGGGACGCGGAAGGCAAATACATCAGGAAGAATTTCGAGATAATCCTCGATGAGGTGCGCGTTAGGAAATTGACCTACTGGCACGCCGCCGCTTCTTCTGGAAGCATCTGCATCTCCTCTTCTTTCAATCTCGATGCCTTTACCCTCGTAGATCGGAATGCCCGGGCAGCTGAAAACAATATCCAAGAGACCTGAAATATGGTCATGGTG
>ERZ827471.864-NODE-864-length-22206-cov-3.427249_pt1 | contig 22206 bp, 31 predicted proteins | sample MGYA00519772_ERZ827471 | MGnify/ENA primary metagenome ERZ827471 (study PRJEB31778, sample SAMEA3449315) | human gut metagenome | biome: human gut; feature: human-associated habitat; material: faeces | place: United Kingdom | collected 2010/2012 ...
AAGAAAAAGCATATTTTCCTTTCGAGCCGCTACCTGTAGATATTACACAGTCATTTTCAAAGAAGCCGCAGAAGAAAGCTTCTGATGTAAGCATTATATTCAACAGGGATATAATGATGAATGAAACAGAAGTGATTGATAACTGTTCTAAATCGGTTGGAATTCTTTCTGATGAAACAATCATTTCCCAGCATCCTTGGGTTACTGATGTTAAGGGTGAAATTGACCGCAAAAAGACAGAGAAACAAGAAAACCTTGATGAATATGCAAATGCTTTCAATCCAGTAAATTCTTATAATAACCCTGATGAAGGCGGTGAAGGTGATGAATAATAGCGAATACTGGAAGAAACGCTTTGAAATTCTTGAAGAATCTGCTGTTTCTAAAGGTGCAAGCTATTATGAATCCCTTGAAAAAGAATATAGGGAAGCAAGCAGAAGAATTGAAAGTGAAATTTCAACTTGGTATACACGATTTGCAACCAACAATGGTATTTCACTTGCTGAAGCAAGAAAACTTCTGAATTCTTCTGAACTTGCTGAATTTAGGTGGACTGTTCAAGACTACATCAAATTTGGTGAAGAAAATGCTTTGAATGGGCAATGGATGAAGCAACTTGAAAACGCTTCAGCAAAGGTTCATATTTCCCGCCTTGAAGCTTTGAAAGTTCAGATGCAACAGCAGATTGAAGTTCTGTATGGAAATCAAACAGATGGAATTGATGCCCTGGCAAGAAGAATTTATTCTGATGGGTATTATCATACTGCTTTTGAAATCCAAAGGGGCTTCAATGTTGGATGGGATTTACAAGGCTTGAATGAAAGGCAACTTGAAAGGGTTCTTAGTAAGCCTTGGACGGCAGACAACCAAACCTTCAGGGATAAATGTTGGAAACAGAAAACAGAACTTGTTTCAACTGTTTCCACTGAACTTACACAAGCTATAATGCGTGGTGATTCCCCTGATAAAGCCATTAAGACCATTTCAGAAAAGTTCAATGTTGCAAAGAACAAAGCTGGAAGGTTGGTAATGACTGAATCAGCATACTTTGCATCAGAAGCACAAAAGAACTGCTTCAATGAACTGGATGTTGAAAAATTTGAAATAGTTGCAACCCTTGATTCACATACATCAGAACTTTGTCAATCACTTGATGGGCAAGTATTTGATATGAAGGATTATCAAGCTGGTGTAACAGCCCCGCCTTTTCATCCTTGGTGCAGAACCACAACAGTTCCTTACTTTGAAGATAACTTTACTGAAAGGGCTGCAAGGGATGCTGAAGGAAATACCTATTATGTTCATTCAACTATGACCTACAAAGACTGGAAGAAAACTTTTGTTAATGGTGGTTCTAAGGGTGATTTGAAAAAGGTTGATGTTGCTGATATAATTAAAACAGAAGATGTATCAGCATTGAGGGAAGCAATCTTTAACAAAAACAAAGGATTCTTAAACGATACCCAACAGAAAGAATTCCAAACAATTCTTGACGGCATGGACAATGAACAATTAACACTTTATGATAAGCTTTCCGAAAACTTTGAAAAGAACGATTATCACCATAAAGGCGGTGCTGCTTATTATCCTTGGGAAAGAAAAGTTAAAATGAACATTGATTCTAATTCTTGGGATAAAGCAGTTGGAAGTGGTTATACTGGTGCTTGGAATACAAAGTTCCATGAAGAATTTCACCAGTTAGACCATATTTTAGGCTTGAATAAAACAAAGTTTGCAAAAACTTCAAGTGGAAATTTTGTAAGTAAGTTTACAGATATTTCAACTGATTATGGTAAGCGAATGATTCAAGCTATTGATGATGATATTCTTTCTGCTATTAATAAAGCGGTTGATTGGAGAAATGCTGAAAGGGTTGCAGATGGAATGGAAGCATCTTTTAAGCATTTGAAAAACTTGGATAGAATTTCAGGTGATGCTTCTGATTCTTTGGTTTATTGGTTAAAACAGAATTATGGAACAACCAAAAGAAAGGCACAGATTGATTTATTTACTGATGCGGTTGGACTATCAACAAAGAATAGGATTCCGCTTTATAGTAAAGGCTTTTGGGGGCATACCCCAGCTTATAACAAAGAAAGAGGTAAAAGCGGTGCTACAAGTGAAACTTGGGCAACCTTCGCTTCTTTGTTTAACTGCGGGGATGATGAAACGGTAAAAATTATAAAAGAACTGATGCCTTCAACATGGGAAACCTATTCTGATATAATGAAAGAAGTAATTGAATTTGCTTCTGATAATACTTTGATATATCCAAAATAAGGGGGTGCAAATATGAAATTAACAGAAAAGGAAAAGAAAATTCTTCAGGATGATGAAGAACTTGCTTATCAAGAATACAATAAGAAAATTGGTGGTGAACCTATTGGGCTTATTGTTCCTTTTGGTTATCCCCCTGGTGTTGAAGAAAAAGGTGGTGTAATTGCAGTTTATAAAGAGTGCATCAAGAAAGGTGTTACTTGGGAAAAACTGCTTAATTACAACCCTATTGATGAAGGGGTTGATGTGTAATGTTCTTTAAGAAGAAACTGAAACAACCTGAAATCAATGCAATCAATAATAAGCTTGCCTATCCTGAAGCAATAGTATTTTGCCCAAGGTGCGGGAAAAAGCTTGAATATTTTCCTATTGGGAATGCTGCTGAAGTAAAATGCCCTTCTAAAAAGTGCATCAGGGGCAGTTCTAAAGGAATTTATGTTAATCTTAGTGATTAAAGGCTAAAACCTTTTTTCATACAAAATTTCATAGGTGTTTTGCTATTAGGCAACCTTTAATAATCGTTTATATGCGGTTATATGAGGTTGCTTTTTTCGTGAAATGCCTTGAAAATTCGCCATTTTGGTATTTTGGGCGGTAACTAAAAAGACAAATTGCAAGGACACGATACCTTGGAAAAAACGGAATAATTTGAAAGGTGGTAACAAAACATGAACAAAGAAAAGCTTATTGAAATGGGATTGACTGAAGAACTTGCTACTAAGGTTGCAAAGGAACTTGATGGGAACTATGTTCCTAAGACAAGATTCAATGAAGTTAATACAGAATTGAAACAAGCGAAAGACCAGGTAAAGGAAAGAGATTCACAGCTTGAAACCTTGAAGAAGTCTGTTGGTGATTCTGATGAACTGAAGAAGCAGATTGAAACCCTTCAGAATGAGAATAAAACCAAGGATGAAACCCATGCTGCTGAAATCAAACAGCTTAAAATTGATACTGCTGTTGATAAGGCACTTGGTGAAGCAAAAGCTAAGAATCCAAAAGCGGTAAAGGCATTGCTTGATTTGGCAAAGGCTGAACTTTCTGATGATGGAACTATTAAGGGGTTGGATGCACAGATTAAAGCTTTGGCTGAAGCTGAAGATTCCAAATTTCTTTTTGATACAGATTCCACACAGAATAAGAATTCCAAAGGCTTTGTTCCTGGACAGAAGAAGGATGGTGTTCCTGGTGCATCTTCCGAATACGAAACCCGCCTTGCTGAAGCAAGGAAAAACGGAAACACACTTGAAGCTATCAAGATTAAACAGGAAGCTGCTGCTGATGGTGTGGTTCTAATCTAATTTACAAAACAAATTTTTTATTTATGAAAGGATGGTATTGATTATGCCTAATAATGTTACTGGTATTGGTACTACTTGGAATTTGCCCAACTATGCGGGTGAACTTTTTACTGCTGACCCTACACAGACCCCTTTTCTTTCTATGATTGGTGGGCTTACTGGTGGTAAGCAGACTGATAATTATGAATTCCCTACTGCGGTTCTTTTCGATTATCCCGCTGCTGCACAGCCTGAAATTTCTGAAACTGCTTCTGCTACTGCTCCCGCTGCTTCTGCTATTGCAAGAAGTCAGGAAAGCAATGTTGTTCAGATTCATCAGGAAGTTATTGATTTGACTTATGCAAAGCTTTCTAACGGTGGCAGAATGAGTGGAATTAACACTGCTGGGCAGAACCCTAACCCCGCTGATGAAAAGGCTTGGCAGATTCAGCAGAAGCTTATTAAGATTGCAAGGGATGTAGAATTTTCTTTCCTTCGTGGTTCTTATCAGAAAGCTACTTCTGCTGCTGTTGCGAACAAAACAAGGGGTATGTTTGAACTTGTAGCAACTGTAAACACTATTGATGGTGCAAGCAGTGCAATCACAACTGCAATGATTAAAGAACTTATGCTTGAAATGGCTAACAATGGTGCTTACTTCAACAACATGGTTCTTTTCGCTGGTGCAAAGCAGAAGCAGAAGATTACTTCCCTTTATGAAAATCAGCTTGGTTATAACAAGGGTGCAGAAAGAAATGTTGGTGGTATGAATATCACTGAAATTGAAACTGATTTCTGTAAGCTTGGTATTGTTTGGGATAGATTCATGCCTGATGATTCTATTCTTATTGCTGATGTGGCACACATTGCCCCCGTTTTCCAGGCTGTTCCTGGTAAGGGTGTTCTTTTTGAGGAAGAACTTGCAAAGGTTGGTGCTTCTGATAGAATTCAGCTTTATGCACAGATTGGGCTTGCTCATGGTCCTGCATTCCTTCATGGTTCTATCACTGGACTTGCTTAATTGAAGGGATGGTGAACAGAATGTTTAAGATTACTGGAAAAAAGGCTGGTATTGTTTGGGATTCTGTAAACAATAAGCCAATGATTAAGTTTGTTGATGGTGTGGCTGAAACGAATGATGAAGCTATTGCCATTAAGCTTCGTGATATGGGTTATAATGTTGATGGTAATTTTTCCCCTGAAAACCCCTATCAGAAAATGAAGGTGGATGAACTAAAGGCTTATGCTTCTGAAAAGGGCATTGACCTTGGGGAAGCTTCCAGCAAGAAGGAAATCATTGCTAAGATTCAGGAAGCTGAAACAGATGCTTAATTGAAGGGATGGTGCAACTATGAATGAAGATGTAATTAAAAGATTGGCTTCTTTTGGCTATGAAGTTACTGAAGCTGATGCTTGGGTTCTGAAGTTTATCATTGATAAAACTGAAAACCACATCAAGAATAGTTGCAACACTTCTGAAATTCCTGAAGGGCTATATCAAGTTGCAGTGGATATGGCTTGTGGTAACTTCTTGTATGAAAAGAAAGCGGTTAATCCTGATAGTTTAGCGGGGTTTGATTTAGAAGCAGCAGTAAAATCAATTCAGGAAGGTGATACCAATGTAACTTTTGCATTGGGTGAAGGTTCTTTAACACCTGAACAAAGATTGGATTCCTTTATTTCTTATCTGATTGGATATGGTGAAAAGGATTTTGTTTCTTATAGGTGTATGAAATGGTAAAACATAAAAAGGCATTACAGCTTTTTTGGAAAGATACTTGCACTGTATTTGTTCAGAGTAAGAAACAAAATCCAATTACCAAAAGAACTGAAACCACTGAAACTGCTTTGTTTGAAAATCAACCCTGTAAACTATCTTTTGAAACATTAACTTCAACATCAGAAACAAACAATGCCTCTTCGATTAGTCAAGGGGTAAAGCTGTTTTTGGATTCTGAACTTTATGTTCCCGCTGGTTCTAAGGTTGTTATTATTAGAAATGGCAAAACCTTTACTTATAAGGCAAGTGGTGAACCTGGTGTGTTTAGCAACCATCAGGAAATTCCACTTGAATTGTTTGAAAGCTGGGCTTAGTAATGGCTACTTGGGGAAGATGCGATTTCAGACAGCTTAAAGAACTTCAGGAACGAATACAGAAGTTAGAAGGTAGTGATTTTGATGCTTTTTGTGAAGCTTGTGCTAAAGAGTTGGCTGCAAGACTTTTGGCAAAGGTGATAAAAAGAACCCCTACTGGTGAATATCCATCTTCCACAGGCAAAAAAGGTGGAACTTTGAAGCGTGGTTGGACTGCTAAAACGGAAGCTGAAGCTTCTTCAGGCGGTAAGGGAAATGCTAAAGACTATGTTGCAGCATTACCAATAACTAAAAGCGGTAATATGATTGAAATTGAAATCATAAACCCTGTTAGGTATGCTTCTTATGTAGAATTTGGGCATAGAACACGAAACCACAAAGGATGGGTAAAGGGCAAGTTCATGTTGACAATTTCCGAACAGGAATTGCAATCACAAGCCCCAAACATTCTTGAAAACAAAATTAAAAAATACTTGGGGGAATGTTTTAATGGTTAATGAAATTCTAACTGGTATTTCCGTTAAGCTGAACCAAGTATTTGGTGATGGGTTTGAAATATACGGTGATACCCAAGTTCAGCAAGGTTTGAAAGAGCCTTGCTTTTTTATTGCTGTTCTTAACCCTTCACAAACCAAATTGTTAGGGCAAAGATATTTCAGGGAACATCCAATTGATGTTCATTATTTTCCTGAACAATCAGGTAATAACATAGAACTTCACAATGTTGCTTCTGAATTATTTGAAGCCCTGGAATATATAACCCTTCTGAATGGTGATTTGGTTCATGGAACATCAATGGATTATGAAATTGTGGATGATGTTCTTCATTTTAGAGTGAACTATAATATGTTCCTTAGAAAATATGTTGAACTTGACCCAATGGAAGAAATCACAGTTGATGAAAACACAATTTAAGGAAGGTGATTAGTTTGGCTAAAGAAAATACCAATAAAATTGAAACGGTTGAAGAAAAGGTTACTTTTTCAAAAACCAAAATTCTTAAAAGCAAGCGTTACAGATTTAGGGTTGACCTTCTGAATGTATTGCTTAACGATTCCAAAGAATACACTTTTGATGAAGTGGATGCTTTGATTAAAAAATTTATGAAAGGTAAGGTGAAATAAGAATGGCACTTGGTGGCGGTGTTTTTGTAACACAGAATAAAGTTCTTCCTGGTTCTTACATTAACTTTGTAAGTGCTTCTTCTGCTTCTGCAACCCTTAGTGATAGAGGTGTTGCAGCAATGCCTATCACAATTGGTTGGTGTGCAGATAATGAAGTATTTACTGTTACTGCTGAAGAATTTCAGAAGGATTCTTTGAAAATCTTTGGTTATCCGTATACTGCTGATGAATTGAAGGGCTTGCGTGATTTGTTCCTTAATATTAAGGCTTGCCATTTCTTCAAGCTTAATAGCGGTGGTGCAAAAGCTTCTTGCACTTACGGAACTGCAAAATGCCCTGGTGTTAGGGGTAATACTATTATGGTTGCAATTTCTGCAAATGAGGGCAGCACACAGGAGAAACCTATTTATGATGTTGCAACTTACTTTGATGGTGTTCTTGTTGATGAACAGTTTGCAATTACTGCAATTACTGAACTGAAGAACAATGATTTCATTACTTGGAATACTTCAGGAACACTTGCAATTACTTCAGGTACTTACTGCACTGGTGGCACTGATGGTAGTGCTTTGGATGCTAACTATCAGTCTTTCCTTGATAGGATTGAAAGCTTTTCCTTCAACACTATTGGAACTGTTTCTACTAATGAAACTATAAAACAGCTTTTCGCAACTTGGACTAAAAGAATGCGTGATACTGTTGGTGTTAAGTTCCAGTGTGTGCTTTATAAGTATGCTGATGCAGATTATGAGGGCATTATCAGTGTTGAAAACAAGCTTGTTGGTGAATCTGAAGATACTGAATCTGCAAGCCTTGTATATTGGGTAGTTGGTGCTGAAGCTGGATGTGAGGTAAACAAGAGCCTTACCAATGCAACCTATACTGGTGAATTTGATGTGGATGTTTCCTATACACAGATGCAGCTTGAAGTTGCACTTACTGAAGGTAAGCTTGTATTCCACAAGGTTAATGATACTGTTAGAATTCTTGAAGATATTAACACTTTTGTTTCTGTTACAGATGGCAAAAGTGCAGATTTTTCTTCTAATCAGACTATCAGAGTTCTTGACCAAATTGGAAACGATATTGCAAGCCTTTTCAATACCAAATACCTTGGTAAAGTTCCGAATGATAACGCTGGAAGAATCAGCCTTTGGAATGATATTGTTAAACATCATCAGGAACTTGAAGGAATAAGAGCAATTGAAAACTTTGAACCTGATAGGCTTACAGTTGCAAAGGGTGATAGCAAGAAAGCAGTTGTTGTTACAGACTATGTAACCCCTGTTAATGCTATGGCACAGCTTTACATGACTGTTATTGTAGAATAAGAAAGGGGGATTAAGTAAATGAGCAATATTATGAATGCAAAAGATGCTGTTTCTGCTTCTTTGGCTGAATGCTTTGTTACCATTGAGGGAAACAGATATTGTTTCATGCAAGCCATTAACCTTGAAGCTTCCTTTGAGAAAAACAAAAGTGAAGTTCCTATTCTTGGCAAGACTGGCAAAGGCAATAAGTCTACTGGTTGGAAGGGAACTGGTTCTGCAACCTTCCATTACAATACTTCCATCTTTAGAGAACTTATGATGCGTTACAAGAATACTGGTGAAGATGTTTACTTTGATATTCAGGTAACTAATGAAGATGCTACTTCTTCTGTTGGCAGACAGACAGTTATTCTTAAAGATTGCAACATGGATGGTGGTATTCTTACCAAATTTGATGCAGATGCAGAATATCTTGATGAAGATATGGATTTCACTTTTGAGGATTTTGAAATTCCTGAAAAGTTCAATCTGCTTAATGGTATGATGTAATTACATATGGCAGATTCCTTATAACAAAAGGAATCTGCCATATTTTTATTTTTTGAAAGGATGGTTTTTATTATGGGAAATCTTTCTGCTTTTCTTGCTGAAAATGCTTTGAAGGTTGAGAATATCAAACACATTGTTTCCAAAAGATTTGTTGATGAAGATAAAAAGCCTATGGTTTGGGAAATTGCTTGTATTACATCCAGTGAGGATGAAGCACTAAGAAAAGATTGCACAAAGCGTGTTCCTGTTCCTGGTAAAAGAAATCAGTTCACTATGGAAACTGATTATAACCTTTATCTTGGTAAGCTTGCTGCAAAGTGTACTGTATTTCCTAATCTGAATGATGTGGAACTTCAGAATTCTTATGGTGTTATGAGTGCTGATGCTTTGCTTAAAGTAATGCTTACCCCTGGAGAATATGCAGATTATCTTACTAAGATTCAGGAAGTAAACGGTTTTGATATTAGCTTTGATGAAAAGGTTGATGAAGCAAAAAACTAATAGAGGGCAATGGTGAAGCAAGCTATGCTTACTATTGCCTACACAAGTTCAATATGCTTCCATCAGAGTTTAGCAATCTTCCGAAAAATGAAAAAGCTTTTATCATTGCTGCAATAGATATTAAGACTGAACAAGAAAAGCAAGAAGCGAAAAAGATAAAAGCTAAATCAAAGAAAAAGTAAGGGGGATTATTGCAAAACTGTTTTATTTTGTGATAGTTCCCCTGTTTTTTTTATTCTATACAGAAAGGAAGGTGAAGATGAATGGCAACAATAAGGACTGCTATTCAGTTATATGATAGTATGTCACCAGCTTTGCGTTCAATGAACAAAGCCTTGAATATTGTATTAAACAGTTTTGAAGCAATGCAAACTGCATCTTCCAATTCTGTTGATACTTCTGATATTAGGCAAGCAAGGGATGAACTTGCAAGGGTGGAAACAACCTTAGATGGTGTTGAAGATAACATTAGAAGGGCAAATGAACAGCAACAGAGGTTCAATGATGAAATTAGAAATGGTGCTAATGCTGCATCAGATATAAAATCAAAATTCATGGGCTTGGTTGGTGTTATAGGTTCTTTGGTTGGAATTAAGAAGGTTCTTGATTTGTCTGATACACTAACCCAAACAACTGCACGATTGAACATGATGAATGATGGGCTTCAAACTACTGAAGAACTGCAACAAATGATATTTGCAGCAGCACAGCGTTCAAGGGGTTCTTATCAGGATTCAGCAGATGCAGTTGCTAAAATGGGTATTATGGCAAAAGATGCCTTTAACAGTAATGCAGAACTGGTTGCTTTCGTGGAACAGCTAAATAAACAGTTCACAATTGCTGGTACTTCCCAAGAAGGAATTTCCGCTGCAATGCTTCAGCTTACACAGGCTATGGGTTCAGGTGTGTTGAGGGGTGAAGAACTTAATTCAGTATTTGAACAAGCCCCTACAATCATTCAGAGTATTGCAGATTATTTGGATGTTCCTATTGGGCAGATTAGAAACATGGCTGCTGAAGGGCAGATTACAGCGGATATTGTAAAAAATGCCCTGTTTGAAGCTGCTGAAGGTGTAGATGGCATAAATGCAAGGTTTGAGAATATGCCCAAAACGGTTGGGCAAGTAATGCAATCTGTAAAAAATCAGGCACTTATGGCATTTCAGCCAATTCTTGAAAAGATAAATGAAATTGTAAATAGTGATAAGTTCAACAACATGGTTACTGGTGCAATTGGTGCTATTACAACCCTTGCAGCAGTTGCGGTTGGTGCATTTAATGCTTTAGCTTCTGTTTCTGGGTTTGTCTATGATAATTGGAGTTGGATTGAACCTATTATTTGGGGTGTTATTGCAGCATTTGTTGCCTATAATGCGGTTGCCCTTATCAGTAATGGAATTATAGCTGCACAAGCTTTGGTAACTTCTGTTAAAGCTGCTGCTGATGCAATGGCTTCAGGTGCAACATTCCTTTGGACAGTTCAACAGCATGGCTTAAATGCAGCACTTCTTGCTTGCCCTTTAACTTGGATTATCATTCTGATTATTGCAGTAATTGCAGCTATTATTGGTGTTTGTCAATGGATTGCAAAGGCAACTGGTGTAGCTAATAGTTGGTTTGGGGTAATGACTGGTGGAATAAATGTTGTTATCCAGTTCTTTAAGAACCTTGGCTTATGGGTTGCAAATATTGCCCTTGGTATTTGGGAAGCAATTGGTGCTTGTTGTTCCAACATTGGTACTGCTTTCCACAACACTATTGCAAATGTTCAGGGTTGGTTCTATGGGCTTCTTTCAACTGCACTAAGAGTTGTTGAAGGTATTTGTGCAGCACTGAACAAGCTTCCATTTGTGGAATTTGATTATTCAGGAATCACATCCAAAGCGGATGAATATGCTGCAAAATCTGCTGAAGCTTACGGAAGCAAACAGGAATACAAAAGTGTTGCTGATGCTTTCAATAGTGGATTTAGCACTTTTGATGCTTTTGGTGATGGTTGGGCTTCAGATGCGTTCAAAGCTGGGGCTTCCTGGGGTGATGGTGTTGCAGATAAGGTAAGTGGATTCTTTAGCGGTGGTGATGGTTCTTCCCTTGATGCGTTCAATCTTGGAAGCACACTTGATGGGGTTTATGGTAATACTGGTGATACTGCTGGAAACACTGCACAGATGGCAGATTCACTTTCTGCAACTGAAGAAGATTTGAAATATCTTAGAGATATTGCAGAGCGTGAAACCATAAACAGATTTACTACTGCTGAAATCACTATTGAGCAGACCAACAACAATACCATCAGTTCTGATATGGATATTGATGGTGTTATGGAAAAATGGAACACTGATTTCACAGAAATTCTTGAAACTGCTGCGGAAGGGGTGCATGAATAATGGCATATACATTTTATTTGGATGGTGTGCAACTTCCTGTTACCCCTTCCAAACTTGAAACAAAGATTAAGAACAACAACAAAACCATTAACCTTATCAATGAAGGTGATGTGAATGTTCTGAAGCTTCCAGGGCTTACAGAACTAAGCTTTGAAGCAATGATTCCACAAGTGAATTATCCTTTTGCTACTGAAACAAGAAAAGCTTCCTACTATTTGAACAAGCTTGAAGGTTTGAAAACATCAAAAGAACCTTTTCAGTTCATTGTTGTAAGAATGAATCCTTCAGGAAAGATGTTGTTCAACACAAACATTAAGGTTAGCTTGGAAGATTACACTGTTTCTGAAGATGCGAAAAACGGAATTGATTTAACTATCAAGGTTAAGTTGAAGCAGTACAAAGCATATTCAACCAAAACAGTAAAGGTTGTTGTGAAGAAGGAAACTAAAAAGGCAACTGTTCAGAAGAAAAGAACAACTGAAACAGCCCCTAAAAAGAAAACCTATACAGTTGTTAAGGGGGATTGCCTTTGGAACATTGCTAAAAAATACCTTGGTAATGGTGCAAGATACACTGAAATCTATAATTTGAACAAGGATAAGATAAAGAACCCTAATTTAATTTATGTTGGGCAAGTTCTTACTTTGCCTTAAATGAAAGGGGTGTTCTGATGGATTATGAACTTTTGATTCAACATGGAAATAAGGTGTATCAACCCATTGTAACTGGTGAAATCCAATGGCAGACCGAAAGAAAAGGGGTTCAGGGAAGCTTAACTTTCAAAGTGGTGAAAGATTCAACCTTGAACTTTACTGAAGGTGATTCTGTTAGATTAAAGGTTGATGGAAAAAAAGTATTTTATGGCTTTGTGTTCCAAAAGAAAAGGAATAAAGATGGTATTATTACCGTTACTGCTTATGACCAGTTACGATATTTGAAAAATAAAGATACCTATGTTTATTCCAACAAAACTGCTTCTGAAGTAGTTCAGATGCTTGCAAAGGATTTTAATTTGCAGTGCGGAACTATGGAAGATACAAAATTTAAGATTGAATCCAGGGTTGAAGATAATCAAACCTTATTTGATATTATTCAGAACGCTTTGGATTTAACCTTGCAGAACAAAAAAGAAATGTATGTTTTATATGATGATTTTGGAAAGCTTACCCTGAAGAATATTGGGAACATGAAGGTTGGTATTCTAATTGATGAAGATACTGGTGAAAACTTTGATTACACTTCCAGTATTGATGGGGAAACTTACGACAAAATCAAGCTTGTTTATAACAATGAAAAAACAGGAAAAAGGGAAACTTACATTGCACAAGATTCTTCCCACATAAATCAATGGGGTGTTCTTCAGTATTTTGAAACCATTGATGAAAAGACGAATGGAAAAGCTAAAGCAGATGCCTTACTTAGCTTATACAATCAGAAAACCCGCAACCTTACCATTAAGGGTGCTTTTGGTGATGTAAGGGTTAGGGCGGGAACGCTTGTTGCTGTTTCCTTGAATCTTGGTGATATAATTGCTAATTCCTTTCTTCTTGTGGAACAGGCAAAGCATACTTTCAGCGAAAGCTTACACACAATGGATTTAACTTTAAGAGGGGGTGAATTTATTGCCTAACAACATAGCAGCTAAATCAGTAGAAAACATTAAAAAGGCTGCACTTGATGCGGTGTATGCAAGCAACCCTTCAGGCATTTATTTTGGAACGGTAATAAACCCATCCCCTTTGCAGATTTCTGTTGAACAGAAAATGACCCTTACAGAAAAGCAATTGGTTTTAACCACACTTGTTCAAGATTTTTCTGTAAATATGACAGTAGACCATACAACCGAAAATAAAAGCGGTGGAAGCGGTGATTCTTCCTTTGCATCCCATAACCATGATTACAAAGGTACAAAATCCTTTAGGGTGCATCTTGGGTTGAAAGCTGGTGAAAAGGTTATGCTTATCAGGGTTCAAGGTGGGCAGAAATACATTGTGTTAGATAGAATTAGGGGGTGATTAGTATGATTCCAAATAACCCTGAAAATGAACTGATAAATGATTTTGAGTTTGAGGAAATACCAACTAACACCTTTAAGCTAAACGATTCATATAATCAGTTATATGGGTTTACAGATGGGTTGGAAGCAATGAAGCAAGCCATATATCTTATCTTAAACATAGAAAGATATGAATACCTGATTTACAGTTGGAATTACGGTATTGAACTTGCTGATTTGTTTGGGCAACCCATTTCTTATGTTATGGCTGAACTTGAAAGAAGAATCAGTGAAGCACTTCTTCAGGACAGCAGAATAACAAGCGTTGAAAACTTTGAATTTGATTATAAGAAAAACAAGGTTTTCTGCAAATTCACAGCTATTACTATTTTTGGTGAAGTTGAAATTGAAAAGGTGGTGAATGTGTAATGTATGAAGATGTAACCTATGAACTTATTCTTGATAGAATGCTTGATAGGGTTCTTGCACAAAACCCAAACATTGATACAAGAGAAGGAAGCATTATTTATAATGCACTTGCCCCAGCAGCAGTTGAACTTCAGAATATGTATATTCAACTTGATACAATCTTGAATGAATCCTTTGCAGATACGCAAACAAGGGATTACCTGATTAAAAGATGTGCTGAAAGGGGTGTAAATGTTGAACCCGCAACCCATGCGATAAGGCAAGGTGAATTTGTTCCTTCTACATTGGAAATTGAAATTGGTGCAAGATTTTCATTGAATCTTTTGAACTATGTTGTAACAGAAAAAATAAGCAATGGGGTTTATAAGCTTCAATGTGAAACCGCTGGATATGATGGAAATGTTGAAAGCGGTGCTTTGATTCCAATTGAATACATTGAAGGGCTTGAAACTGCAACCCTTACAGATGTTCTTGTTCCTGGTGAAGATGAAGAAGATACAGAACATTTAAGGCAGCGTTATTATGATTCTTTGAATTCACAAGCCTTTGGTGGCAATATTACGGATTACAAAGAAAAAACCAATTCCCTTGATGGTGTTGGTGGTGTGAAGGTTTACCCTGTTTGGAATGGTGGTGGCACAGTTAAGCTTGTTATCATAAATTCTGATTTTGAAAAACCTTCAGAAGTGCTTGTTAGTAGCGTTCAAACCATTATTGACCCAACACAGAATCAGGGTAATGGGGTTGGTATTGCCCCAATTGGGCATATTGTTACAGTTCTTGGATGTAATGAAACGGTTGTTAATGTGGCAACAAGAATTACCTTCCAGGAAGGTTGGAATTGGGAAGCACTCAAACCTTATGCAGAACAAGCCATTGATGATTATTTCAAGGAACTTGCTTCTGATTGGGCTTCCTTAGATAACATCATTGTTAGAATCAGCCAAATTGAAATCAGGTTGCTTAATCTTACTGGTGTTTTGGATATTGCAGATACAACATTGAATGGTGTTGCCCACAATTTAACTGTTGAAGCTGATAATATCCCTAAAAGGGGGAATGTAACGAATGTATGATAGAACGCTTATTGAATACCTTCCCCACATTATCAGAGATGTTAGAGAATACAAAGCAATCATGAATGATGCGGAACAGCCTGAAATGATTGATTCCTGGCAAGCTATTGATGATGCCTTGAATGACCAGTTCATAGTTGATGCAACTGAAAATGGTGTTTCAAGGTGGGAAAAAATATTGGGGATTGTTCCGCAAGCAACCCTTACTTTGGATGAAAGGAAATTCACAATTCTTACAAGAATCAATGAACAGCTTCCTTTCACAATAAGGACTTTGGAAGAATCCCTTAAATCTTTATGTGGTGCTAATGGTTATGTGGTTCAGCTTCAAGCCAATGAATACATTTTAGTTGTAAAGGTTGCACTTGTGGCAAAGCACAATTTTGATGATGTTCAAAGGCTTCTTGAAAGAATTGTTCCAGCTAACATGATTATTCAACTTAGCATCATATACAATACCCATGAAGTTCTTAAAACCTTTACCCATCAGGAACTTCATAGATATACACATTACGAATTAAGAAATGAGGTGCTTAACACATGAGTAATACACCAAATTACAATCTGAACAAACCCGCACAAACAGATTTTTATGATGTAGATGTTCAGAATGAAAACATGGATAAGATTGATGCAGCCTTATCCAACAAGGTTGATAAAGTTAGTGGAAAAGAGCTTTCCTCCAATGATTACACAAATACCGATAAAAGCAAGGTTGGAAATCTTCCTTCTGATACCAATACTGAACTTGGTAAAAAGGCAAATACAACCGATTTAACAAACCACACTTCCAATACAACAGTACATGTTACTTCTACTGAAAAAAGCACATGGAATGGGAAGATGCCTAAAGTAAGTTCCCCTGTTGCTGGAAACTTTGCTTCTGTTAAATCTGATGGAACACTTCAGGATTCAGGAAAGAAAGCTTCTGATTTCCTTGGTTCTGCACATGGTTCAGAAACCATTATTGGTGAAGCTGGTTTGCATGGGCTTAGATATTGGAATGAAAAGCTTGAAGTTCTTGTTGATGGTTCTTGGAAACAGGCAAGCAGTGGTGTTGGAATTGAAGTAAATATTACTGTTCCAACTGGTTCTGTTGTAACTGCTACTGATGGCGAAAATGTTGTAACTGGAACTGCTGCAAACAATAGCTTGAAAGTTTCACTTCCTAACTATGGAACTTGGAGTTTTTCAGCAACCTTAAACGGTGAAACAACTAATACTGTTACCCTTAATTGTGATGCTTCTAAGGTTTACACTGTTACCCTTACTTATTTCACTGCAACAATTAAGGTAACTGCAAAAAGCGGTTCTGTTGTAACAATCAAAAAAGGTTCTGTTGTTCAGACTGTAACAAGTAATGGAACAGCAACATTTACTGTAAAAGAAGCTGGTACATATTCTGTATATGCTACTTATGAAAATGTTAATTCCAACACAGTAACAGTAAATGCAATCACAAGCGGTTCAACTTATACTGCAAGCGTTTCATTCATTACCCTTACTGTTTCCATTAAAACTGGTTCAACAGTGGTTGTTACAAAGGGAAGCTATTCTTACAGTAAGGTAAGCAATGGAACAGCGGTGTTCTATCTTCCTGAAACAGGAACTTGGAGTGTAACAGCTTCGCTTTCAGGTGATACGGCAACTGGAACAATTAGCTGTTCTTCCTACACTGCTTATAGCCTTACCCTGAATTACTTCAAAATCTTCGGTGTAAGTATTGACCTTTCCAATTCTGACCCCGCTTCAGCAGTTACTTACACTGATGATGCGGTTGGAATGACTGCTGGAAGTTCTGCTTGGGATTCTGAACCCATTTTCAAGGATATTAAGCCTTGCTTGCTTTTGAATGGTGTGGTTCAGAAATATCTTAACAAGAACAACTTTGCACAAGATGAAAGCGGTGCTTCTGTTGATATTACAAGTGGTTCTGCTGGTGATGTAATGATTGAAATTCCTAAGTGTGGTGTAAAAATCGCAACTTCAGGAAACACCTTAACCATTAAGATTACTGATAATCCTAATGCTACTGGTGATGGCTTCCATTATTACGCACACACAAGAGCAACTGAAGGTGATTGTGATAAGCTTTATGTTGGTGCTTATGTTGGTTACACTTCCAGTAGTAAGCTTAGAAGTTTAAGCGGAAAAGCCCCTACTGTTAATCAGACTATTGGAACATTCAGAACACAGGCACAAGCCAATGGTGATGGATATGACCAAATTTCTTTCTATCCTTTGACTTTGCTTCAGTGTTTATTCCTTATCCGCTACAAGAACAGAAATTCCCAAACTGCACTTGGTAGGGGTTATGTTGATGCTTCTGCAAAAACTAACACTGGTGCAACTGACGCAAATGGTATGTACTATGGTACTACTTCTGGAACTGTTCATGTTAAGTTCGCTGGTATTGAAGATTTTTGGGGCAATGTTTTCTATTTCATTGATGGTATTTTCAGTGATTCCAGCAGAAACATTCTTACTGCTTTTCAAAACTTCAATGATACTGGCAGTGGATATACAAGCAGAGGGCAAGGGGCAACTTCTGATATTGGTAACTACATGAGTAAGCCCCAAGGCACAACTGAAACAGGCTTTATTGCAAAAGAAGTTAATGGTTCTTCTACAACCTATTTTTGCGATAGCGCTACTTTGTACGCTTCCCGCTTGGCTTTTTTCGGTGGCCGTTGGAATTATGGTGATATTGCGGGTGCTTTTCGGCTTTGTGTGTCTCATTCGGCTTCGAATTCGGCTTCGTATTGTGGCGGTCGGCTGATGTATTTGAAAGCATCCTAAGTAATTAAAATATTGGCAACTAAAGATTAGGAAGGTATAAAAGCATACGATGACGCTTATTTGAGCGCTTCCCTCTTGGCTTATTTCGGTGGCCCTTGGTATGTTGGTGATTGTGCGGGTGCTTTTCGGCTTTTTGTGAATCATTCGGCTTCGAATTCGAATTCGAATTATGGCAGTCAGCAAATGTTTCTGATTGATTGCCCAAGCCTTCCATTAGGGCGTGGGCTTCAATATAAATTGCCTTAGTTGCCATGCCACTTGGCAAAATATAAAAATCTTTTACACTGTATTAGTAGACCTTGCCCATTCGCAAGGGTTGAAAGTTCGGTATTAAAAAACATCAAAAGAAAGTTCAGGTGAAACATTGAAAAGATACGGAAACATATACCCTAAAATCTATGATATGGAAAACCTGAAGGAAGCACATAGAAACGCAAGGAAAGATAAGCTGTTTTATAAAGAAGTAAAAATGGTTGATTCAAACCCTGAATTTTACCTTTCCCAAATTCAACATATGCTAAAGGATAAAACTTATAAAGTAAGCCCTTATACTGTTCAAAAAATATGGGATAAGGATAAAGAAAGGGAACTTATGAAGCTTCCTTACTTCCCTGATAGAATCATTCAATGGGCGGTAATGATTCAAATTGAAGATGTATTCCATCAAGTTTTCACAGATTTTACTTGTGCATCTTTAAGAAATCGTGGAATCCATAAAGCTTCTAAACTGCTTACCAAGTACATGAAAGATATACCAGGAACAGCATACTGTTTGAAGATTGATGTTTCTAAATTTTATCCGAACATCAACCACAACATCTTAAAGCAGCTTCTTAGAAAGAAATTCAAGGATGCAGATTTGCTTGAACTGTTAGATTTAATCATTGATAGCATACCTGGTGAAATAGGTGTTCCAATTGGTTCATACCTTTCACAATATCTTGCAAACTTTTATCTTTCCTACTTTGACCACTGGTTAAAAGAAGAAATGGGTGTTAAGTATGTAGTAAGATACATGGACGATATTGCAATTTTTCATCATTCTAAGGAATTTCTGCATTGGCTGAAAAACAGAATGGATGAATACCTTCAGGGCAACTTGAAGCTTAAAATCAAGGATAATTGGCAAGTGTTCCCCACAAATTCAAGGGGTGTTGATTTTGTTGGTTATCGTCATTTTTTCGGTTTTAAGCTTTTGAGAAAGAAAACTTATAAACGCTTCAGGAAGCGAATGCTTTCTATTGCAAGAAAGATAAGAAAAGGAACACCAATCAGTTATAAAGATTGGTGTTCCTTTAATTCTTACAAAGGCTGGTTGGATTGGTGTGATTCCTTCAGATTGAAAATGAAGTATGTTGTTCCAATTCAAACTGCTATGGATGAATATTATCTTTCAAAAATTAAAAGAAAGGCGGTAATGCAAACATGAAAGATGTTGGTTATGTAACTGGTAGTGCTATACAAGCACAAGAATTGGTTATTGGTACTGATGTAGTTTATGTTCATACTGATATTGCCTTGGTTGAACCTAAAGAGGGTGAAGAAAGAACTTCCCCAGTTTACAGTTACCATGAAATTCAGTATGAAAAAAATGAATACATCAAACTAATGGCTGAAAAAAACAAGGAACTTGGAAACCTTATGAATGCTATATTGGGGGTGAATGAATAATGGCAAATAAAGAATTTATTGCACAGCAGATGAACAGATTCTTTCAAATTATGGCACAACAGATGAATCTTGAAGAAAATGTTGCCATGGAAATTGCTGATTTGTATGAGCCTTGGGAAATTGGTAAGTCTTATGCGATTGGGAAAATCGTAAAGTATGGAACTAATGCTGATGGTGAAACACAGCTTTATTCTGTACTTCAGGCACACACTTCACAGGCTGATTGGAAACCTGATGTTTCTGCTTCGCTGTTTAAGGCTATTGGGTTTACCCCTTCAGGTGTTCCAATTTGGACACAGCCCCTTGGTGCAACTGATGCTTACATGAAAGGTGATACTGTAAGTTATGATGGTAAGATTTGGGTAAGTGATGTTGATAATAATGTTTGGAAACCTGGGGTTTATGGTTGGACTGAACAAGGGAATTAAAGGAAGGTGATAATATGACGGTAGAAGTTGCAATTGTTATTTCCGTTATTTCCCTTGTATTTGGAATTGTAAGCGGTATAGCAACTATGAAAAGAAATGCAAGAACGGATGATAGAAAGGATGCTTCAGAATTAACAACTGTAATTGTTAAGCTTGAAAACATTGGAAATGATATTAAGGATATTAAAACGGATTTGAAAGATATGAAACTTGATATTCAGAACCATGCTGAAAAGATTGTAAGACTTGAACAGCAAGTAAAGGTACTTAACAAAACAGTTTTCAAGAGTGATTCTGATGAATAAGAAGAAACAAAAAGAATTTTCTAAAAAGATTCTATTTTGGATTTCTTCTATTTTTATTTTGAATTTGGTTTGTTCCCTTCTGTTTAGTTGGTATGGAAAAGATACAAGCACATTTATGTATTCCATACCAACAACAGGGGGAATTTTAGGTTCTGCGGTGGTTTTCTATCTGAACAAAGCAAAAGCTGAAAACCTTTGCAAAGGTAAAATTCAGTTTTTCAAATTCAAAATGAAATACCTTGAAAAGCATCCTGATAAGGCAGAAGAAATTGAAAATGAACTTTCAATAATAGATTCTGCACTTACAAACAAGATTGATTCAGAGATAGAAGAAGCTATTTCTGAAGAAATAAAAATACAAAATTATTGAAAGGTAGGTATGTATTATGAAAATTGATTGGAAACAGAAGCTTACAAGCAGAAAATTTTGGGCAGCGGTAGTTGGTTTTGTAACTGCTATCCTGGTTGCCTTTGGTGTAAGTGATTTGGAGATTGAACAAGTGGTTGCTATTATTTCCGCTTCTGCAACACTGATTGCTTACATTATTGGTGAAGGTATGGTTGATGCTGCAAGAATCAATTCTGAAAACAAAACTGATGAAAGTGAAGGTGAATAATCATGGCTTTCACAAACAGCCCATTAGTAAGTTACACAAAGATTTCACCTAATAAGACGGTAAACAGAAACAAGGCAATTGATGTAATTACCCCACATTGTGTGGTTGGGCAGTGTTCTGTTGAAACCCTTGGTAACATCTTTGCCCCCACATCAAGACAGGCTTCCAGTAATTATGGAATTGGTGCAGATGGTAAGGTTGGAATGTATGTTGAAGAAAAAGATAGAAGTTGGTGTTCTTCCAGTTCTTCCAATGACAATAGAGCAGTAACCATTGAATGTGCTTCAGATACAAAACATCCTTACAGTATGAATGATAAGGTATATGCAACCCTGATAGAACTTTGTGTTGATATTTGCAAGCGTAACGGTAAAACAAAATTGGTTTGGCTTGGGGATAAAAATAAAACCCTGAACTATAAGCCTAAATCAAATGAAATGCTTATTACTGTTCATAGGTGGTTTGCAAATAAAAGTTGCCCTGGTGATTGGTTGTATGAACGATTATATGACCTTGCAGACAAAGTAAATAACAAGTTAAGTAAATCTACAACCAACACAGAAAACCCCCAAATAAATGAAAATATAAAGCCACAGACACTTTACAAGGTTCAGTGTGGAGCGTTCACAGAAAAAGCAAATGCTACTGCACTTCAGAACAAGCTAAAAGCAAAAGGGTTTGATACTTATATTGTTCAGGTTGGGAAGTATTACAAAGTTCAGGTTGGTGCTTATAGCGTGAAAGCCAATGCTGAAGCAATGATGAAAAAGCTTCATGAAGCTGGGCAAACAGATGCCTTTATTACTTTCAACAGCGGTGCAGCAAGTTCAAGTTCTGAAATCAAGGTTGGGGATAAAGTAAAAGTTTTGAAAGCTGTTACCTATACTGGTAAGCCTTTCAAACTATATTATTCCAAATATGATGTTCTTGAAATCAGTGGTGATAGGGTGGTTATTGGAATAGGCAAAACCGTTACTACTGCTATTCACAAGGACAATATCAAGAAGCTTTGATGTGTTACTAACTTGTTACTAACGCTTGTGATTTTGGGTTGTTTTTAATGGTTCAAGAACTTGAAGAACCCCCTAAAACACTGCATTTACTGGACTTGATGAATTAACAAAATTATGATATAACAAATCCGGAATTTCCCAAATACACTTCGCAGCTTATAAACTGGGCCAACCAAAACGCACAGGGAACAAGACCAAGAATAGTGGGCCAGCTGTCCGATTTATTTCCTGAGTACCAAGCGTCAACATATAACATAGCTATCAGCGACTGGGAAGAATGGTATACAGAAAAGTATCCTGACGCTATAGAAGAAGCTACTGATAAAATATTTAATCAAGTTGAAAACCTCAAGGAGGCCATTAAACTCATAGACAAATCTATGGTCAGG
>ERZ827471.874-NODE-874-length-21925-cov-5.066118_pt1 | contig 21925 bp, 19 predicted proteins | sample MGYA00519772_ERZ827471 | MGnify/ENA primary metagenome ERZ827471 (study PRJEB31778, sample SAMEA3449315) | human gut metagenome | biome: human gut; feature: human-associated habitat; material: faeces | place: United Kingdom | collected 2010/2012 ...
CCCGCCGGGCAGGCGGGCCCCCGGGGCGCTGCGCCCCGAGGCACCGGAAAAGCCCTGACCACCCGTAGGGTACGTACGACCGGAGATTCGGGCCCCCGGCCCCACCTAGGGGGCACAGCTCCGCTGCGCCAGAAGGACCCACCTGCCGGCACCGGCAGCCCCCCCACCCAAAAAAGGACGGGCCCCAAACGGGCCCGCCCTTGCGGTTGGTTGCGATGTTGTGTGGCCGGGCTGCCCTTAGAACATGGGCACCACAGAGCCGTTGTAGTTGGTCTCAATGAACTCCCGGATCTCGTCGGACTGGAGGGCAGCCACCAGGGCCTTGATGGCCTCGTTGTTCTCGTTGCCCTCCTTCACGGCGATGACGTTGGCGTACGCCTGGGCGGCGTCGGACTGGGCGTCCTCGGTGGCCAGGGCGTCGGTGGTGGGGTCCAGACCAGCCTGGAGGGCATAGTTGGAGTTGATGATGGAGAAGTCCACCTCGTCGATGGTCTGGGGCAGCATGGCGGCCTCCATCTCCTGCAGGTCAATGTTGTGGGGATTGTCGACGATGTCGTTCTTAGTGGCTTCCAGGCCGGCGTCCTCACTCAGGGTGATGATGCCCAGGTCCTGGAGCAGCAGCAGGGCGCGGCCCTCGTTGGTGGCGTCGTTGGGCACGGCGATGACGGCCCCGTCGGGGATTTCGTCCAGGGAGGTGGACTTGCCGGCATAGATGCCCATGGGCTCATAATGGATGGCGCCGGCGCTCACCAGGTGGGTGCCATGCTCAGCGTTGAAGTTCTCCATGTAGGTGATGTGCTGGAAGTAGTTGGCGTCGTTCTCCCCTTCCTCCACGGCGGTGTTGGGGGTGTTGTAGTCGGTGTAGGGGACGATCTCCAGGGTGATGCCCTGCTCAGCCAGGTTGTCCACCACCTGCTCCAGGATCTCCTGGTGGGGGGCGGGGGTGGCGCCCACCTTGAGGGTGACGGTCTCGCCGGTCTGGGCGGTGTCGTCGGTGGTGTCGGTGGTGGCGTCGGTGGTGTCACCGCCGCAGGCGGCCAGACCCAGGCACAGGGTGAGGGCCATGGCCAGTGCAAGAAGCTTCTTCATGTTGGATGTTCCTCCTTTTAATAATGTAGGGTGGTTATCTCAGACGCTTGTCCATCTTGGTGGACAGCCAACTGAACAGGGATTGGATGATCTGGACCAGGACGATGATCAGCACCACCGTGGCCAGCATCATGGAGGGGACGTTTCGCTGGTAGCCGTACCGGATGGCCAGGTCGCCCAGGCCGCCGGCGCCCACCGCACCGGCGATGGCGGTATAGCCCAGCAGGGTGATGATGGAGATGGACGCCCCCAGGATCAGGGAGGGCACCGCCTCCGGCAGGTAGACCTTCCACACGATCTGCAGGCGGGAGGCCCCCATGGACTGGGCGGCCTCCACCACCCCGGCGTCCACCTCGGCCAGGGAGGTCTCCACCATCCGGGCGATGAAGGGGGCGGCGGAGACCACTAGGGGCACAATGGCCCCCGGGACCCCCAGCTTGGTGCCCACGATGAGTTTGGTAAAGTCCATGATGGCGATCATCAGGATGATGAAGGGGAGGGACCGGCCCACGTTGATGATCCAGCCCAGAATGCGGTTGAACCACTTGTGGGGCCAGATGCCGTGGGGCTGGCTGATGCTCAGCAGCACCCCCAGGGGCAGGCCGATGAGATAGGCAAAGACGGTGGACACGCCGATCATAATGAGGGTGTCTCGGGTGCCCTCCAGCAGCAGTTCGCCGTACTCAGCCCAGAAGGCGGACAGGGCTTCAAACATGGCCGCTCACCTCCTCTACGGTGATGTCGGGTTGGTTCTGGATGTACCGCAGGGCCTTGCCCGCCTCGGCGGAGTCCTGGGGCAGGCCCAGGAGCATGGTGCCGAAGGCCTTGCCGTCGATGTTCCGGGTGTCCGCCCCCAGGATATTCACCTTCACCCCGCAGTCGATGGCCAGGGAGGCGATGAGGGGCTCGTAGGAGGAGCCGCCGTTGAAGGCGATGCGGATGACGTTGGCCGGGGGCAGGCGGTCGATCTGCACCCCGTTGGGATAGACCAGGCTCCGCCCGATCTCCGTCTGGGGGTGGGAGAAGATCTCCTCCACCGTGCCCTGCTCGGCGATGACGCCGTGGTCCAGGATGGCCACCCGGTGGCAGATCTCCTCGATGACGTTCATCTGGTGGGTGATGACCACCACGGTGACCCCCAGCTTCTCGTTGAGCTCCTTCAGCAGCTCCAGGATGGACAGGGTGGTGGTGGGGTCCAGGGCCGAGGTGGCCTCGTCGCACAGCAGGACCTTGGGGCTGGTGGCCAGGGCCCGGGCGATGGCCACCCGCTGCTTCTGCCCGCCGGAGAGCTGGGCGGGATAGGCCCCCGCCCGGTCCCCCAGGCCCACCAGGTCCAGCAGTTCCTGGGCCCGTTTCCGGGCCTGGGGCCGCTTGGTGCCGATGAGCTCCAGGGGGAAGCAGATGTTGTCCAGGGCGGTGCGCTGCATGAGCAGGTTGAAGCTCTGGAAGATCATGCCGATGTTCTGCCGGGCGCGGTTGAGCTGCTTGGTGGAGAGCTTGGTCATCTCCTGCCCGTCCACCACCACGGAGCCGGAGGTGGGCCGCTCCAGCAGGTTCATGCACCGCACCAGGGTGGACTTGCCCGCCCCGGACAGGCCGATGATGCCAAAGATCTCCCCCGGCTGGATGGCCAGGTTGATGTCCTCCAGGGCGTGGACTGCCGTGGGCCCGGCCCCGAAGGTCTTGTTCAGATGCTGGATCTGAATGATGGGTTCGCTCACGGGGTTTCCCTCTTTTCTCTAAAAATGATGAAACCTTGGCCGGCCCCAGGGCGGGCCGGGCAAAGAAAAACGCCGTCCTTGCCTTCTCGTCAAGGACGGCGGAAAGTCTGCCGTGGTACCACCTTGGTTCGCGCGGCCCCTCGCGGGACCGGCCTCAGCGGGTGCCAACACACCCTGGCGCGATGACGGGCGCTCCCGTCGCAGCCTAACGGAAAACCCTCCGCTCGGTGCGCGGCTCCGAGACCATCTTCCACCTCGCCCGCCGCGCCCTTTTTCACCGGCCGGGGCTCTCTGCTGCTTTGCGCGGGGTGTACTCTTCTCTTCATTGCCTTTTTGGTGTTCGATTGTTGTGTTTCAATCTACACCAAAACCCGGGGCTTGTCAAGCATTATTTTTCCGAGGCTCACCACGTCCGCTTGGCATACTGCCCCACCGCCACCGGTACCGAGGCCAGGCAGGCCGCCAACGCCACCCCCAGCCCCACCGGGGCCAGCATCAGCAGGGTGGACACCGCCGGCACCGCCACGTTCAGCAGGCTGGTCAGGCCGATGCCCCCCAGCAGCAACAGGACGGACAGGAGGATCATGTACAGCCGCCCCTGCTCCGTCCCCACCCGGAAGAAGAAGGGGAAGAGGATGGCCTGGCACAGGAGCACCACCGCCAGCACCCAGCCCAGGGTGCCCAGGGCGGTCCCCAGGGGCGCCCCCTGGTCCTGGATCAGGGCGCCCACCAGGTACAGCACCCCGGCCAGCAGGGTGAGCAGCCACCCGGCGGCGTACCGGCTGAGCACCAGGGCCCGGGGCGGGTAGGGGAGCATGGCGGCGAAGCTGTCCCAGTGGGCCCGCTCGTCGTAGGCCATGAGGGACACCGGGAGCATCAGCCCGGGGTACACCACGAAGAAGGCGTTTAGGCCAAAGCTGTTGGGCAGCAGGCAGAACACGGCGATGATGACCAGCATGAACTTCATTTGTTTCCACAGGACGCAGGCGTCCTTGTACAGGAGAGCTTTCATAGGGGAGAGTCCTTTCTTGGGAGAGATGGCAAAGGGGTCACGTTGCGGCGGCGCTCAGGCGGTACTCCCGCACCGCCAGGGGGATGGACAGGAGGTTTACTGCCAGGCCGATGAGGGGGACCAGGGGGGCGAGGTCCACGAGGAGGGGGAGAACCTGGGGCAGGGCGGCGAGGGGATTGTCCTCATTGATTCGCGCCAGCAGATTCCCGAGGAGAATCCAGAAGAACACCAGCAGACCGATGGAGATCATCTTTCCCGCGGACACCCCCGTCCGGAAGAGAAGGGGGATCTCCACGGCCAGGATGATCAGGACGAGCCCCACCAGCCAGCACAGGAAGATGGGAGTGTTGGGGGGAACGGCATACCCGGCTTGTGGGTAGACCAGATAGGCGGTCCCCACGCTGAGGACAACGCCCACCAAGGTAAACACCCAGCCCCAGAAATACCGGCTGAGCACCACAGCCTGGGGAGGGTAGGGATACAGCCGGAGTGCAAAGGTCCACTTGGCATGTTCATCCAGGGCCATGAGTTGGAGGGGGACCACCATCCCCAGCATGGGCAGCATACACAGGTCTGCCCCGGCCAGTTCATAGCGGAACATATACAGCGCCACCACCAGGCCTATCAGGAAGGCGGGCATCCGCCGAAAGATTAAGTGGCAGTCCTTATACAGCAGGGCCCGCAGAGGGGCACTTTTCCCCCGAACCCGGACGGCTCTGGCGAAGGAAGTGCGGTCGCGGAGCCGGTGGCCAGGCAGGGGAATGGCCCTGGAGGAACCAACCTTCTGGTGGGTGTACAGCCGCAGAGACAGGAGAAAGCTTGCCACGAACCACGCGGCCATCACCAACAGGGACGGCGGGAGGTGCTGATAGAACAAATCATCGTTACCAGCCAGGAAAAGGATGAGGGTGACCAACAGGCTTGGAAGGGCGATGGCGGCAAAAAACATCAGCCCAGCCCGCCGGGGGCCCCGCCAGAACATCAGGAGCAGATAGCAGCCAAAGAACAGCAACAGGGAACCCATGGCCAAGAGAATGTCGGCCCCTGTAGGAGGGAAGAAGGGCTCGCCATAAGCGTCGGCGGCAAACATCTGCATCAGGGCCATCATCAGGGGATAGACCACCGTGCAGGCGGCAGCCAGCAGAAACTTTTCTGCCACTACCATCCAGGTGGGCAGAGGGAGGGTGGCCGCCAGGTCATCCCACTGGTCTCTGTAGTCCCGCTGAAAGAGGAGCAGCAGAGGCAGACCCGCCACAACCTCTGGCAAATACAGCCAGGGAATGGGGACGACACATAGTAAAAGGGGTCCCAAAAACGCGAAGAAAGAGAAGTCCATATTGACATAAAAGGTTCTATAGAACAGAGCTTTCATCCCAAAACACTCCTTTCCAAACAACCCTCACCACCCCCGGCGGGCATACCGCCCCACCGCGATGGGCAGCGAAACCAGGAACAGGGCTGCCCCCGCTCCAAAAACGGGCAGAGGGCGGCCGGCCAGCCCGAAGAAGGCGGCCTCGTCGAGGGAAATGGCCAGCCACGACACCACAGCGGCCAGGCCCATGGTGGCCAACAGGGCGGAGAGGGTTTCCCCCGGCCCGAAGGCATACAGGAGAGGAAGGGCCACGGCGTGCAAAGTCAGCAGGATGGCTGCCGCCAATGCCCCTGCGGCCAGGCAGCTCTCCAACCCCGGGTGGGGAGGGGAGACGGCCTGGCCCAGCCCATAGCACCCTCCCATCCACAGGCAGAGCAGGGCGGTTACCAGGTACCGCGCGCCCACCACCGTCCGGGGGGCGAAGGGGAGCTGAGACACCAGTTGGTACCACCCTTCCTTGGCCTCTTGCTGAAAGAGGAGGAGGGGCAGGGTCAGGCCAAAGACCAGGGGGAGGAGCATCCCCTCCATCGGCAGCCAGGCGGGCAGCAGGCAGGCCAGTCCGGCCGCACCCCACAGGGGGAGGGTTTTTCCCCGGTGCACCACCAAATCCTTGTACAGCAGCGCGCGCATGGAAACCGCCTCCTTTCCGGTCCTGGGGGCCTCAGGAACCCTCCCCCTTGGCCAGGAAGAGGATGATGTCCTCCAGGTTGGTGTGCTCGGTGACAAACTGGGCGGGGATCTGCTGGCGGCGGACCAGGGCCTCCGCCCCGTAGGGCCCCTCCTTGACCCCCGCGATGGCGGCGGGGTTCAGTTCCTGGAGCTGCTGGGGGTCCAGCTTCACGATGGCGTACTCCTCCAGCAGCCGGTCCTTCTCCTCGAAGAGGACCAGCTTGCCCCGGTGGAGGAAGGCGATGTAGTCGCAGATCTTCTCCAGGTCGCTGACGATGTGGGAGGACAGGACCACCGTGTGGTCGGCCTGGCGGGTGAAGTCGTTGAACACGTCCAGCACCTCGTCCCGGACCATGGGGTCCAGGCCGCTGGTGGCCTCGTCCAGCAGCAGCAGTTTGGCCCCGTGGGAGAGGGCCGCGGCGATGGCCAGCTTCATCTTCATCCCCCGGGAGAGCTCCTTGAACTTCTTGTCCTTGGGCAGGGCGAACCGGGCCAGGTACTGCTCATAGAGCCCCTGGTCCCACCGGGTGTAGGTGAGGGCCATGAGCTTGCCCGTCTCCCGGGGGGTGATGACCTCCGGCAGGCAGGCCTCGTCCAGCACCACCCCGATGTCCTGCTTGGTCTGGAGAAACTCTGGGCTCTGGTTGTCCACCCCCAGCAGGGAGACCTGCCCCTCGTCCCGGGAAATGGCGTTCATGAGGAGTTTCAGGGTGGTGGACTTGCCCGCCCCGTTTTCCCCCACCAGCCCCAGGATGCACCCGGCGGGGAGGGAAAAGGTGAGGTGATCCAGGGTGAACCCCCGGTAAGCTTTGGTGAGGTCGCGGCATTCGATGGCGTTCATAGGGCATCTCCCTTCTCAGTGTCTTGGTCCCGCCACAGCAGGCGGAACAGGTCCAGCACCTCCTCCTCCCCCAGGCCGCAGGCGGCGGCCAGGGAGAGGATCTCTTGGATGTGCTCTTCGATCTGGGTGAGGTAGGCCTCCCGGACCAGCTGGGTGTTCTGCTGGGCCACATAGGAGCCCTTGGCGGGGACGGTGTACACATACCCGCCCTTTTCCAGCTCCTCGTAGGCCCGCTTGGTGGTGATGACGCTCACCCGCAAATCCTTGGCCAGGGCCCGGATGGAGGGCAGGCCCTGGCCGGGGGCCAGCTCCCCCGAGAGGATCTGGTTGCGGATCTGGGTGTAGATCTGTTCATAGATGGGTTGGTTGTTGGCGTTGCTAATGAGGATCTTCATGGAAACCACCTATTCTGTACATGTACGGCATACACAGTATACCCAGTAAACCGCCCCCTGTCAAGGGGGCGGGGAACATTTTCCAGAAAATGTTTGGCTGAGGCCCTCAGGCCCCCGCCAAGTCCTGGGGGAGGAGGGCCATCAGGTCCTCCCGGCTGGGGGCCTCCAGGGCGGCCACCCGGTCGGCCTGGCGGGCCACGGCGTCCTCGAAGGTGTTGCGGGCGGTGCGGGCGTTGCCGAAGTGGGCGTCCCGGCCGTCGTACAGGGCCTGGAACCGGGCGGCGGCCGCCGCCTCGGTCTCCGGGGGCAGGGTGTAGCCGTTCTTTCGGCACAGCCCCTGGAAGATGGCCAGCAGCTGGGGCGGGGTGTAGTCGGCAAAGACCAAGGTCTTGGGGAACCGGCTGGCCAGCCCCGGGTTGCTGTGGAGGAAGTCCTCCATGGGCTCCGGGTAGCCGGCGGCGATGACCACCAGGTCCTTCCGGTGGTCCTCCATGCCTTTCAGGAGGACCTCGATGGCCTCCCGCCCGTAGTCGGTGGGGCTGGCGGGGGCCAGGGCGTAGGCTTCGTCCAAAAACAGCACGCCCCCCAGGGCGGACTGGAGGACCTCCTGGGTCTTCAGGGCGGTCTGCCCCACGTACCCCGCCACCAGGCCGGACCGGTCCACCTCCACCAGCTGGCCCTGGGAGAGGATGCCGATGGCCCGGTACAGCTGGCCGATGAGCCGGGCCACGGTGGTCTTTCCCGTGCCGGGGTTGCCCACGAACACCAGGTGGAGGGACAGGGGTGGGGTGGGCAGACCGGCCGCCTCCCGGAGGCGGCGGACCTTCATGAGGTTCACCAGGCTGTGGACCTCCGCCTTCACCCCCTCCAGCCCCACCAGAGCATCCAGCTGGGCCAGGAGTTCCTCCAAGGTGGGTTGGGGGTCGGCGGCCTCTGCCTGCTGGGGGGCGGGCTGGGGCGGGGCCGGTTCGTCCTGACCGGGCGCCGGCGTGGGGTCCGGGGACGCCGGAGGGGCCCCGGGGGCCGGGGCAGGGAAGTCCAGCGGGGTGGGGGCGGGGTTTCCCGGCAGGCCGGCCTGCTGCCACTGGGTGAAGAGCCCGTTCCAGTAGGCCTGGGCGGCAGCCGCCCGAGGGGGGACGGGCCCCCCGTCCGCCCCCGCCAGCAGGGGGAGCAGGCCGGCCAACAGGTCCAGGAAGGCCCGGGCGGTCTGGCGGCCGGTGGTGCGGTCATAGGCCAGCAGCCGGGGCAGGAAGGGGGGCAGGGGGAGGGTTTCCTCCCCCTGGGACACCATGTCCCAGAAGAGGGTCTCCTGGGGCTTGGAGCCGGTGTAGAGGGCGTTGTACCACCCCCCGTGGGCCGGGGTAAGGGGGGCGCCTCCCGCCTGCCACAGGGCCAGGGCGCACCGGCGGAAGAAGGGGTCCCCCTGCTGCCGGAACAGGGTGCGCAGGCCGGGGTCCGGCAGGGCGGCGAGGAAGGGGGACACCTGGGCAGTATAGGCGTTGTGGAGTTGTTCTGGGGTCATCACGGGCCTCCTTTTCCGAGGAAAACCGAAGGAAAATGGTGGATTTTTTGGGCAATTCCCACAAGGATTTCTGGCCGCCCTCCCGGGGGCCGGGGCCGGGGAGGGGGCAGACTTAGTGGTTCCCCCCGGGGGCGGGCACAAGAAGCGGGCCCCGGGGGCGTTTTCTCTACTATACTGGAAAAGCCCTGGCGGGTCAAGGCGGGCCCGGCCGCCAGGAGTTGGCGGTTGACGATATTTGCAGAGCTGTGGTAAAATACATTGAATTATAGGGATTTTTCGTCCCGGCCCCCCGGCCAGGGACAGACCTTCGCCCACGCAAGGGCCGCAATCCCGCCAAAGCCATTGTCCGCTTTGCCCATCCACTTGGAAGGAGGAAATCTGAATGGAAACCAAAAAGGTCACCCTGCGCAGCCAGACCGTCCAGTGCCCCCATTGCGGAGAGTACTATTCCGTGACCTATAAATACTGCCCCTTCTGTGACGCCGGCCGCCAGGAGGAGGAGCGCCGCCTGGCGGAAAAGAAGAAAAAGAAGCAGGACTTTTTCGGCAACCTCTTCGGCAGCCATGCCGGGAACAAGAAGGAGAGTAAGCCCGAAAAGTCCCCCAAGGCCCCCTCGGAGGAGGAGGGCGTCCAGGACTTCGAGCTGCTGGAGGCGGTCCAGCCCAAGCCCAAGCAGGTCCGCCCCTCCCGGGACCATGCCGAGAAGAAACCCACCGTCAAGGAGACGGCCAAGAAAAAGGCCCCCACCCGCCGCCGGGGTCCCCGGAAAAAGACCAGCGAGATGACCGAGGAGGAGAAGGCCGCCGCCCGGGCCGACCGGGAAGCCCGGGCCGCCGCCCGGAAGCGGGAGCGGGACCGCAAGGCCCGGGAGGCCGCCCTGGCCGCCGCCGAGACCGCAGCCGCCCAACCGGCCCAGGAGGCCCAGCCCGACCAGGTGGAGATGACCGCCACCCCCGGGGAGACGGGCCCGGTCTTTGACCAGCCCACCGTGCCGGAGACCTTCGGCTATGACCAGCCCCCCCTGGTGGAGCCGGACCCCGCCGCCTTCACCCCCACCCCCGTGTCTGCGGAGGGCCCGGTGGTGGAGCCGGAGCCCGCCCCGGTGCAGGAGACCCCTGCCTTCACTCCCGCCGCCCAAGGGCCGGCGGAGAGCGAGTGGGACGCCCTGAAAGACCTGAACACCCTGGCCGGCCAGCCGGAGGCCGCCCCGGAGATCCCCGAGGCCATCCCCGCCCCCACGGCGGAGATCCAGGTGGGCCAGACCACCGTGGAGCCCGCCGCCCCGGCCCAGCCGGCCCAGGCAGACCAGCAGCCCCAGCCGGCCCCCCAGGCAGAGCCGCCGGTGAACACCGAGGAGGACCTGGATGCCCTCCTCCGGGAGGTGCGGGACCTGCTGGCGGAGAGCCCCGTCCCCACCCTCACCCAGGAGCAGCTGGAAAAGCCTGCCCAGCCGGTGGAGGAAGTGGCCATCCAGGAGGAGCCCGAGGCCGAAGCCGCCCCGGAGGCCCCCGCCCAGGCGGTCCCCCAGCAGCAGGCCCCTGCCGCCGAACCCCCGGTGGAGCAGGCGCAGCCCCCCCAGGAGGAGGCCCCCCGGGCCGACTTCGACGTGGAGGAGCCCACCATCCACATCGGGGAGATCCCCACCCAGGCCCTCTGGCAGGGGGACGGGCAGGACAAGCCCGCGGCAGAGAACTATGCCGACGTGATCGATGACCAGCCCACCCAGGTCATCCCCACCCAGGAGATTTCCAAGGAGATCCAGGCCCAGCAGGCGGCCAAAGCCCAGGAGGACGAGGCCGCAGAGCCCCAGCCGGCCCAGGAGGACCTGCTGGAAGCCGTGCTGCCCCCCCAGGCCAAGGCCCCCTCTGCGGAGGAGAAGGCCGCCGCCCGCCGGGCCGCCCGGAAGAAAAAGAAGAAGCAGGGGATGAACCCTGTTCTGCTCATCGTGTCCCTGATCATTGTGGTGGCCGCGGTGTTCATTGTGGTGCGCACCGTGGTGCCCGCCTTCCAGACCGGCATCTTCAGCAGCCAGCAGGCCGCAGAGGGCCTCACCCTGGACCGGGAGACCCTGGACCTGGCAGAGGCCGGGACCACCATGACCTTGGTCCCCACCTTCTCCCCTGAGGGGGCCACCGGGACGGTCACCTGGTCCAGCAGCGACGAGGCCGTGGCCACCGTGGACGGCCAGGGCATGGTCACCGCCGTGGCCCCTGGCACTGCCACCATCACCGCCACGTTGGAGAACGGCCAGTCGGCCCAGTGCACCGTCAACTGCACCTGGGATCCTGAGGCCGCAGCGGACGGCGAGGAAGCTCCGGCGGAGCAGACCACCGTGGGCCTAAGCGCCAACGACATCACCCTGGACAGCGCCGGGGACAGCCAGCAGCTCACCGTCAACGGGGCGGAGGGAGAGGTCACCTGGGCCAGCGAGGACACCGCCGTGGCCACCGTGGACGACCAGGGCAACGTCACCGCCGTGGCCCCGGGCCGCACCACCGTCACCGCCACCGTGGGGGACCAGACCTTCAACTGCGCCGTGCGCTGCATCTGGTAAAAGGAGAACCCCTATGCGTGAGACGATAGAAACCCTGAAAACCCGCCGCAGCTGCCGGGCCTACCAGCCCCGGCAGGTGGAGGAAGGGCTCTTGCAGCAGGTCTTGGAGGCCGGCCTCTATGCCCCCAGCGGCCGGGGCGCCCAGCCGGTGGTCTTCGTGGTGGTCCAGGACCAGGCCACCCTGGCAGAGCTCTCCCGGCGGAACGCCGCCGTCATGGGGGCGGACACCGACCCCTTCTACGGCGCCCCCACCGTGATCGTGGTCCTGGCCGACCGCAGCCGCCCCACCTGGGTGGAGGATGGCAGCCTGGCCCTAGGCAACCTGATGAACGCCGCCCACGCCCTGGGCCTGGGGTCCTGCTGGATCCACCGGGCCCGGGAGGCCTTTGACAGCCCGGAGGGGCAGGCCCTCCTGCACCAGTGGGGCCTGGAAGGGACCTACGCCGGGGTGGGCCACTGCATTCTGGGCTACCCCGCCGCCGACCTGCCGCCGGCCCCGCCCCGGAAGCCCGGCCGGGTGGTCCGGGTGTAAGGCCCCCGCCCCGGACCCGGAGCGGGACAGAAACCGCAAGCCGTATCAACATCCAACGCCCCCAAGCCGAACCTCGGCTTGGGGGCGTTGCTGCGTCCAGGGACAAAAGGGCTTACCGGATCTGCCCGTCTCCCAGGATGATGTACTTGTAGCTGGTGAGCTCCTCCAGCCCCATGGGGCCCCGGGCGTGGAGCTTCTGGGTGGAGATGCCCATCTCACACCCCAGGCCGAACTGGCCCCCGTCGGTGAACCGGGTGGAGGCGTTGACGTAGACGGCGGCGCTGTCCACCAGTTTGGTGAACAGGTCCGCGTGGGCCCGGGTCTGGGTGAGGATGGCCTCGCTGTGGCCGGTGGAGTGGCGGTTGATGTGGTCGATGGCCTCCTCCACGCTGCCCACCACCCGGACGGCCAGGATGTAGTCCAAAAACTCCGTGTCGAAGTCCGCCGGCCCGGCAGGGGATCCCTTCCCCAGGAGGGCCAGGGCCTCCGGGTCCAGGCGGAGCTCCACCGGCGGCTGGCCGGCGGCCCGGCGGCGGTCCACCAGCCGGTCCCACAGCTGGGGCAGGAAGGCGGGGGCGATGTCCCGGTGGACCAGGCAGACCTCGGCGGCGTTGCACACCGAGGGGCGGCTGGTCTTGGCGTTGTCCACGATGGTGAGGGCCTTGTCCAGGTCGGCGTCGGCGTCCACGTAGAGGTGGCAGATGCCGGTGCCCGTCTGGATGCAGGGGACCTTGGCATTGTCCACGCAGGACTGGATCAGAGAGGCGCCCCCCCGGGGGATCAGCAGATCCACATACCCCACCGCCCGCATCAGCTCGTTGGCGGAGTCCCGGGTGGTGTCGGTGACCAGGCTCACCAGGGCGGCGGGGAGGTGGTGCTTTTCCAGGGCCTGGTGGAGGGCGTCCACAATGGCGGTGTTGGAGTGGATGGACTCCTTGCCCCCCCGCAGCACGCACACCGACCCCGCCTGGAAGGTGAGGCTGGCGGCGTCGGAGGTGACGTTGGGCCGGGACTCATAGATGATGGCGATGACCCCCAGGGGGACGGACACCTTGTTCACCTGCAGCCCGTTGGGCAGGGTGTGGGAGGCCAGGGTGCGGCCCACCGGGTCCGGCAGGGCGGCCACCGCCCGGACGCCGGCGGCCATGTCGGCGATCCGCCCCTGGGTGAGGCGGAGGCGGTCCTGCATCACCGGGGCGATGGTGCCCTGGGCGGCCTCCAGGTCCTGGGCGTTGGCGGCCAGGATGGCCGGGGCGTTGGCCTCCAGGGCGTCGGCCATGGACAGCAGGACGGCCTTCTTCTCCTCGGTGGACAGGGCGGCCAGGGCGGGCTTGGCGGCCAGGGCGGCCTTCAGCAGGGCGCCGGTGCGGGGCAGGTGGGGGGTGCCGGCAGCCTGGCCGGGGGCTGCGCCCCCGTCGGGGGGATAGCAGGACATCCCCTGGGAAGGAAGGGTGGTATTCATAGGCTTATCCTTTCTTAACGGCGCGGAAGCGGCTGCCCACAGGCTTGCCCTCCGCAATGTCGTACAGGCGCTCCGGCTGGGAGCCGTTGGTGATCACCATGTCGCACCCGGCGGGGGTGCACAGGGCGGCGGCCTGGAGCTTGGAGGTCATCCCCCCGGTGCCCAGCTTGGAGCTGGCCCCCCCGGCCAGGGCCCAGATCTCCTGGGTGAGGGAGGGGATCTCGGTGATGAGGGTGGCCTCCGGGTGGGTGTGGGGGTCGGCGGTGTACAGCCCGTTGATGTCCGAGAGGATCACCAAAAGGTCGGCCCCCATGGTCACCGCCACCTGGGCGGCCAGGGTGTCGTTCTCGCCGATGGTGGTGTGTTCGCCGATCTCCTCGGTGGAGACGGCGTCGTTCTCGTTGAGGATGGGCAGGGCGTGGAGCTCCAGCAGGCGCTGGATGGTGCTCTTGACGTTGGTGGAGCGCTGGGGGTCGTGAATGTCGTCCCCTGACAGCAGGACCTGGGCCACCACATGGCCATACTCGGAAAAAAGTTTGTCGTAGGTATACATCAGCTCGCACTGGCCCACCGCGGCGGCAGCCTGCTTGGTGGGCATATCCTCTGGCCGGCGGGAGAGGGAGAGTTTTCCCACCCCCATGCCAATGGCGCCGGAGGAGACCAGGATGAGCTCATGCCCGGCGTTTTTCAGGTCGCTGAGGACCTTGCACAGGGACTCCACCTGCCGGATGTTCAGCAGGCCCGAGGGATGGGCCAGGGTGGAGGTGCCGATCTTGACCACAATGCGCTTGTTCTGCATGGAAGGAATCTCCTTACCTGGAAATGACGGAACCCCAAACGGAAGGCTTTGGGGCTGCCGTCCTTTATTGTACTGGATGGTCCCGGGGCTTGTCAATGACCCGGGCCAGCCGGGGAAGAAAAAACGTCCGGCCCAGGGTCGGACGTTTTTTCTTCTGCAAAGGGGGCTTAGGGAACCTGGTGGGCCTGGAGGCGGGCTGCTGTCCCGCTCTGCCCAGGTCACGCCCCAGAGAAAATAAATCCTCTCGTGAGGTTTATTTCCTTTGCGTTGATTTTTCCTCACGCCTGCATTATAATAAGGGAAACCCACCAGTGCAAGGGTCTTTTCTGGGGGCCCTGTCGTATAAACCCCACGAAACGCCCTTGTGAGGCGAAAGGAGAGGAGAACCATTGGAAAAACGAACCTCGGAGGACCTGCGGGTCCGCAAAACCAAGGAGGCCATCCGCACGGCCTTCCAGGGGATGATCTGCGAGATGGACTATGACCAGATCACCGTCAAGGAACTCACCGCCCGGGCCCAGATCAACCGGAAAACCTTCTACCTCCACTACAACAGCTTAGACGACCTGCTGGCCGAGCTCCAGGAGGAGATCGCGGCCCAGTTCCTCCAGCGGGAGGTGTCCTACGGCAACATGGAGGACATTCAGGACCTGATCCGCCTGTTCTTCCAGCAGGCGGCGGACCTCCCCCTCCTCCACGAGCGGATGATCTGCAGCGGCAGCTACCGCCCGGTGTGGGAGGCGGTGAACCAGCGGATCATGGACCACCGGCGGGCCACCAACCGGGGGGTCTTCGGCCTGGACGAGTACGCGGAGAACCTGGTGTTCGCCTATTACGGCGCCAACTCCGCCATCCTCTACCGGCAGTGGGTGGCCGACGGGAAGCAGCTTCCCCTGGAGGAACTCATCCAGATGGCCATCCGCCTCATCTGCTACGGCATGGCCAGCGTGGTGCCCCACCAGGAGCCATCCCAGGACCTGCCCACAGTTTAGAAACTGTTTAGGGGGAATTTAACCGGGTGTTAGAGGCGGGCGGTATCCTAGCAGCAGCCCAGAAAAAGGAGATGCTGCGCTATGACATCGCCCTTCTCCCCCGACGCGGCCACCGGCCTGCGGTGGGAAGAGGTCGCCCGGAAAAAGGCCCAAGGCAGGCAGAACACCTTGCCGGAAAAGGTCACCAAGTCCGCCGGGCAGATCTTGAAGGACAACCTCTGTACCTTATTCAATCTCTTTAACGTCCTCATCGCCTTGGCCCTGGCCATCGTGGCCAAGAGCGGGCCTGGCCATGGGCCGGTCCGGGGGGTACGATTTGATCCTCCTGGACCTGATGCTCCCGGGGCTGGACGGGTTTGCCCTGTGCAGCACCCTGCGGGAGACTTTGGACATCCCCATCCTCATGGTCACCGCCCGGCAGGAGGACATCGACAAGATCAAGGGCCTGGGGCTGGGGGCGGACGACTACATCACCAAGCCCTTCTCCCCCAGTGTGCTGGTGGCCCGGATCAAGGCCCACCTGGCCCAGTATGACCGGCTGAAGCAGGCCGGGGGCGTGGACCGGAACCAGCTCCAGCTGGGCAGCGTCCTGCTCCAGAAGGACGCCCGCCGGGTCTTCGTGGACGGGGCAGAGGTGGCCTTGAAGAACAAGGAGTATGAGCTCCTCCTCTTCCTCCTGTCCAACCCCGACATCGTCTTTTCCAAGGAGACCCTGTACGAGCGGATCTGGGGGTACGACGCCATGGGGGACAACGCCACCGTGGTGGTCCACATCAACCGCCTGCGAGAGAAGATCGAGAAGGACCCCTCCCACCCCCGGTATATCCAGACGGTCTGGGGGGCGGGGTACCGGTTCAAACCCTGAGAGGAGGGAAGGCCATGTCTTGGCTGCTGTTTGCAGTGGGTTCCGCCTTTTTCGCCGGGATCACGGCGATTTTGGCCAAAATCGGCATCCAATCCGTCCCCTCCCACCTGGCCACTGCCCTGCGGACCGGGGTGGTGCTGGTGTTCGCCTGGGGGATGGTCTTCCTGGTGGGTTCCCAGGGGGACCTGGCCCAGCTCACCGGGGGGGACCTGGCCTGGCTGGTGCTGTCGGGCCTGGCCACCGGGGCCTCCTGGCTGTGCTACTTCCGGGCCCTCCAGCTGGGGGATGTGAACAAGGTCACCCCCATTGACAAGTCCAGCACGGTGCTCACCATCCTGCTGGCCTGGCTGCTGCTGGGGGAGCCCCTCTCCCTGCCCCAGGGGCTGGGGGTGGTGGCCATCGGCGCCGGCACCCTGCTGATGATCACCCGGAAGGAGGGGGCGGCCGGGCAGCCCCATGACCGGCGCTGGCTCCTCTATGCCCTGGGCTCGGCGGTGTTTGCCAGCCTCACCGCCCTCTTTGGCAAGTTGGGGGTGGCGAACATCGAGTCCAACCTGGCCACCGCCATCCGCACCATTGTGGTGCTGGCCATGGCCTGGGGGATGGTCTTTCTCACCGGGGAGCAGAAGGCCCTGCCCCAGGTGGACCGGCGGAGCGGGACCTTCCTGGTGCTCTCGGGGCTGGCCACTGGGGCCTCCTGGCTGTGCTATTTCCGGGCCCTGCAGGCCGGGCCGGCCAGCGTGGTGGTGCCCATTGACAAGCTGAGCATCCTGGTGACCATCCTGTTCTCCAGCCTGGTTTTGAAGGAGACGTTAAGCAGAAAGGCCGCCCTGGGCCTGGTGCTGATCCTGGCCGGCACCGGGGCCATGCTGCTATGATGCCGTGCCCCCACGGCCTTTGCGGAGGTGATTTTCCACCGGCATGTATCGACGATTGCTTTCCAACACGGTGCTCTTTTCTGTGAGCACCTTTGGGTCGAAGATTCTCCTCTTCCTTCTGACCCCCTTTTACACCAGCATCCTCACCGACGCGGAGTACGGCGTCACCGACCTTATCATCCAGACGGGCAACGTGCTCATCCCCCTGGTCTCCATGGGGATCATCAACGCCGTGCTGCGCTTCGGCCTGGACGAGACCACCGACCTCAAAGGCCTGTTCACCACGGGCCTGGTGGTGATCCTGGTGGGGGAGGGGGTGCTTGCCCTGTGCTACCCCCTGCTCCAGAGCATCGGCCTGCTGTCGGACTACGTCCTTCTGCTGCTGCTCTATGTCCTCATGGCCAACCTCCACGCGGTGTTCGGCTCCATGGCCCAGGCCATGGGGAAGGTGCGGCTGTACGCGGTCAGCGGCATCCTGTGCACCGCCCTGGTGGTGGCGCTGAACATCCTGCTCCTGTCGGTGTTCCGGCTGGGGATTGTGGGGTATGTCCTCTCCAACGTCCTCGCCGACGGGGTGGTGGCGCTGGTGCTGTTTGGCGCCCTTCGGCTGTGGCGGTACTTCCAGTCGGCGGCGGTGGGGCGGGGCCTGGTGAGGCAGATGTTCCGCTACTGCCTGCCCCTGATCCCGGCCACCGTCTGCTCCTGGATCATCAACATCTCCGACCGGTACTTCATTTCCTTCCTCATCGGCCCCGATGTCTCCGGCCTGTACGCGGTGGGGAACAAGGTGGCCTCCATCCTCCTCATCCTCTCGGGGATCTTCACCTCCGCCTGGCAGCTGTCCATCGTCTCGGAGCGGTCCAAGGCGGAGCAGGAGAGGTTCTTCTCCAACGTCTTTTCCGTCTACGAGGCAGGGGCCCTGGTGGGGGCCTCCCTGCTCATGGCGGCCAGCCGGCTGGTGATGCGCTTTCTGGCCGCGCCGGACTACTTCTCCGCCTGGCACTATGCCCCGGTGCTCATCCTGGGCACCGCCATGGCCTGCCTGGGGTCCTTCTTCGCCTCGGTCTATGTGGCGGAGAAGCGGAGCTCCGCCACCCTGGTGACCACCCTGGCCGGGGCGGGGGTGAACCTGGCGGGCAATGCCCTGCTGATCCCCCTCTACGGCGCCATGGGGGCGGCGGTGGCCACCTTGCTGAGCTACCTGGTGATCCTCATCGCCCGGGCGGTCCACTCCCGCAGCCTGCTGCGGGTGGCGTGGAAGGTGCCCCGGTTCGTCCTGGCCATGGGGATCCTCCTGCTCCAGTGCGTGCTGGTGGAGTGGGAAAACACGCCCCTGGCCCTGGTCTGCTGCCTGGGGATCCTGGCGCTCTACTTCCGCCCCCTGTGGCGGGCCTGGAAGACAGGGATCTTCACCCGGCGGTAAAGAGATGGCATGTAAAAAACCCCACGGAGGCTTCCCAATCAGGAAGCCCCCGTGGGGTTTCTCTCTTCGATTAGTCCAGTCCCGTCAGGTGCCGGCGCAGCAGGTCCAGGGCGGTCTGGGCGGCCTGGCGGCGGACCCGCTCCCGCTCCACCGGGCCGGCGCGGAATTCCGTGACCCGGCACTGGTCCCCCCAGGCCAGGCCCAGGTAGACCAGGCCGATGGGGTTGCCCCGGTCGTCGGCGTCCGGCCCGGCCACCCCGGTGGTGGACAGGGCGATGTCGCAGCCCAGGGCGGCCTTGGCCCCCCGGGCCATAGCCTCCGCCACCTGGGGGGAGACGGCGCCGTACCGGTCCAGCAGGTCCTGGGGCACCCCCAGCAGGCCGGCCTTCACCCCGTTGGTGTAGCTCACCACGCCCCCCCGGAACACGGCGGAGGAGCCGGGCAGGTCGGTGAGGAGCTTGGCCAGCAGCCCCCCGGTGCAGGACTCGGCGGTGCCCACGGTGAGGCCGCGGTCCTTCAGCAGGGCAAAGCACACCTCCTCCAGGGAGTCCACGTCCACCCCGATGACTTTATCTCCCAGGATGGCCTTCACCCGTTCCTCCACCGGGGCGATGAGGCGGAGGGCCTCCTCCCGGGTGGGGGCGTGGGCGGTGATCCGCAGCTCGGTCCCCGTAGGCTTGGCGTAGGGGGCCAGGGTGGGGTTGTGGAGGGCATTCATCAGGTCCCGGAGCAGGGCCTCGGCGGCGGACTCCCCGATGCCGAAGGTCTTCACCGTCCGGGAGGCGATGACCCCGTCGGAGAGTTTTTGCAGGTAGGGCAGGGCCCGGTGGCGGAACATCTTCTCGCACTCCCGGGGGGGTCCGGGGAGCATGAGCACGTGGGTGCCGCCGGATGCAAAGGCCACCCCCGGGGCGGTGCCCCAGTCGTTGTCCAGCACGGTGCAGCCTTCAGGGACCATGGCCTGCTGGAAGTTGTTCTCGGTGACCGGGGTGCCCCGGGCGGCGAAGCGATCCCGGATCCGCTGGGCGGAGGGCTCGTGGTAGACCAGCTCCTTGCCAAAGGCCTGGGCCACGGCCACTTTGGTCAGGTCGTCGCAGGTGGGCCCCAGGCCCCCGGTGGTGATGAGGATGTCCGCCCGGCCCCGGGCGATGTCCACCGCCTGGCGGACCCGCTGGGGGTTGTCCCCCACCACGGTGTGGTAGTAGACGTTGATCCCCAGCTGGGACAGGCCCTGGGAGATCATCTGGGCATCGGTGTTGGCGATGTTGCCCAGCAGCAGCTCGGTGCCCACGGCGATGAGTTCGGCGGTGTGGCTCACGGATCCAGCACCACCCTTTCGATGCCCTGGACGGCCTCTTCCACCAGGGCCTCCAGGTCCAGGGCGGCCTCGGCCTCCAGAATCTCCTCCAGTTTGGGGTGGGTCTTGGGGTGCCGGGGGGTGAAGACGGTGCAGCAGTCCTCGTAGGGGAGGATGGAGGTCTCAAAGGTGCCGATCTTCCGGGCGGTGCGGACGATCTCCTCCTTGTCCATCCCCACCAGGGGGCGGAACACCGGCAGGGTACACACCTGGCCGGTGACTGCCATGGCCTCCATGGTCTGGCTGGCCACCTGGCCCAGGGACTCCCCGGTGATCAGCCCGTGGGCCCCCACCCGCTGGGCCACCCGCTCCGAGATGCGCATCATGAACCGGCGCATCAGCAGGGTGAAGAGGGCTTCCGGGCAGTGCAGCCGCAGCTGCTCCTGGATCTTGGTGAAGGGCACCACGTGGACGGTGAGCCGCCCGCACCAGGGGGTCAGAAGCTGGGCCAGGGTGAGGACCTTGTCCTTGGCCTCGGGGGAGGTGTAGGGGTAGCTGAAGAAGTGGACCATCTCCAGGGCCACCCCCCGCTTGGCCATCATCCAGGAGGCCACGGGGCTGTCAATCCCCCCGGACAGAAGGGAGACCGCCTTGCCCCCCACCCCCACCGGCAGGCCGCCGGCGCCGGGGGCGGGGTCCCCGTGGACGTAGGCGGCAAAGTCCCGCACCTCCACGTGGACGGTGAGCTCCGGGTGGTGCATGTCCGCCTGGAGGTTGGAGAAGGCCTCGTTGAGCTCCCCCCCCACGTACTGGGAGAGCTGGATGGAGGTCAGGGGGAAGGTCTTGTCCGACCGCTTGGACTCCACCTTAAAGGTCCTGGCGGCCATCAGGTCGTCGTGGAGGTAGGTCTTGGCGGTTTCGAGGATGGCCTCGGGGGTCTTTTCGCAGGCCTTGGCCCGGGACAGGCCCACCACCCCGAACAGGCGGGAGAGGGTGGCGAAGGCCCCGTCCATGTCGCACCCGGCCTCCTTGGGCTCCACGTAGGTGATGGACTGGCGGGAGTAGATGCGGAACTTGCCGTACTTTTGCAGCCGGCGGCGGGCGTTGCCCATGAGCCGCTCCTCAAAGGTGCGGCGGTTGAGGCCCTTGAGGACCATCTCTCCCATCTTGAGCAGAAAGATCTCATCGCCCACAGGGGGCGCGCTGGGAACGTAAGACATAGTGGATAGCTTCCTTTCGTGGTTGGGTTGGCGCCCCGCCCTCAGGCGGGGAAGTAGTCCGACTGGCGGTACTGGATGGCCTCTGCCAGGTGGTGGGGCTGGAGGGGCTGGCTGCCGTCCAGGTCGGCGATGGTCCGGGCCACCCGGAGGATGCGGTCATAGCTCCGGGCGGTGAGGCCCATGTGCTCGTAGGCCCCCTTCATAAGGGTCTGGCTCTCCTCGTCCAGGGCGCAGTACTGCCGCAGCTCGGCCTGGCCCATGGCGGCGTTGCACAGGGGCCCCTCCGGGCCGTAGCGCTGGGTCTGGATGGCCCGGGCCTGGGTCACCCGGGCCCGGATGGCGGAAGAGGGCTCCCCGGGGCTGCGGTCGGCCAGGGCCTCAAACTCCAGGGCGGGGACCTCGGCGAAGAGGTCGATCCGGTCCAGCAGGGGGCCGGAGAGCTTGCCCAGATACTTCTTCACCTGCTGGGGGGAGCACCGGCACCGGCCGGAGGGGTGGCCGTACCAGCCGCACTTGCAGGGATTCATGGCGCACACCAGCATGAAGCGGGCGGGGAACACCGCCGTGCCCGACACCCGGCTGATCTGCACCCGCCCGTCCTCCAGAGGCTGGCGCAGGGTCTCCAGGGCCTCCTTGGAGAACTCGGGCAGCTCGTCCAGAAAGAGCACCCCGTTGCGGGCCAGGGAGATCTCTCCCGGCCGGGGACTGGAGCCGCCTCCGGCCATGCCCATGGCGGACACCGTGTGGTGGGGGGAGCGGAAGGGCCGCCGCACCAGCAGGGGGTGCTCAGAGGTGGTGAGGCCCAGGACGGAGTGGATCTCCGTGGCCTCCAGGGCCTCCCGCCGGGTCAGATCAGGGAGGATGGAGGGCAGGCGGCGGGCCAGCATGGATTTGCCGGTGCCGGGCGCACCGACGAGCAGGACGTTGTGTCCACCCGCAGCCGCGATGACCATCGCCCGGCGGGCCAGCGGCTGGCCGCAGACGTCAGCGAAATCGGGAACGTGGCTCCACGCATCGGCAGGGTCGAAGGGAACCGGAGCCGTGGGAGAAATGGGCTGGATGCCCCGCAGTGCGTCCACGACCTGACGGGCCGTTGCTGCAGGGTAGACCTGCATTTCGCTTCCGCAGGCCTCAGCGGCTTCGGCAGCGTTCTCGGCGGGGACATAGAGCGCCCGCACACCGCCGGCGGCAGCCTCCAGCGCCATGGGCAGGACGCCGGACACCGGGCGGAGACTGCCGTCCAGCGCCAGCTCCCCCAGAAAGGCCGTGTCCTTCGGCGGCG
>ERZ827471.897-NODE-897-length-21440-cov-9.930746_pt1 | contig 21440 bp, 20 predicted proteins | sample MGYA00519772_ERZ827471 | MGnify/ENA primary metagenome ERZ827471 (study PRJEB31778, sample SAMEA3449315) | human gut metagenome | biome: human gut; feature: human-associated habitat; material: faeces | place: United Kingdom | collected 2010/2012 ...
GGGATAAACGCTGAAGGCATCTAAGCGTGAAGCCCCCCTCAAGATGAGATATCCCATTCTTAGTGAAGTAAACCCCCTTGAAGACGACGAGGTAGATAGGGCAGAGGTGGAAGTGTGGTAACACATGGAGCTGACTGTTACTAATCGGGTGAGGGCTTGACCAAGAAACGCAGGTTAAGAATTGATTCAAAGAGTTTGATTGACCATCAACAAGCATGTATGTAGTTTTGAATGTGCAATTGTGAAAGGTGGCTTGAACAGCCACTTTTTTTGTGCTTAAATTCAACAAACTGTCCCCTGAAAAAATATTAAAATTGCCCCTTGTAAAATAACCAAATTAGCAGTACTATAACACACGTGTTATTACATTCGCACATTAAACTGATCACACACTAAAGTAATAACAAAAGACGAGAGGGGAATTATTATGAACACACAGAACAACACAGTAGTCAAACTTGCAGAAACTGCGTTATTAGCAGCTTTATGCTATGTAACCTTCACATTCCTGCAGATCAAGATCCCGGTGCCGGGCGGAGATGCAACATCCATTCATATCGGAAATGCATTCTGTGTACTTGCAGCACTGCTTCTGGGTGGCGTATACGGCGGACTTGCCGGAGCTATCGGAATGGGAATCGCGGACATCTTGGATCCTGTTTATATCACAGGAGCACCGAAAACCTTTGTATTGAAATTCTGTATCGGCCTGATCGTAGGTCTTGTAGCACACAAGGTTGCAAAGATCAATGAGAGCACAGATAAGAAATATGTTTTCAAATGGAGTGTGATCGCATCTATCGCAGGACTTGCATTCAACGTAATTGCTGATCCTATCGTAGGCTACTTCTACAAACAGTATATTCTGGGACAGCCACAGGAGCTTGCACAGGCATTAGCAAAAATGAGCGCAGCAGCTACCTTTATCAATGCAGTAGTATCCGTGATCCTGGTAGCAATCATTTACAACGCGGTACGCCCGGTACTGATCAAGAGCCATCTGCTCACAGTTACCAACAATAAAAATCAGGTTGCGTAAAACGACATAATACAGACATACTAATAGAAATAATACAAAACAAGAAACAGCAAAAAACAGTGAAATGGGAGCTAATATCCATTTCGCTGTTTTTTTTGCTGGAATAAAATAAACCGGTGGAGATCCGCTTTGCTATAACCGGATAATAACAACATAGACATAATTATAGGAATAATTATCCGGCGAAACAGCTTATAATTGGTGAAACCATGTCGTTCCAGGATCACATGCACAGGGTCTTTCGTATTGATCAGATCTTTGTAGATAAAAGAAAGTCTGTATTCATTCTGATATTCCAGAAATGTAACCCCCATCTTTTTCTTGAAAAAACGGCAGAAATATCCGGTCTGGAGATAAGCTACACCTGCAATCTCATCCAGGGAAATGGGATACCGGTAATTCTCAGAAATATAATTCAGAACAAGATTCAGCCTGTCCAGATCTTTTTTCTGCTGACTTAGATCACTTTGAAATATTTTTACACCGAAATTGTGATACAGCTGGAACAAAAGCTCAAAGATCAGGCTGTTAAATCGTAGGATAAATCCGTCAGGTCGGATATCATCAATGATCTGCATCTGTTCCAGAGTGGTTTTCAGCATATCCAGTTTGGTCTTTTTTACCGGATCTTTCGTTTGATAAAGAATCTCAACAGCCCGGTGCCAGTGGGAAGGAATGTAGCTTCCGTTATCTGTTGACGTATAAAATTTAACATTTGTAATGCCAGAGTAATCTATGATCTCATAGGAAATTTCTTTTTTATCCATATAAACTTCCTCAAAAAGAGAATATCGACCTATATATTGGAGCTTTTCTGACCTAATCCATACAGGAGCATTATGATAGTATAATACCATAAAACAAAGCTCCATGGCCATGGAAAAGCGAAAGAAAAAACAGGGAGAGGTAAAAAAATATGAATAAAAAGAGCAAATTGACCTTTGGAAAAATATTTGAGCGTTTTTCCTATGGATGTGGTGATTTTGGCTACAATATTATCTACACGGCGATGTCTGCATTTCTTCTGTTTTACTATACAGACTATGCAAATGTAAGTGCAATGGCAGTTGGAACTATTATGATGATCTCCAGGATCTTTGACGGTGTCAGTGATATCCATGGATCTTACGTATGTGTATCCCCTTTGCAGTGTCCGGAGTTCTTCTGTTTTCTGTTCCTGCATCCTGGGCTTCCACGCCGAAGCTTGTATATGTGTTCATTACATATAACCTTGTTTCCACAGTGATCTACACAGCTATCAATGTGCCATATTCTGCATTGAACGCGCTGATGACGCAGGATCCGTATGAGAGATCTGTTTTAAGTATTTTCCGCAACCTTCTGGCAACAGCGGGGACCCTGACTATTAATATCTTCACACTTCCACTTGTAGAATACTTCGGAAACAATGCAGCAGCATGGACAAAAACATTTGTAGTATTCGGATTTGTAGCGATCGCGGCATTTTTATGTACCTTCTTTGGAACAAAAGAGCGTGTACGGGCAGCAGAAAATGAAGGCGAAGTACAGACAGAAGATGTACCATTTGTAACAGGAATCAAAGCACTTTTCAAAAACAAATACTGGATCATGATGACAGGAATGCTTGCTCTGTTCTTCCTGATGTATTCTGTCAACGGAGGAGCAACCGTATACTATGCAAAGGATATCCTCGGTGATAAAAATCTGGTAAGTACTATCAACGGAATCTTTAACATCGTACAGATCTGCGGCATGTTTTTCATTGCCATGCTGGTAAAAAAATTCGGAAAAAGAAATGTATTTGCACTTGGTCTGGTTCTGGATATTATCGGAATGCTGGTACTTAATTTCTCGGGAGGTTCCATGGCGATCATCGTGGTTTCCAGCGTGATCCGCGGAATCGGTAACGCCTGCGGCGGCGCTACCATGTGGGCTATGGTTTCCGATACTATTGATTATGGTGAGTGGAAAACAGGCTGCCGTACAGAAGGAGGGCAGAGCGTGCTTAACGGTGTGGAAGGAAGCCAGCAGGAAAGTCTTTCACCGGAAGAGAAAAAAGAGATATATGAGACACTGGTAAAAGCACAGCTGGAACTCTGGGAAAAGGGAAGCGGATATTTTTACTGGAGCTATAAGCTTCTTACAGATACCGTAAACACTCCGGGCTGGATCGGATGGGACAGCTGGGATCTGGGAAGATGTTATGACTTTGGCTGGTTTCCGGCTGATAAAGGAGGAAAATAAAATGATCGTAAATCCGATACTTCCGGGTTTTAATCCTGACCCCTGCATCTGCAGAAAAGGCGACGATTACTATATGGCAGTTTCTACTTTTGAGTGGTTCCCGGGAATCCCGGTCTACCATTCCAGAGATCTGAAAAACTGGGAACTGTACACTCACGTACTCACAGACGATGAAAAAGTAGATCTCAGGAAACTTCCCAGTGCAAAGGGAATCTGGGCGCCCTGTCTCACCTACTGCGAGGAAGAGGACATGTTTTATGTTGTCTATGGAGTGATGAATTCCATGAATGCAAGATATTTTGACGTGGACAATTTCCTGATCTGTGCAAAAGATATCCGCGGACCGTGGAGTGAGCCTGTTTACCTTCATTCCTCCGGCTTTGATGCGTCCCTTTTCCACGATACAAACGGAAAAAAATATGTGGTATCCCTGGAGTGGGAGACAAGAAAAGGCTATGTGCGTCTTCGTGGACAGGAATCCAGAACCTCTCTCAACAAGGTAAGTATCCTGGCCAGAAAGCTCACAAGCGTCTATGCGCGGATCACCACAAAGATGGAATTCACACCGGAAGTACATCAGCACAGCGCAGGTCTGATCCTGTATTACGACAACATGAATTACATCAATCTCCGTAAATATTACAGTGAAACCCTGGGACAGAGTGCGCTGTCCATCATCCATCTGGAAAACGGAGAAAAAACAGAGTTTCTGAATACAAGAATCCCGGTAGAAGATAAACCGGTTTATCTGAGACTTTATATAGAGGGAAGAAAACCCTGGTTTGAGTGGAGCTATGACGGAGAAACTTATGAAAAGATCGGACGTATCTTCGACACCACAAGATTTTCTGATGAGTACTGTAAGTACGGAGAATTTACAGGAACCATGGTTGGGATCACCTGTGCAGACCGCGTTCTCCACAAAAAATGTGCAGACTTTGACTTCTTTGAATATATTGCAGATGAGAGTCACATGGTGGAGTAAAAAGATACAAAAAAAACGGCGATTTATCGTTATTAAGACTATTGAAAAAGGAAGAGCTTTGTAGTAATGTATTAGCTACAACGCTTACGAAAAGGAAGACTGTTTCGGGTGGCAGTCTTCTTTTTGTGGAAAATTTTGGATGAAGGAAAACGAAAAACAAGGGGGAAGAATTTATGGAGAAGGTGAAGGAGAAGACTCCTTTTTTCCGGAAGTTTGTAGGAGATAAAAGATTTTATCTGATGGTTCTGTCTATTGCGGTACCGATCATGGTTCAGAACGGGATCACGAATTTTGTCAGTCTTCTGGACAATATTATGATCGGTCGTATCGGTACAGAACAGATGTCCGGAGCGGCAATCGTCAATCAGCTGATCTTTGTATATAATCTATGTATTTTCGGCGGGGTGTCCGGAGCAGGAATTTTTACAGCACAGTATTTTGGACAGAAGGATCATGAGGGTGTCCGCCAGACACTTCGTTATAAACTGTGGATGGCAGTGATACTGACAGCGATCACCATTGTACTGTTTCTGACAGCAGGGGATTCACTGATCAGCATGTATTTAAAAGGGGACGGAACCGCACAGGAGATCAGGGATACTCTTATTTATGGAAAACAGTATTTATGGATCATGCTTCTGGGACTTCCGCCATTTATGATGGTACAGGTTTATGCAAGTACCTTACGTGAATGTGGTGAGACTGTACTTCCCATGAAGGCAGGGATCGTGGCAGTGCTGATCAATCTGATATTTAATTATCTTCTGATCTATGGCAAATTCGGATTCCCGGAAATGGGAGTAAGGGGTGCTGCTGTTGCCACAGTGCTTTCCAGATATGTGGAAGCCTGCATTGTCCTGAGTTGGACACATAAGCATACTGAAAAAAATATTTTTGCACAGGGGCTGTATTCAACATTAAAGGTTCCGGCGAATCTGACAAAGAAGATCCTTATTAAGGGAACTCCTCTGCTTCTGAATGAGACATTATGGGCAGCCGGAGTGGCCATGCTGACACAATGCTATTCAGTCCGTGGACTGAACGTGGTTGCGGGATTAAATATTTCCAATACCATCAACAATGTATTCAATATCGTATTTATCGCACTTGGAGATTCGGTAGCCATTGTTGTAGGACAGCTTCTGGGAGCAGGTAAGATGAAGGAAGCCAGAGATACGGACAACAAGATGATCGCATTCTCTGTGTTCTGCTGTACCTGCGTGGCAGCCGTGATGTTTGTGATGGCACCGTTATTTCCACAGCTTTACAATACCAATGCTGAGGCACGTACTCTGGCGAAATATTTTATTATGATCACAGCATTTTTCATGCCACAGAATGCATTCCTGCATGCAACGTATTTTACCTTGCGTTCCGGCGGAAAGACCATCGTTACATTTCTGTTTGACAGTGTGTTTATCTGGGTGGTAAGTGTGACGATCGCATTTACCTTAAGCAGGTTTACAGGTCTGCCTGTACTTGCAATCTATGCAATGGTCCAGGCTGCGGATATGATGAAATGTGTCATTGGATTTATCCTTGTAAAAAAAGGTGTATGGCTTCAGAATATCGTTTCATAGAATTTTTTGAAATCTTCCGGGAGGGGTGCTTCCAGGGAGATTTCTTTTTTGGCATTTTTGTCATGAAGCATGGAAAACGGGGTGTCGGAAGCAGCTTCATCAATTGGAAATGGCAGTTGAAAGTTAAGCTTCCATGCGTGGAGTGCAGCCCGGGAAAAATGATTCGACATATCCGATAAACAGTACAGGGAATCGCCCAGAAGAGGATGCCCGAGAGATGCCATGTGCACACGGATCTGATGGGTGCGGCCGGTTTTCAGACGGAGCATTACAAGGGAGACCGGAGCTGCTGTGTCGGAGCCGGTTGATTTCAGAACAGAATAAAAAGTTTCCGCATGTTTACTTCCGGGAAGGGTGCCATCCGTAGATATGATCATTTTCAGGCGGTTATCCGGGTCCGGCGCAAGAGGAACTGTGATTCTGTGAAATGCTCCATCTGCATCCACAGGCATGGAACCGGAAACCGCAGCCAGATAGGTTTTCTCTGAAATCCCCTCTTCACGCTGGTTCTGTAATCTGGCGGCAGCAGTCTGGTTCTTGGCAAAGAGCAGGATACCGGAGGTCTCTTTATCCAATCTCCCGATAGACCGGACTTTGGTAGGCTCTCCCTTGGACCGGAAATAGGCGGCAATCTGGTTGGAGAGACTGTCACTGTAGTGAGAACCAGAAGGGTGTGTGACTATTCCGGCCGGTTTGTTTATGGCAAGAATGTCCTGGTCTTCGTAGAGGATTTCCAGTTCAGGAAAAAAATGAGAAGTTGAAGCTGATAAACAGCAGGCATCAGAAGTAGAATAGGAACAAAAGGTTGGGTCTGTAGAATGATGGAAACAGGACTTGTGACGGTCTGAATTGACAGTAAAAGTCACAGATTCTAGCTGTGCAGAATCCACATCATCTGTTTCCAGGCATACCATGATCTGATCTCCGGGATAAGCTGTTTCCGTTACTCGGCATTGCTGGCCGTTTTTTTTGATACCACCGGGGCGGAACTTTGCCTGGCTGATCTGCTTTTTTGTAAGACCGGCGTGAGTGTGAAGAAAGCGGGAGACAGGCATCAGAACAGCTGTTTCCGGGATATGGATAGTAAGATAGCGGTTCATTATAGTTCTCCTTATTTATGTTGATAATAAAACACAGCAACCTGTGTCCGATCCCTCAGTTGCAGTTTATCCAGAATGGAACTGAGATAATTCCGTACAGTTCCCTCACTGAGAAAAAGTTCTGCGGCAATCTCCCTATTGCTGTATCCGTTGGCGATCAGCCGGATGATATCCAGTTCCCGTTCATTGATATCCCGGGAAGTATAATCAAATCCACCGGAAGACTGCAGAAGCTCCGGGATCTTGGATATGATCTCCGTGCCGAATACAGTCTGTCCGGAATAGACTGCCTGCAAAGCCGGAAAAATGCTGGTATAATTCTGCTTCAGAAGATATCCCTTTGTGCCAAGGCGGAGGGCTTTTATAATATATTCATCATCGGAAAAAGTAGTCAGAAGAAGAATCTTTGCTTCCGGAAATTCACCCAGGATCTTTCTGGAAGCTTCCAGTCCATCCGTTCCTTTCATACGGATATCCATCAGAAGAATATCCGGAAGATACTCTCTGTACAGAGCACAGGCTTCTTCACCATCAGAGCCGGTGGCAGTCACTTTGATATCCGGGTTTGCCTCAAGAATGGTTTTTAATGCACCTGCAACCAGGCAATCATCGTCTACGATTATAATTTTCATGTCAAAATCTCCTGTTTATGAGTTGAAAAAAATTAAATTACAGAGCAGAAAAAACAGACTGCTTCAATTAGAAACAGATTTCGGGATCGTTACAAAGATTCGAAAACCCTTCTCCTGCGTAATCTGGACCGTACCACCCAGTGACTTTACACGGTCCCGGATATTGGACAGTCCCATACCATCGGAAATATTATTCATCTTATCACTGTCTGATTCAGTTTGAATATCCGGAATTTCATTTCCCGATGTTCCATTATCCTCAATGCACAGCTGATAAAGTGCAGGATGCTCACGCAGAAGAATATTCACGGAATCTGCATTACTATGCCGCATCACATTGGAAAGGCCTTCTTTTGTAATACTGATCAGACTGTATTTCACCTCCCTTGGAACCTGCCTGGACATATCATAAGTAAGGGCTGTCGGACAGAAGGTGAAATCCTTTACAAGTCCTTTTATGGCATCTTCCAGATCCACCGCATCATCGTGAAGATCATGGACACTGGAACGGATACTGTTCATGGCATCATTCAGGGAAGCTTCCAGATTTTCCAGAAGAGGAGCAAGAGCTTCATCTTTATTTATGGTTTTGCAGGCAGCAGTCATAAGGATAGAACGGGAAAGCACATGCCCCACATTATCATGGATCTCTCTGGCAATTCTGTTTCGCTCTCGCAATGTAGCAGCATAGATCTCGTAATCCTGTTTTTCCAGAAGTGCCTTGTTTTTTTCAGAAAGAAGAAGCGTATGTTCCTCACTGTCATCCCGGATCTGATGAAAATCCTGGTAAAGAGCCTGATATTTTCCGGCATAGAGCCAGAGAAAAAATGAAAGGACGAAACCTAAAATCCCAAGTATACAAAGAACTGCCGGAAAGTCGTTGATCTGAAAAACCAGAAACCCCCAGAATGGAAGTTCAGCCGCTGCCAGCAGAAAAAGTCCGGAAGATAAAGTCTGATACAGAAGCAGCGGGAAAAACAGAAGAAGATCCGAAAACCACAGGGAACATAATCCAAAGATCACATAACTTCCTGCAAGAATAGGAATGATATTTCCGGAGCATTTCAACAAAGATAGAGAATTGTGTGAACCGGATTCTGTTTTACATGCCCTGCACAGATAAGTAACGCAGCCGAGGATCACTGCAAAAAGGAAGGCGAACACAAGAGCCTGATCTGCAGGCACATAAAAAAATGTTAAAGTACTGTATAAAAGCAATAGGATGGAATCTGTGAAATAACGCATAAAAAATAAACCCTCCTTTCTCAGAATTATTTCTGAAATCAACGTGCCTTTATTATAATATACAGGTTCCTTCCCTGCAAAGAAAAATCTGAGCGCTTGCGAAAGACATGACATTTGTCATTCGCAGATAATGACATCCGACACTTGGAGCAGACAGAAGAAAAGGATATAATGACATCATAGAAGAAATATGAATTTCTGCAGTAAAACAGGAAAGATCTGTTAACGGACAGGAAAAGGGAGGGAAACATATGTCAAAGAGTATGGTCCACATAGAAAATCTGGTAAAACGATATGGCGATCTTACCGCACTGAATCATCTGGAGCTGGATATCCGGGAGGGTGAGATATTCGGACTGCTTGGCCCCAACGGTTCAGGAAAGACAACGGCCATCAGCTGCCTTTTGTCACTTCTGAAATATGACAGAGGTGAAGTAAAGATTTTCGGTGAAGAGATGAAACCGGACAGCTATAAGATCAAGGAACAGATCGGAATCGTGCTTCAGAATGTAGCAGTTTTTGATGAGCTGACAGTGCAGGAAAATATCGATTATTTCTGTGGCCTTTACATAAGAGACAAGAAACGGAGAAAAGAGCTGGTGGAGGATGCCATTGAATTTACAGGTCTTGAAGATTTCCGCAAAATGTATCCGAAGAAGCTTTCCGGAGGCCTTTTGCGCAGATTGAACATTGCCTGCGGGATCGCCCACAAGCCAAGGCTGATCATCATGGATGAGCCAACCGTAGCTGTGGACCCACAGAGCAGAAATAAGATCCTGGAAGGAATCCAGACACTGAACCAGCAGGGTTCCACAATTATCTACACATCCCATTACATGGAAGAGGTGGAGCAGATCTGTACCAGGATCGCCATTATGGATCACGGAAGAGTCATCGCTCAGGGAACAAAAGAAGAATTGAAACAGATGATCAAAACAGGCGAGACTGTTACTGTGGAAGCTATTGTTCTGGAGGAAAAAAATCTTCAGGATATCCGTACGCTGGAACATGTTTTTGATGTCCGGTACGAAAAACAGGTGCTGACTGTGCGCTGTACAGATGCAAAGCATAACCTGATCCGGCTGCTTAATTATCTGCAGAGCCAGGATATTTCTTTTGGAAGAGTCTTTTCTGAGCTGCCTACACTGAATGATGTATTCCTGGAGATCACCGGAAAACAGCTGAGAGATTAGGAGGGATGAGAGATGTTGCATTTACTGAAATACAGTTTTCTTTCCAAAATCCGGAATTTTAACATTGTATTCTGGCCGTTGGTTTTTCCACTTGTGCTTGGAACCTTTTTCTATTTTGCATTCGGAAATATCAATGAGGCAGATTTTCAGACGGTTCCGGTGGCAGTGGTAAAAGAAGATACAGCGGATACGTTTTTCCTGACTTATCTGGAACAGGTGGGAGAAAGCAATCCGGATCTTTTAAAGCAGGAAGAGATGTCAGAAAAAGAAGCTCTGGAAGCACTACAGGATAAAAAAGTAGAAGGAATTTATTATGTGGGAAAAGAACCTTCCCTTACAGTAGCAGGAACCGGAATAGAAGAGAGTATCCTCCAGACAGTTCTTGACAGCTGCGAAAATACCAGGACGACCATCACCAACATCATGAAAAAAAATCCGGAGATGGACATAGAAACCATAACAAACCTGTTAAGCGCTGACAGTCTGGTAAAGGAGGTGTCTCTTGGGGGCCGGACCATTGACGGAAATGTGCAGTTCTTTTACGCACTGATCGCCATGGCCTGTCTGTATGGATGCTTTATCGGCTTTGGCTCCGCTATCGGGATCCAGGCCAATATCACACCGCTGGCAGCCAGACGATGCGTGACGCCGACTCACAAACTGAAGCTGATTCTTACAGATCAGCTGACATCTTTTGCCCTGGGCTATGTGGATGTGATCATTCTGCTCCTGTATCTCCGATATGTTCTCAAACTGGATTTTCAGGGGCAGATGGGGAAAATGCTGGTGGTATCTTTCTTCGGAAGTCTTATCGGCGTATCTATGGGAATGTTCGTTGGGAGTCTTGGAAAAATGCAGGAAGGTGCCAAGATCGGGATCATACTGGGAATTTCCATGGTAAGCAGTTTCCTCGCAGGATTGATGAACGGAAATATGAAAGATATCGTGGAAAAAAGTTTTCCGTTTGTGAACCGGATCAATCCTGCATCACTGATCTCAGATGCATTTTACTGTATCAATGTATATGATGATATGACCAGATATTATAGAAATCTGATCACACTGGCGGTAATGTGTGTGGTGCTGGTGCTGGCATCCTTTTTCATGGTCAGGAGGGAACGTTATGACAGTATTTAAAGGCTATATGAGAATCATGAAAAAAAATACAGGGCTGATCCTTCTGTATCTGGGGATTTTTTTCGGAGTGACAATGGCACTTCAGGCAGCGGCCGGTAAGGAAACTTATACCAGCTATGAAAGTGAAAAAATAAAGATCGGAGTGGTGGATAAAGATAACGGGCCACTTGCAGAAGGACTGGTAAAATGGCTTGAAGGCACGCATCACGTGACAATGCTGGAGGATGACAGGGAGAAGCTTCAGGAGGAGCTTTTTTACAGAAATGTAGAGTACATCGTGGTGATCCCTGAGAATTTTTATGAGAGCTGTATGGTAAACGGCGAAAGTATTTCCGTGACAAAGGTGCCCGGATCTTATTCGGCATATTATGTGGATCAGCAGCTTGAGAGCTGCCTGAATACAATGCGGACATATCTGGAAGCCGGTTTTTCCCGGAAGGAAGCGGCAGCTGCGATCCTGGATGAAAAAAGAGGAGAAGTTACAATGCTGGATACAGATGAAAACAATGGTACGTCCGGATGGCTCTATTATTTCCGATATATTCCATATCTGTTTCTTGCATTACTCTGCTATGTAATGGGATATGTGCTGATGGCCTTCAAAAAAGACGATATACCAAAGAGAATGCAGGCATCAGCGGTTTCTGCAAGACGACAGAGTCTGGAAGGGCTTCTGGCCATGTTTGTGATGGGTGGGGGATTATGGGGAATCGGTATGGCAGGAGCTATCCTTATGTATGGAAAAAAATTTCTCAGTTCAGAAAATTTCGGATATTATGTACTGAACACTCTGGTGATGATGGCAGTGGCACTTTCACTTTCCTATTTGATCGGTCTTTTTGTAAAAAACAGCAACATGTTAAGCGGGATCGCAAATATCCTGTCTCTTGGAATGTGCTTTCTGTGTGGTGTGTTTGTTCCTATGAATGTTATGGACAGAAACGTCCTGAAGGTGTCTCAGTTTCTTCCGGTGTACTGGTATGAAACTGTAAATGAGACTCTTGGAAGTTACAGCCGCCTCTCAGGTGAGGCAGCTGCATCGGTTTGGAAAGGCATTGGACTGGAAGCTATGTTCGCGGTAGTTTTTGTCTGCATGATCCTGGCAGTGACCAGGTATCAGCGGCAGAAATAACAGAAAATAATAGCAGATGGCTATTAATTATGGTAGGATATAGCTGATAAAGATGATTTGCGGAGAAAAAACATGAAGAAAATACAAGTTTTAATAAAACCACAATGTAATGCAGAGATCCGAAATCAGTTTGTAACAAAATTCGGAGCTCAATGTGAATTTACATTTCAGGGCAAAGAAACTGAGGATGCGATCGTGGCAGCAGAAGTAATGATCGGAGAACCGGGAGAATCAGAACTTCAGAAAGCAGAAAATCTTCGTTGGCTCCAGCTGACCTGGGCCGGTGTGGATAAATATACAAAAATGAAAGCATTCCCGACAGGAGTTACATTAACCAATGCTTCCGGCGCTTTTGGAAAGATCATATCAGAATATGTGATCGGGAATATCATTACGCTGTACCGTGGACTTCCGAATTACTGGAAAAACAAACAGAAACACCTCTGGGTACAGAATAAATCATCAGAAACTATATATGGAAAAAATATCCTTATCCTGGGAACCGGGGATATTGGAAGAAACATTGCCCACAGAATGAAAGCATTTGAAACCCATGTGACTGGAATAAAAAAAACTGCAGTCCCGGGGCATTCGCAGCAGATGAAAGAGTTTGATGAGGTATATGATCTGACAGCTCTGGATCAGCAGCTTCAGAAAGCAGACATTGTGATCGGCTGTCTCCCGGGAACGCCGGAAACAAAAGGCCTTCTGAATTACGAACGGCTGCATTCCATGAAAAAAGCTGCAATTCTGGTTAATGTGGGAAGAGGAAGTCTCATTCAAACAGAAGCTCTGCTCAAAGTACTGGAGGAAGGCCACTTAAAAGGAGTGATCCTGGATGTATTTGAGACAGAACCATTGCCGGAGACATCACTTCTTTGGAATATGGAAAACGTCCTCATTACCCCACACATTGCAGGCCCGAGCTTCGGCGGAAACGCTGAAGTCCAGGATATGATCTGGAACATCTGCATGGAAAATCTGGAACGATATCTGAATGGAAAAGAATTAAAAAATATTGTCCGGTTAAAGGATGGGTATTAAATAAAAAAGATAGTTACAAGCATTGGATATGATGATAAAATACAATGTGTTTGTTAATAAAAATACATTGGAGGATATTTAAGAAAGAGGCAGAGTGCATAATGATAACACGCCAGAAACTGATCGATCAGATAGAAAAATACAAGCCATATAATGAGCAGGAAGAAAAAGATAAAATCCTGATCCTGGACTGGATCAGAAACAATGAGAATGCTTTTTCCAGAGAGAATGCAGTAGCCCATATGACGGCTTCTGCCTGGGTAGTAAACAAAGACCGGACTAAAGTCCTTATGGTATATCACAACATATACAATTCCTGGTCCTGGCTTGGAGGACATGCAGATGGAGAGACTGATTTATTGTCCGTTGCTGTCAGAGAAGTAAAAGAAGAAGCAGGGATTAGTAATGTTCATCCTGTGTCAGAAGAAATTTTTTCCATGGAATCCCTGACTGTAGACGGGCATGTGAAAAAAGGAAAATATGTATCCAGCCATCTGCACTTTAATATAACATATCTCCTTGAGGCAGATTCAGAAGAGACTGTTTCCATAAAAGCAGATGAAAACAGTGGCGTAGCCTGGTTTTCACCGGAAGAAGCATTAAAGAAATCAACAGAACCGTGGTTTGTGAAGAATGTTTATACCAAGCTTATCAGAAAATTATTGATCGGGGATTATGCATAGATGGGCAAGAAATTCCGGATATTGGAACAGAAACAAAAATATCGTACAGAAATACTTTTTCTGAATTTTATCAGAGAAGGTTCTGTACGATATTTTTTATGAAAATTGATGAAACAATTAATACCAGCGGGTCATTGGCAGATCGTTATTAATTCCTTTTGTCATAAGGATCTGATGAAGATCAATGATTCCGTTGTGGAAGGTTGCTGCACATGCAGAAAGGTAAAGATCCCACATACGCAGGAAGTTTTCATCAAACATGGTCTTTTCTTTTTCGATATTGTCGCGGAAATTCTTTTCCCAGTGAAGTAAGGTCTTATTGTAATGCAGGCGGAGATTTTCAATATCCAGAGTGTGGAAATTATCTTCAGCCATATGAGTCAGGATTTCACGGAGGCTTGGAACAGTTCCACCTGGGAAAATATATTTTTTAACCCATGGATCGCCAGGATGTTCTTTCAGGGCACTGATAAAGTGGAGCAGGAATAATCCACCTGGTTTGAGGATTTTTTCCACGCAGTCAAGGAAGAGCTGATAATTGTCACGGCCGACATGCTCCAGCATACCAACACTGACAACACGGTCAAACTGATAACCGGATTTCGGCAGGTCACGGTAATCCATTAGTTCTACTGTAAGATAATCTTCCAGGCCTTGATCCTTGATACGTTTCTGGAATTCAGCATATTGTTCATGGCTTAATGTGATGCCTGTGCCGTGAATCTTATATTTTCTGGCAGCTTCGATGAGCAGAAATCCCCATCCGCAACCGATATCCAGAAGGGACATGCCCTCTTCAAGATGTAATTTCTTAAGAATGTAATCTACTTTGTTTACCTGTGCCTGATACAGAGTATCATCTTCGTGAATGAAATAACCACAGGAATAACTCATGGTTTCGTCCAGCCATAATTTATAGAAATCATTTCCGATATCATAGTGACTGGTTACTTCTTTTTCCTGGTTCTTTTTGGATGTAGAGCTGAACATGATTTTTTTCAGAGCAGATTCGTTGGTGGAAAATTTACCCATCTGTCCAAGAAAATGATCAAGTGCTTCATAAAGATTTCCCTCGATATCCAGATCACCACGCATGTAAGCTTCTCCCAGTGCGAGAGAAGTACTTTTCATCAGATCTGCGATAGGAATTGCTTTTTTGAAATTAACTGTAAATGTAGGTTCACCCTCTCCGATCAGATATTCGGAATTCTTGAACTTTACCAGAAATGGATAATCTGTAAAGCGTTCAAGGAACTGCACCATTGCTTTCTCTTCAGCCTTTTCTTCTAATGTCTTAAACATGATAGTATACCTCCTTTAACACAGGATAATGATACACCCTGGAGATAGCTTTACGTCAAGGGGATAATTGAACAAAAATATGTATAAAGATAACCGGAAAATCAGAGAAACTGTCGGTAAACGGCGGTATGTTCTGTTTTTGCGAAAAGAATGGAATCGAGATTCGATTGCCAGGATATATTTCTGGCTGATGAAAAAAACTCATTATGAAAGAAGCTTCTGCCAAAATATTCTTTTCCTGCAATTCATGAGATGGTATAATACAGGAAAAGTCAGGATATCTTCTGACAAAAAAGATGGTATGCGGAGGGTGACTATCAGCAGATTCTGACAGTAAAAGGGGGTGTTAATGCTATGCCTTCATATAAAGAACAGTTTAACCTGAGTATTTTTGACTACAGTCCTGTGGGATATTGCGTGCTGGAACTTGTGCTGGACGATAAGGGACAGCCGGTGGACTGGATCTACCGTTACTGTAATCAGGCTTTTGCAGATATAAAAGATCACAGCCTGGAGGAAATACTGGACCATTCATTTCAGAGTTTGTTCCCGGAGATAGATAATAAATGGCTGCATGTCTGTTATGAAGCGGCATATGAGAACCGGTCCAGTGAGACAGACGTGCGAAAAGAAAAAAACTATCATGTGGTCATTGCACCAGTTGGAAAAACGGGTTTCTGTTCAGGTATGATCTATGAGTCTGAAAAAGCGGAGAATAAGAATACAGAAATAAATGATCCGATGCCAGATGAGAATTACATCATAAAAAAATTATTTCCGGAATATGTTTCGCTGTATCGTATAGAACTCAATTCCGGAAAATACGAAATCTTAAGACTTGTCTCAAATACCAATGCAAAGAAGCTTGCTGATAAGACGTCGGGGATATTTAACAGTTTTGATGAATATTCCAAAGTATATGCAGATACCTTTATTTCGGAGAAAGACAAGGCAGAATTTCTTGACTGGCATTTATGCAGGAACATGAAAAAAAGACTTCGCTATACAGAGAAAATTACATATCATTATCAGAGCATTTCGGAAGATGGACACAACAGCTATTATGAAGCTTATGCTGCAAAAGGAAAAGTTGATGATGAAACATTTACTATTTTTTTAGGGTATCGTAATGTTGGCAGTATTCTTTATAAGGAAAAAGCAATCCAGCAAAAATTGGCAGAAGCACTGGAAAAAACAAGGCTGAATAATGAGATCATAGCTGCCATTGCCAAGACCTATCATTATATTTCAAGGATTGATATCCAGGAAGACTGGTTTGAAGAAATATCAAACAGAGATGTGAAAAATCTGAAATATATAAAAGCAGGTATTTTATCGGCTAATAATGAAAAACTGTGCAGACAGCTTGTAGCTGAGGAATATCAGGATGCTTTTTTTAAATTTACAGATATGAGTACACTGGCAGAACGAATGAAAAACGAAGAGACCATTGCGATGGAATACCAGATGAAGGATGGAAACTGGCATAAACTTCGCTTTATTGAAAAGAAAAGAGATGAGAACGGACAGCTGACCCATGTACTTTGTGCGATCCGAAGTATCAGCGATGTGAAGAAAAAAGAGCAGAATCTTATATATCAGGTGGCAGAAGCAAGGAAGGATGCAGCTCTGAAATCCAGGTTTCTGTCCAATATGAGCCATGATATCCGAACACCAGTGAATGGGATCATGGGTATGCTCGATCTGGCAAACTGTTATCCTGAAGATATGGAAGTCCAGCAGAAATGCAGAGATCAGATCATGAAATCCTCAAAATATCTTGTTTCGATCGTGAGCGATATTCTGGAGATGAACAAACTGGAAAGCGGTGATTTTTCAGAAAAGGAGCTGACATTTGACCTGGCAGAACTGTTAAATAAGACCAATACGGATAAAAAGATCCAGGCAGAAGAAAAAGATGTTGATTATGTGGTAGAATGGGAAAAATTTGATTTAAGACATATATGCCTGAAGGGAAATCCTGTTTATCTGAAAAAGATCCTGGATGCAGTTAGCGATAATGCAGTGAAGTTTACTGAGCCAGGCGGCAGTGTACATGTATGGTGTAAAGAAAAATCAGCAGATGATGAGAATGTAGTATATGAGTTTGAATGCTCGGACAATGGAATCGGCATGAGCCAGGAGTTTATTCCTCATGCCTGTGAAATGTTTTCACAGGAAAATATAACCAGCAGATCGAAATATGAAGGAACCGGTCTGGGTCTTGCAATATCAGAAAAAATGGCGGAGAGTCTGGGTGGAACAATCGAGATAAAAAGCCGGAAGGGTATCGGAACCACTGTGCGTGTCACACTTCCGTTTAAGATTGGAAATCCGGAAAAGCTTGCAAAGGCAGAAAGTCATGAGGAGATATCTTTAGAGGGAAAACGTGCTCTGGTCGCAGAAGACAATGAGCTGAACATGGAAATTGTAAAATTTATGCTGGAAAATAAAGGTGTTCATGTAGAGTGTGCTGCTGACGGTATGGAAGCGGTCAAAAAATTTGAGGAATCTGCACCAGGGTATTATGATGCAGTTTTTATGGATATTATGATGCCAAATATGAATGGATGGGATGCAGCAAGAAAGATCCGTTCCATGAAACGGAGCGATGCGGGAACGATTCCAATCATAGCTATGAGTGCAAATGCTCTGGCGGAGGATATGATCAACAGCCGTATTTCCGGAATGAACCAGCATCTGACCAAACCGCTTGAAGAGAAAAAGCTTATGGCGGCATTTAAGGAATGCCAGAGAAAAATATAATGAAGGAGAAAAACATGGGAGTAAATTCAATTGACGCAGAGGATGATCAGGTTGTACACCGTTACGATGCGCAAATGCTGAACGAGAGCACAGATGAAGAAGAAATCAAGGTGAAATGTCCATACTGCGGAAGAAAAATGTGTGAGGGACAGATCCATTCTTTCAATTCGGGAATGGAATGGAGATCAAAAGGTGAATCCATGCGGTTAAATACAGAGAAAGGTCTGTCAAAAATGATATATGGTGATCGGATCAGTGCTTGCCGATGTGAGTATTGCAAGAAGATCATCATATCTTATGAATGAAAGAAAAACAGATGTGGAAATGGGGGAACAACATGAAAAATTATTCAGAAGATGCAGGCAGACAGTATCATATTCAGGTGGCGAAAGGTGAAGTCGGACGTTACGTTATCCTGCCGGGGGACCCGAAGCGTTGTAAAAAAATTGCTCAATATTTTGATGATCCGGTTTTTGTGGCAGATAACCGTGAGTATGTAACGTACACCGGAACACTGGATGGAGTAAAGGTAAGTGTGACTTCTACCGGAATCGGAGGGCCGTCGGCGTCTATTGCAATGGAAGAGCTTTATCAATGTGGTGCAGATACTTTTGTGAGGATCGGAACCTGCGGTGGGATGCAGCCGGAGGTAAAGAGCGGTGATATTGTTGTTGCAACGGGCGCGATCCGTATGGAAGGTACCAGCAAAGAGTATGCACCTATTGAATTCCCGGCAGTGGCAAGTCTGGAAGTGGTCAATGCACTTGTGGAAGGGGCAAAAAAAGAAGAATGTGAATTCCACACAGGTGTGGTACAGTCTAAGGATTCGTTTTATGGGCAGCATGAGCCGGAAACAAAACCGGTCAGCTATGAACTGATGAATAAATGGGAAGCATGGAAACGCCTCGGCTGTCTTGCTTCGGAGATGGAATCCGCTGCTCTTTTTGTGGTGGCAAATTATTTAAAGGTGAGAGTGGGCGCCTGTTTCCTGGTGCTTGCAAATCAGGAAAGAGAGAAGCTGGGCCTGGATAATCCTGTGGTACATGATACCGATAAAGCAATCCAGGTTGCAGTACAGGCAATCCGTGAACTGATCCGTGCAGATCAGGCACAGAAAAAAGAAGAATAACGTATACATGCCTGATTCAGGAAAGGTGGGAAAATCATGGAAAAGAAACAGATTGAAGAAATGATCGATCTGGCGATCAGACAGATGGACTATTCCTATGCGCCATATTCACATTTTCATGTAGGAGCGGCACTTCTTTCCCAAAACGGCACTTATTATACCGGGTGCAATATAGAAAATGCTGCCTATACTCCAACGAACTGTGCGGAAAGAACTGCTTTTTTCAAAGCAGTCAGTGAAGGCGTGAGAGACTTTCAGGCAATCTGTATCGTTGGCGGCAAGGATGGTGTTCCTACAGAATATGCAGCACCCTGTGGAGTATGCAGACAGGTTATGATGGAGTTCTGTGATCCGGAAACCTTTCAGATCATACTGGCAGTCAGCAGAGAAAAATATGATATCTTTGCGCTAAAGGAACTTTTGCCAATTGGATTTGGACCGGATAATCTGGAGTAACTGAAGTGATAAGTGCAGGTGGATACATGCAGAAATTTTCACGATATGAATGCAGTGCGGAGTAAAATATTGAAAAGTGATCACCCAGACGATGATATTACAGGCCGGGCGGTCACTTTTTCTTTATGCAGTCTCAATATGGGTTTCCTTTAAACTTTATGGAAAAACAAAAAACGCTGAAAATCTTTGATTAAGACTTTTCAGCGCTCTTAATAGCAGGGGATGAGAGAATCGAACTCCCACCAAAGGTTTTGGAGACCCCTATCATACCATTTGACCAATCCCCTATATTCAATTGTGTTTTCATCACTGTTGCAATTATACATATAAAACATACAATTGTCAAGAGATGAGAGTGCTTTTTTATACAAAATATAAATACCACCATATTTTTAACTGGTGAAAAAACGGCAGTAAACGGAGATGGAGGGATTTGAACCCTCGCACCGGTTGCCCGGCCTACCGCATTTCGAGTGCGGACCCTTCAGCCACTTGGGTACATCTCCGGATGCTTTCAAAGCTTTCCAGCAGCTTTCGTGAAAACCTTTATTATTATATAAGGTATCCGGAGAAAGGTCAATCTTTTTTAAAACTTTTCTTTTTTGTATTATTGACGAATCTTCCAGACTATAATATGATAATGAGATAAAGTGTACAGACAGAAGTGGATGTGCAGAAATGGAGGGAATTATGAGCGATAAGAAATCAGCGATTCTCAGAGCGGCGAAGGGTCTTACTGAGAATTATGCTTCTGAAGAACTTTTTATGCCGAAAAGCGGCAGACGTCTGCCGAACCGTTCGGTCATCATCGATATAGTAAGAGATCTGAAATCTATTGTATTTCCGGGATATTTCAGTACGGATACCAGTGCTACCGTATTTCCGGAGTATTATGTGGGACACAGACTGAATGATATTTATGACAGATTGAAGAACCAGATCGAGATCGCGCTTCTTTATCATGGAGAAGAGCCGGAAGAGGCAGAGGCGCATGCAGACAGAACTGCCTGTGGATTTTTTGAACAGCTTCCGGAAGTTCAGAGACTGCTTCTGACAGATGTGCAGGCAGGATTTGACGGAGACCCGGCAGCCAAGAGTAAGGAAGAAATCATTTTTTCCTATCCTGGATTGTTTGCAATCTATGTGTATCGTCTGGCGCATATCCTTTATAAAGAAAATATTCCGTTTATTCCACGAGTAATGTCTGAGTATGCACATGGACGCACAGGAATTGATATTAACCCAGGTGCAACCATTGGGGAGTATTTCTTTATTGATCATGGTACAGGTGTGGTTATTGGTGAGACAACAGAAATCGGAAACAATGTGAAGCTGTATCAGGGCGTAACTCTCGGAGCTCTTTCTACAAGAATGGGGCAGCAGCTTGCCAATGTGAAGCGTCATCCGACAATTTGTGATAATGTGACAGTTTATTCTAATTCCACAGTACTTGGCGGAGAAACTGTTGTGGGAGAGAGTACCATTATCGGTGGTAATACTTTTATTACAGAATCTATCCCTGCAAATACAAAGGTCAGCGCCAAGAGTCCGGAGCTTGTGATCAAGAAACCGAAGACTCAGGTTTCTGCTACAAATGTATGGGATTATTGATAACAAATCAAATAAATAAAAAAATTAAAAAAATTCAAAAAAACTGTTGACAAATAAAACAGCATGCTATATACTAATCATCGTTGCAGCGGTCAAGCGATCGGTAATCACCGAAGCGACGATGCGCGGGTGTAGTTCAATGGTAGAACACCAGCCTTCCAAGCTGGATACGTGGGTTCG
>ERZ827471.914-NODE-914-length-21215-cov-5.794802_pt1 | contig 21215 bp, 16 predicted proteins | sample MGYA00519772_ERZ827471 | MGnify/ENA primary metagenome ERZ827471 (study PRJEB31778, sample SAMEA3449315) | human gut metagenome | biome: human gut; feature: human-associated habitat; material: faeces | place: United Kingdom | collected 2010/2012 ...
ATGCTGCTAACACATTCGTGTACTGGTTCTTTTTTGTCTCCGCGCGGGATTTGAACAGGGCGGCGGTGCGAAGCACCGCAAACAAAGCCATAGTATGGCTTTGTTTAGCCCGCGGGTCCCACCGGCTAGGAATGTCTAACAGGGTGCATGCTGCTAACACATTCGTGTACTGGTTCTTTTTTGTCTCCGCGCGGGATTTGAAGGAGCACGGGCCGCGCCGTAGGCGAGGTAATCAAAGCCCCAGTGGGGCTTTGATTAGTGCGAGGGTCCCAACCGGTAGGAATGTCTAACAGGGTGCATGCTGCTAGGAGCAGCGGGATCTGCAACCCGAAAAGTTTTGACTTGTGTTCTAAATATGATATACTGGAAAAGCAAAGCCATATTTGGCTGCAGAACGGACAAAAAAGCGAGGAAAAACAGAAACTATGCAGGAAATAAAAAAGAAAAAACGGGCGGTCGCGCTTTTTGTGATCGTTCTGATCTGCCTTTGCGGCTGGTGGGCTGTGCGGAAAGAGGGTTTCTTTCTGGATGAGATCTACTCCTACGGCCTTGCAAACAGCAGCTATGCGCCGTTTTTGAATTGGTATTATAATGGTGAGCATTCGTTTGATGGAAATCTCCCGGAAGCAGTTTTTGAACAACAGGATTTTGTGAATTATATTTCGGTTCAGAAAAATGATCGCTTCAACTATGCGTCGGTCTACTATAATCAGACGCAGGACATTCATCCGCCGCTGTTTTATTTTCTGTTGAATACAGTATGCTCGCTGTTCCCGGGCAGCTTTACAAAATGGACGGGTCTGGGGATGAATTTTGTGCTGCTGGGCGGCACGCTGGCAGCGCTGTATGCGCTGGGCATGGAGCTGTTTGCAGACTGGAAAAAAGCATTGTTCGTCTGTGCATTGTATGCGTTCAACCGTGAAATGATCTCAAATGTGACGATGGTGCGCATGTATATGCTCATGACCTTGCTGACGATCCTGCTTGCGCTGCTGGTGGCAAAGTCTCTTCGCAGGCCGTCTGTGCCCAAATATCTTCTGATCGGTGTAACCATCTATCTTGGCATGATGACCCAGTATTTCTTTGTGGTCTATGCCTTCCTGCTGTGCGCAGCATATGACCTTTACCTGATGTTCCGGCGCGAATGGAAAAATGCTGCTGCATTTTCGCTTCCGGCACTTGCGGGTGTTGGCGGAATGCTGCTCACCTTTCCGTGCTGGTATGCACAGCTGCACTCGCAGAATACGAACTCACTGGATGCTACAACGCGCAATCTTTTTGATCTGGCGCAGTACCCCAAAGGCCCGCTGGAGCTGATCGGCTGGAGCATCGTCGGCTTTGCTGTAGGCGCAGGCATTATGGCCGTGCTGATCCTGACGAAGCTGGGGCAGCGCTGGCTGCCGGGCAAGTTGCGCGGCACTACGCTGATCCCCGAGGATGTCAAGCTGATCACGGTCCCGGCGCTTGCTGCATTTCTGGTTATCGCGGTGATCTCGCCGTATAAGTCGCTGCGGTATGTGTACCATCTGCAACCGCTGGAAGCGCTGTTTTGTGGCTGCGGCCTTTTCTCCATTCTGGATACGCTGCGTGCAGGCACCAGAAAGCGCATTCTGCAGATCGTGTGCCTTGCAATGGTCGTGCTTGCATTTGTGATCGAGCCGGAGCGCATGTACAGCGGTACTTATAAGATAGACAAAGAACTGGAACAATACAGTCAGGCCGCCTGCGTGGATATTACCGGGGACCTTGGCAGTTTCACTTCCGGCGTGCAGGAGCTTCTCAAATTTCAGGAGGTCTGTGTGGTGCCGGACGATTCCAGTGAGCTGCTGGTGCAGTATAACACCGGCGAAAATGATACGCTGGTGCTGTTCATTGGAGGCCGGGGGCTGTGGCAGTTCGTGACGGCAGAACAGGTGGAGCAGATCACGGCCCAGAACATGGAAACTGCGTGGAACGTTGCCCGACAGGGCGGCTATGAGGATGTTTCGCTGCTGGCAACGCAGGAGTTTGAACAGATCTTTGTTTTGAAAAAGTGAGCGCTTTGCGGCACAGCAGAAGGAAAAACTGCCTTTTTTGCGCGTGCTATATCGTTTTAAGGTAAAGTGTGCTAGAATAGTACCATCAACGATTCAGGAGGGTATCCCATGCTCAAACGACTGCGCAAAGCGCACCCGATCTTATTCTGCGTTCTGGCAGAAGTGGTCTTTCTGGCAAGCCTGTTCGTAACAGATCTTGTCTTTACCATTGCATTGGTTCTTTTTCGGACGGATTTTGCGTCCATTGATACATACCTCTACAGCACTCTGCAGGAGCTGGTGGGGGCCATGGTGGCAGTGCTGTTTCTGGTACGGACAGACCGTGCTGGGCTGCTGCGCCGCCGCGGCAGCGGCTTTTTCAATGGCCTGCTGGTGGGCATGTACCCGCTGGTGTTCATTGGCTACAATGCCTTTGGGTCGCTGGTGCTGGGCCGGCCGGAGAACGGCGTGCTGCAGCCTGCGGCACGCATCTGCACCTTCCTTGTCAGCATGGCCATGGTGGGTGTGGCCGAGGAATTCATCTTCCGCGGTGTCATTGCCCAGACCCTGCTGGAGCACTTTGGCACCAGCCGCGCCGGTGTGTGGAAGGCCTGCCTTTTGTCCGGTGTGCTGTTTGGTGCGGCGCACCTGACCAATATCCTCAGTTCGGCACCCTTCGGTGTGCTGATGCAGTGCGTGTTTGCAGCATCGCTTGGCACTCTTTTTGCGGCGATCTACTTCCGCACCGGCAATTTGTGGGTGACGGTATTCCTGCATGGTGCCATGGATATTTCGTCCATGCTCATCGGTGGGCTGTACGGCACCACTACCGTGGCCGATGCGGTGAGCGGCTACGATGCATCCATGCTGCTTTCGGTGCTGCTGTATCTGATCCCCACCGCAGTTCTGCTGCGCAAAAAGAAGCTGCCGGAGGTACAGCTGTACTGGCACCAGTACGTAAAAAAATAAAGGCAGGATGCAAAAAATATCCTTGCATTTTGCACAGGGTTCTGGTATACTGTATCTGTTACCGTGGTACGGGGCTGGGAGTATGCCCGCTTTTTGGGAATGCCGTTTCCCGCCGCTGTTCCATTGGCACATAAAATTTTATAAAGAGGTATGTAACTATGAACAAGCAGGAAGTTATGGCCAAAGTCGCTCTGACCGAGAAGGACACTGGCTCTCCCGAAGTGCAGGTCGCTCTGCTGACCGCTCACATCAACGAGCTGAACGAGCACCTGAAGAAGAACCCGAACGATCACCACAGCCGCCGCGGCCTGATGAAGATGGTTGGCCGCCGCCGCAATCTGCTGGCTTATCTCCAGAAGAAGGACATCGAGCGTTACCGTGCTCTGATCGCAACTCTGGGTCTGCGTAAGTAATTTAAACAGAGGGCAGGTACCGCAAAGGTGCCTGCCTTTTGCTTTTGTATACAAATGGCAGCGGCTGCGTATTGCAGCAGTAAATCGAACGCCTGTGCCCCGAATGCTTTTTCATGGCGCGGACGGCTCACATCAACGGCAGAGACATTCCCCCGGTGGGGGGGGAATATCTCAAACAAAACCGGATGTGAACGGCACGGACGCTGGATTTATTGCTATGATGCGCGTGCCACCGCCTTTTGGATAGAAAAAAATCCGAAAAAACAAGGAGGCAAAAACAATGGCAATTGAATTTGGTTCCCGCAGAGAGACCTTTGAAAACTTCAAGGTCTACGAGACCATGCTGGCCGGCCGCCCGTTCAAGGTAGAAATGGGCAAAATGTGCGGTCTGTCCAACGCCAGTGCGCTGATCCGCTACGGCGAGACCTGCGTTCTGTGCAATGTGGTCATGAGCCCCAAGCCCCGCGAAGGCGTGGATTTCTTCCCGCTGAACGTCGAGTATGAGGAAAAGCTCTACGCCGCAGGCCGCATCCCCGGCAGCTTTATGCGCCGTGAGGGCCGCCCCGGTGAGCGCGCCATCCTGACCAGCCGCGTGGTGGACCGCCCCATGCGCCCGCTGTTCCCCAAGGAGATGCGCAACGACGTGTGCATCACCATGACCGTCATGAGTCTGGACCCCGACTGCAGCCCTGAGATCGCCGGTATGATCGGTGCTTCTCTGGTCACTGCCGTGTCCGACATCCCGTGGAACGGCCCCATCGGCGGCGTGCAGGTGGGTCTGGTGGACGGCGAGATCGTGCTGAACCCCACGCAGGAACAGCGCAAGGTGAGCGACCTTGCCCTGACCGTTGCCGCCACCATGGATAAGATCGTCATGATCGAGGCCGGTGCCAACGAGGTGGACGAGGACACCATGCTGAACGCCATCAAGGCCGCTCACGTGGAGATCAAAAAGACCATTGAGTTCATCAACCGCATCGTGGCCGAGCGCGGTAAGAAGAAGATCGATTTTCAGGTGGTGGGTCTGGATATGGACGTGTTCCACGCCATCCAGAACAAGTATCTGGACGACTTCAAGGCCGCTATGGACACCGACGACAAGAATGTGCGCGATGCCGCTCTGCTGCCCATTATGGACAAGATCGCCGAGGAGTACCCCGACCTGACCGCTGCAGACCTTGATCTGGTCAGCTACAAGATGCAGAAGTTCGTGGTGCGCCGCTGGCTGCTGGACGAGGGCAAGCGCGTGGACGGCCGCGGCATCAACGAGATCCGCCCGCTGGCTGCCGAAGTGGGCATCCTGCCCCGCGTGCACGGCTCCGGCATGTTCACCCGCGGCCAGACGCAGGTGCTCACCACCTGCACTCTGGGCGGCACCAAGGACAACCAGCTCATGGACGACCTGACCGACGAGCAGACCAAGCGCTATATCCATCACTACAACTTCCCGCCGTACTCTGTGGGCGAGGCCCGCGCACCGCGCAGCCCCGGCCGCCGCGAGATCGGCCATGGCGCACTGGCAGAGCGTGCTCTGGTGCCCGTGCTGCCCTCTCTGGAAGAGTTCCCCTACACCATCCGCTGCGTGTCTGAGGTGCTCTCTTCCAACGGCTCCACCTCTCAGGCATCTATCTGCGGCTCTACGCTGGCCCTGATGGATGCAGGCGTGCCCATCAAGGCACCCGTTGCCGGCATTTCCTGCGGCCTGATCACCGAGGGCGACCGCTGGATGACCATGCTGGACATTCAGGGCGTGGAGGACTTCCACGGCGATATGGACTTCAAGGTGGGCGGCACCCGCAAGGGCATCACTGCCATCCAGATGGACATCAAGATCGATGGCCTGACCTACGACATCATTGCTGAGGCTTTCGAGAAGTGCCGCAAGGGCCGCCTGTATATTCTGGACGAGATCATCAAGCCGGTGATCGCAGAGCCCCGCCACGAGCTGAGCCGCTACGCACCCAAGATGTTCAGCATGATGATCCCCACCGATAAGATCAAGGATGTCATCGGCAAGGGCGGCAAGGTCATTCAGGACATCTGCGCTACCTGCAACTGCAAGATCGACGTGCAGGAGGACGGCCATGTGTTCGTCTCTGCTGTGGATCAGGAGGACGCAAAGCGCGCCATCTTTACCATCAAGACCATTGTGGAGGACCCCGAGATCGGTGCCATCTACAAGGGCAAAGTGACCCGCCTGATGAACTTTGGTGCCTTCGTTGAGATCGCACCGGGCAAGGAAGGTCTGGTGCACATCTCCAAGCTGGACACCAAGCGTGTGGAGCGCGTGGAGGATGTGGTGGCTGTGGGCGATGCCATCGTGGTCAAGGTGACCGACATCGACCAGCAGGGCCGTATCAACCTGAGCCGCCGCGACGCCATTCTGGCTCTGGAAGCCAAGCGCGCCGAGCAGCAGGCACAGCAGAAGTAAACCCTGACTGCATAAAAGAAACCGAAAAAGAGGACCCGATGCATCTGCATCGGGTCCTCTTTGTTGTATCAGAAGGAAATTATACTGTGCGGTACTTGCGATCCAGCGCCCAGCCGAATGCAAACAGCACCACACCGCTGACAGCCAGCACCGGCACGGGCCAGTTCAGTTGACCGGTCTGCGGCAGACCGCTCATTACCGGGTTATCCGGATGGCCCGGGGCCACGGGATTGTCCGGAGCCACGGGATTGTCCGGAGCCACGGGATTGTCCGGATTACCGGGAGAGACCGGGTTATCCGGGTTGCCCGGCGGGGTAGGCATATCAGGATGATCGGGCGTATCCGGCGGCGTAGGCGGGGTAGGGGGCGTAGGCGGCGTGTCCGGCTTGGTGGGGGTGTAAGCACCCACCTTGGGGCTGGCATCCACCGCATAATTCCACTTGCCATCCTCCGCCATGGGCAGAGAGACAAGGAACGGATTGATCGGCTCATAGCCCTTGGAAGCCTCGGTCTGCACGATCAGATACAGGCCCAGCTCCAGACCACGGAAGGTCACGTTGCCGTCCGCATCAATGGTCTTCGTAGTGCCCTCGGCGCTTTGGGGCAGATACTCCTGCAGCTGGGCCGCAAGGGTGCTGTCGGTCAAATCACCCAGCGCAATGCCGCAGCCGTAGAAATCGCCGCAGTATTCGTAGCTCAGGTTGCCGTTTTGGCGCTTTACCTCGGCCACACGGTACAAAGTGAGCTTGCCGCCGCTCAGCGCCTTATCGTTGGCGCTGTCGTACAGCGTAACGCGGATGGTGCCGGTAGTGGGATTGCCGCTGCTGTCCACCAGCTTGATGTTTGCGCTGGTGGCAAGGGCAGGCAGCGCACTTGTTACCAGAAGGCACAGCACCAAAAGCAGGGCCGCAGCGTGCTTTTTGAGATCAGTGCGTTTCATGTTTTTCACCTCTTGTAGATTTGCGTTTGCGGTTGGAGAACAGCAGCCAGAGCAGCAGCACCAGCAGCAGGGGCAGTGCCATGATGGGAGCTGTGATGATCGGTTCGATCTTGATGGCATCGGCTGTTACACGGATGTGCTTGAGCTTGTCCGGCGTTTCGATGCGGCGTCCCCGCACCAGAAGGCGGTGGGAGTTGATGCCGTAGGGGGTGCAGGTCATCAGGGTGACGTAATCCTTGCCGTCCACCACCTTGAGGTTGTCCGTCTCGGTGGGCAGTACAATGGAGATCTGGTCCACCTCATAGGTCAGCACCCGGTCCAGCACCGTGATGGTGAAGGTGTCGCCTACTTCCAGCTGGTCCAGATTGGTGAACAGCTTGGCGCTGGGCAGGCCGCGGTGGGCCGAAATGACCGCGTGGGTGCTCTCGCCGCCCACCGGCAGGCTGGTGCCTTCCAAGTGGCCTGCGGCGATCTGCAGCACGCCATCGCTGGTGCCGTGGTAGATGGGCAGCTCCACACCGATCTTTTCAATGGTGATGTAGCCCATAATGCCGGTGCCGGTGACATCCAGCGTGGCGTTGTAGCTGGTGAACCGGTCGGCATGGAACAGCGCGTCCGGGTCGGCGGCGATCTGCGCATTGAACGCATCTGCCGCCTCGAAATAGGCGCTGTAGTCGGCATCGGTCAGCTTGTCCACATCCTCGGCATAGGTGGCCACGGCACGGGACTGATGCAGCTGGTTGACGTAATCGCTGAGGGTGGGGTATAACATCACGGATAGACCCACGAAAAAGACGAGGATCAGGATGATGGTGCTTTTGTTCTTTTTCATGGGCTACTCCCTAATGTTATAAGGATAGGAGCGGGGGCCTTGCGGCCCCTTTGCTCCGGGTCCTTGGGGGAAATGGAGCTTACTTGTTCTCCATGCGCTTCTTGGTGACCAGCAGAACGATGGCCGCAACCATCAGGCCGCCGCCGACCACATAGAACAGGGTAGTGCCGATGCCGCCGGTGGAGGGCAGGGTAATGCCGCCGGCTTTTTTGTTGATGATGGTGGTGGACAGTTTGGAGCTATCAAGCTCAACATGATTTCCGTTGTGATTTGCTGTGATGGTCACAGGGGGGATCACAGAGCAGGGGGTGAAATCGGCAGGAGTGGTGGTCTCCTTCAGGTAGTAGGTGCCAGCGTCCAGACCCTTGACATTGAACTGACCATTAGCGGCGGATTTCATTTCAACAGCTTCTTTGTTTTTATCGGTTGCGTCTTTGATGGGGTAGTAGAATTCGCCGTCTTGGTAGAGCTTCACTTCATTCTTATAATCCGCATCGCTGTACAGACGGAAGCCGGCGCCCGGCAGCGGAGTACCGTTTTCCGTCTCTGCACGCTTGGTGTTGTTCAGCTGGTAGGTGTACACATAGACTTCGCTTTCGGGAGTGGGAGTGTAGCCCCAGTATTCGCCGTCGGGTCTGGGGTTATTAGAGTACTGGAGCCGTACGCTGTTTTTGTTCTCGGCAGAGCCATTGACAGCGGCATTTTCGTTCAGGTGTGCAGTATAGGTGACCGTAATCGTAGCGCCGTTATTCAAATTGAACCCTGGATCTTCAACACAGGTTTTGACATCAGGAATGCTTACCACAAAAGTGTTATCATTTTTAAGATGGCTAACATTATACTTCAAATTATTGTCGGTGATATCATAGGTGTCGCCCTTGGATTTAATGACTACACTATCGAGTCTGTCATAAGTAATGCCATTGGACAAGGTATCATTGAACAAAACAGCGTACTCATTATAGTAATCGTAAGCACGGCCATTGTTTTCGCTTTCGGGCAAGGTAGCGATCAGCCTGAACTGGAACTCTTCGTTGATCGCATGGTCAGCGGAACTGCCCCAACCGTCATTGTCACCCCAAGAGCTATTATCGTCGTTGTCGTAGACTTCCTTCTCAACAGTGGGCTTTACAACCTTAGGCGTAATTTGAACGTGATAGTGTGCTTTGTTAACCTTCAACAGGAAGGAATTGTAGGCATGATAGGAATCGCCATCAGCGCTACTGCTAAAGGAGGAAGTATCAACGATCAGATAATAACCTGCCTCATCAAGTTCGAAGCCACCGGTGTGACCACCTTGTTTGACGGGTGTCGAGTTTGCATGGGCATCCGTGTAGATATAGTTGCATACAAAACGCGCGAAAGCGATGCTGTTATCATCAGAAGTTGTCCAGCCCTTCATAACATCAAGGACTTCCTGGAGGCTATTTGCGTCTTGAAACGGAATCCTGAGGGTAGGATCTTCCTTCAATTGGGCCAGAAAATCCTTATCATCAGGGATGTTTTGGCCCCACTGAACGTTGGAAATCGTATTGTCATCACTAACATCACCCTTGAAGATCTGGAAAGCGTCGTAACAGTGGTTTTTGTCGATGTCCTCCTTAGTGTCGTATGCAAACGCCGGGATCGCCATGGCGCACACCATGGCAACTGCCAGCAGTGCGGCCAGCAGCTTTTTGATTGCTTTCTTCATCATGATTTGCGAAAGTCTCCTTTCAAGTTTTTCTGATTCCTATTTTCAGGGTCTGCTTCCGGCGCAGAATCAATTTTGCCGCCGTGTCAGGAAGGATGCAGGCTTTTTAACGTGCCCTCCTTTCGCGTCTGTGCTTTCTGCAAACCCCGCACACCAGAGCGGCAAGCATCAGCGCGCCGCCGCCTGCTGTATACAGTTTGGTACCGGCCCCGCCGGTAGAGGGAAGTTCGTAGTCGGACTGATCGGCCTGACTGGTGATCACAAGGCTGTCGGTTTTTACCGACTCTTCGGCATCATCGCTGATGGGCGTATCCAGAATCCTGATGTTATTGATTACTTCACCGTCAACAGCCGTTTCGCCAACGTCCTTCAGCTTGACGGTGTAGCGGATAGAATAGGTGCCTGCGGCAATGGGGGAACCGGCAGAACCCAAGGTGATCTTGCACTCACCATTATCATCTTCCCAAGTGATTCTGAGCGCTGTATTGCCGTTTTCCATGCTGAGCTGGAGCGAGTCTTCGACATATTCGGCGGTTACGCCGGTGGGCAGGGTCATGCTGTCCGCAAGCGTCAGCGGGCCGGTCTGTTCGTTCTGGACCACAAGCGTAACAGTGTAATCCAAGTAGGCATCATTGCCATCGCAGCGCGGGTCCTTCACGCTCTGGTTAAGGTCATAGTTCTTATCGTCTTTTTGATCCTCATCGGGGGTTTCATCCGGGTTGATGGTGATATTAAGGGCGTAATCTTTGTTGACCTCGATCTGATTAAAGCCGCTGCTGGTGACCTCGCTCTGGTTCCACTGGAAATTGAAGGCAACGTTGCTGGTGACCTTGGCATCGGAAGTATCCGCGCCTGCGTCTTCCGCCTCTTTCTGCTGGATATAGTTTTGGTCGTACCGCAGCACGGCGTACCAGCAGCCGTCATTCCCCTTGAGCAGCTGGTAGCTGCCGCAGGTGTCATAATTGCTGGTATCTTCCAGTTTGCCGGAGATAAGCTCATCGTTCAGCACATCAAAGCTCTTGGGCAGCTTAACATGGACATGGTAGTCGTTTTCCTGGATCTCTTTGGCCGGGATATCTGTGACGGTCAGGCTGCTGTGCAGAAGCTCCGAAATGGTGGTGACGTTGGTATCCTCGTATTCAGTGCCATTCTTGCGCTGCACCTTCAGAGCAGTGAGGTAACCCAGTGCATCCAGACCTTTGATGGTGGTAATGGCATCTGCGTCATCTTTGACTTTGAAATCCGGCGTAGCAACGCCGTAATCAGCCTGCTGCGCATTTGCCACAGACACCAGCGTTGTCACCTGCGAAGCATTCAGCGTGACTTCAGCCACCTTGCCGTCTACATCGCCGGAGATCACGGTCAGGGTGCCGAAATCTTCGTCCACATCGCTCACGATGCCAACGGTGCTGGCATCCACGGTGTATTCCTCAATGTGGGGCGCGGTGTCGGTGGTGGCCGCAGCATCCATGGAGAGCAGGGCAATGTCGGCATCGGCGGAATCATCCTGCACCTGCAACGGCTGGCTTTCCGCGGCCACAGCCTTGGTCACGGTGCCATTGTAGATGACGATATCACCGGGCATTGCGGCATCAGACGGCAGATCACCGTCAAAATCCATGGCATAGCCGCTGCCGGTCTCTTCGTTGTACAGCGCGCTGCGCAGCTGGCTGTGCAAAGACAGCACGCTGGAAACCTGCGGGATCGCGCTCTGGGGGATATCGGCATATTTCAGGCAGTAGGAAAGGAACATCACGTCCCATGGGCCGTAGTCGTTGCCGTAGTCGTTGCCGTAGCGGGTGTAGTGGCGCACGGTCTCGCCGTCGGCATCGTCCAGCTGGAAGTTGCGCTCGCTCTGCTCATAGCCCAGCTGGCTCTCGGCTACGGCCAGCAGGTCGTCGGCCCAGTTGCCGCTCAGCGTGGTGCCGGTCTGTGCCAGCCATTCGTCCTCGTCCTGCGTGCCGTCCAGCGGGTCGGACAGGCAGTTCACCGTGTGGTGATGCTCCGGCAGGCCGCAGACCAGCACTTCCTCGTAGCAGGCATCGGTGTGGTGGTGCACCGGGGGCTCGGTCACAGGATCGACCACCACGGGCTTTGCGGCCACCGGCTCCTCAAACAGGGCCACTGGGTCATAATCGGGGTTCACTTCTTCTACAAGCTCGCCCTCTTCCAGACCGCACACCAGCTCATAGGTGGTGGTGTAGCAGCTGTCGTCGTGGGTGTGCTCGAATTTATCGCAGATGAAGGTGACACCATCCTCATCAAAACAGCTGTCGTCGTGGGTGTGCTCTTCTTCCAGGCAGGTCAGCTCCCGCACTTCCTGGTAGCAGTCGTCGGTGTGCTCATGGGGCACAAAGATGTACTCCGGCTCTGCGGAATGGGCTGCAATGCCGGGATCATCCGCATCCACGCCGAACGCATCATCATCCATGTCGAATGTATCATCAAAAGACATGCCGTCGTCCGTCATAGTGGCATTCCAGTCCTCCGGTTCGCCTTCCTCATAGCCGCACACCAGCTGCTTTTCATAGCAGGCAGCGGTGTGCTCGTGCTCCAACTCGCCGCACAGATATTCGGCCGTTTTGGCAATGCCCACGCCGTGCAGCTGCCAGTTCACGAACAGGCTGGTGGTAAGCGCCAGTGCCAGCAGCAGCGCAGTATAGCGTCTGGCGCGCTGGTGGTTCCGACGGAACTTTTTCTGATATTCTTTCACGATATCCCGCATGATTCCTAAACCTCCTTAGTGGATCAACGAGAAGTTGGACAAGGGCCATACCCGCAAAAAAACCTTGCCCACGATCTGACTTTTTTCCACACAGCCGATCACACTGCTGCGGCTGTCAATGGAGGTGGCCCGATGGTCACCCAGTACGAAATACCGGTTTTCCGGCACCTGATAGGGAAATTTGATGTCGCATTCGCCCAGAGCCAGTTCATCTACATAGGGCTCATCCAGCGTCTGGCCGTTCACAGTGACCACACCGTCCTCGTCCAGTTCGATCACATCACCGGGCAGGCCGATGATGCGCTTGAGCAGAAGCTTGTTCTGCCAGTAAAATCCGCAAAGGTCGCCGGTCTTCATGTCGCTGCCCTTGACCAGCAGAATGATGTCCCGGTCCTGCAGAGTGGGGTTCATGCTGTCGCCGGAGACCTGCAGCACCGGCAGAAACAGGGTGGCCAGCAGCACGGCAACGGCCGCGACCACCAGCAGCGTGTAGATCGTGCTGCGCAGCACCCGCATATAACGGCTGCGGTAGGCCAGACGTTCGCGCTCTGCTTCCACCTCTGCTGTGGATGGGATGGGCGTGAACCTGATCTTTTGCTCTTTCATTTGGCACGCTCCTCCGGCAGGAATTCCGTGCTGTGATAGCCGTCCAGCAGTTCGCTGGCCCGGCGGTCAAAAGCGGCCCGGCGCTGCTGGATCTCCTGCTGCGTCCGGGCAAGCATTGCCTTGCAGTCCGCTTCGGTCTGGGCGCGCTTGCGTGCGGCGGCTTCCGTTTCCGCGTCGCACTGCTGCTGGGTGCGGGCCTTCAGGTTCGCAGCCTCGGTCTGTGCCTGTGCAAGGATCTGCTGGGCTTCGGCTTCCGCCTGAGCGCGCAGAGCGCTGGCAGCGGCATCGGTGTTTTTGTTTGCTGCGAGCACCGATGCAACGTATTCATCAGCCGCAGCCTGCGCCGCTTCAAACACCTTGTTCAGCTCCAGTGCAGCCTGCGCAATGGAACCTGCGTTTTCAATATGGATCTGCCGTTCCTGCAGCTGGGCAGACAGGGCAGCGTTTTCTGCCCGGAGCCGGTCCTCGCTCTGCTTGAGCGCCAGAATGATCTCGACTAATTCGGTGCGGCGCATGTGCCGCAGTTCACGGTCTGGCATAATGATCGATTTCTCCCGCAAAAAGTGGTCGGATTGGGCGAACGAAAACTTTCGACAAATACGAAAATTTTCGCACCACAAAACCACATTTGATATATCAGTTTTCGGCGTGAAAGCGCCAGTTTGATGAATGACCTTCCACCTTATATGTTAGCACAGTATGCGTAACAAAAATGCCTTTTCCGTGCATTTTTTTCCCAAAGCCAAAGAAAAATTGTTTCTTTTGATGTAAACGATTACACCGGACTGAAAATGCGTTAAAAACAAAAAGAACTATCCTCACAACGGAGACAGTTCTTGAAAAACAGATGAAAATAGAAGCCGGATCAGAAGCTCTTCAGCAGATCGCCCAGAGTCAGGAAGGACTGGTAGATCACGTTGACATTGTTGATGATGGAGCTTGCACCGGAGAAGATGCGGGCAATGGCGTTGAACACCTTACCGACATTCAGGAAGCTGTTGTAAGCGTCGCGGGCACCACCGTCCAGATAGACCATTTCCTCTTCGCTGATGGAGGCATAGTTTGCGGGCAGTTTCATAGTAGACATGGAGATTTTCCTTTCTATTGATAAAATTGATACAGTGTGTGAAAAGACTTAAATAAAGGCAGCCACGGCCAGCGTGGTGATCAGAGCACCGGCTACCGTCAGAACGCTCAAAATCGGGCCGTCATCGTATTCCTGCGCGGTCTGTTCCGGCTGAGCGGGCGTGGATGTGCTGGTGGAAGTGGTGGCATTTTTCACGGTCCAGTGTGCGTACACAGTGGTATCACCGGTAAACACCGTAGAGGTGCTGATTTTTGTGCCGCCCACCGGCTCGGTATACCAGCCGTCAAAGGTGTAGCCTTCCAGCGTAGGCTGCGCGGGCAGGGCACTGAGTTTGCCGCTCAGATTGGTGGTGACTGCCACAGCGGAGCTGCTGCCGCCCATGGCATCCAGACCAATGGTGTAGACCTGCGAATCCTTGTCTTCTGCGGCAAAGGCAGAGGGCAGTGCACAGCAGAGCAGTGCAGCGCTGAGCAGACCGAGGACCAGCATTTTCAAGATCTTTTTCATATGACTCCTCGCTTTCCTGACGAATTGGGATGTGGTGCCTGCCGGGAACGGAAACACCAGAACAGACCTCGATGTCCCCGCCATGAGGCAGTAGACGAAAAAGCCGGGAAGAGGAGGTTTATTCAATCCTATATTTACCACATATAGTGTAACAAAAGTGCAACAAAATGGGCATATTTTGTTGTTATGATGAAAAAAGTTGGTTTTTCACAAATTGCAGGCTGCAAAAGGCGGCACAGAGCCGCCGCAAAAGCGGAAAAGTGGAACCTTCCCCTTGTGGAAAAACAAAGAATATGATATAATATCTTGCACGATGCGCCATCGCCAAGCGGTAAGGCAGGGGACTTTGACTCCCCCATCGTAGGTTCGACTCCTGCTGGCGCAACCAAAAGCCCCGTCATCCTGAAAAGGCTGACGGGGCTTTTTGCATCACTTTTCCACAAAATGCGGCTGAACGGTGCAAAGCTCAGCGGCGGCGGATCTTTCTGGTGGGCTTGCGGCGGTTCCAGCCGTTCAGGAACGTCCACAAAAAGTAAATTGCGGCAGAGATAATACTCAGCGTTATCACAACTTTGAGGTACAGACTGCCCAGAAACTCCCGGAACCGGGCCACCGTGAACAGCAGCGGGTTCAGGCTGACATCCTGCCCGGCGATCAGGTCCACCACGCCGATGGTCTCACCGGCCAGCTTCAGTTCCACAGTGCCCACCACATCGCCCTGCTGGATGGGCGCACTGACCGCATCCGGCAGGTGGAAATATTTCTGGGTCACGCTGCCGTCGCCGGTGGAAGGCAGCAGGGTCATCATGCTGTCGGCGGGATACAGCTGCAGGGAGCTGGTATCGGAGGAATACTTCACCGGGATCTCGGCCAGCGTAAGGTCGGTGTCCAGCGCGGCCTGAATGGAAAAGCTGTCGAACACCCAGTCCATCAGCTTCACGGTCTCGCACAGGGCCGGGCGACGGTTGGCGTAGCCGAAATCGTCGCAGGTGTCCGGGCTTTGCATCACGCAGAAAATATAGGTGGCACCATCCTTATTGGCCCATGAAACATAGCTCTGATTGCCACTGTCGCTTTTGAATGCGGTCACATCGCACATGCCGCCCTGCATGGCGCTGCGGTAGTATTTGCCGCCGCTGGATTTGCTCAGCGCGGCGTTCTGGCTGACCAGGACAGACGAAGAACGGTGTTTTTCTTTGGCGGGCATGGTAAAGCTGGGCGCACCGGAAACCTCCACAAAGGCATCAAAGCTCATCAGATAGCGCAGGATCAGGTACATATCCACGGCACAGGTCACGTTGCCGCTGTCGATGCCGCAGGCATCCGTCCAGGTGCTGCCGGTGGTGCCGATGCGCTGGGACAGGGTGTTCATCTGGCTCACCCAGCCCGCGAGGTCGCCGCCGGAAAGGGCATAAGCAAGGCCCATGGCGGCTTCGTTGGCGTTGCGGGTCAGCATGGCGTACATGGCTTCGCGGTAGGTAAAGGTCTCGTTGGAGCGCATATCGGCGTTGTTGGTGTTATAAACGTAATCCGAGATGGCAAAGGGCATCTGGAAGGTGTCGTCCAGATGGTCGGCATAGTTGGTCAGCAGCAGGGCAATGGTCATGTACTTTGTCAGACCACCGGCGGATACCTGCTTTGTGCTGTCCTTATCATAGACGATGATATTGGTATCGGTGTTGACGATATAGGCACTCTGTGCCTGCACCTGATAGACCGGGGTGGGGTCGAACATAGCCCCGGCGGGCAGCACAAGGCAGCTGAACAGGACAGCGAACGACAAAACCAGCGCAAAAATACGTTTCATGTGGACAATTCCTTTAAAAAGCGATAATATAAAACAACAGGCAGCACGGCACAAGCGCCGTGCGCCGGGTAAGAACGAGATCACAGCGGAAGGCTGTATTCTTTATAATAACAGGTTTGGCGGGGTGTGACAAGGCTTATTGTGCCGATTTCACATCCGGTTAGGGAGGACAGGAATGGTATATCTGACAGGGGACACCCACGGCGACATCGACCGCTTCAAGCACGGCAAGCTGCGCTGGCTGGGCAAACGGGATACCGTGGTGGTACTGGGCGACTTTGGCTTTGTGTGGGACGGCAGCAAGGAGGAACAGAAAAAGCTGGATTGGCTGCGCAAGCGCCCGTATACCCTGCTGTTTCTGGACGGCAGCCACGAAAACTACGACCTTTTAAAGCAGTATCCCACCGAGGAACGCTTTGGCGGCAAGGTGCAGGCACTGGGCGGCAATGTGTACCATGTGTGCCGCGGCAGCGTGCTGGAATTGGAGAATAAAAAATACCTGTGCTTTGGCGGTGCGGAAAGCCAGGATGTGGAGGATCGGGAACCCGGCGTGAACTGGTGGAGGGAAGAAATGCCTTCGGAGGAGGAATACGCCTTTTGTGAGGAGAACCTTGCAGCGTGCGATTACAAAGTGGATTATGTGCTGACCCACGATGCGCCAAGCAGATTTTTGGATTTTACCGCCCTTGCCAGCGGCGAGACCAACCAGCTGCACAGCTTTCTGGATAAAATTTTGTTGAAGCTGACCTACGACAAGTGGTTTTTTGGCTGCTACCATAAGGATACCCAGCTTTCCACCAAAAGCCGCTGCGTGTTCTGCGATGTGATAAGCATGGGCGAACGGCACGCAAAGCGTTCCGTTCGATAACAGGGGCCGCTGCACCAGCCGTGCAGCGGCTTTTGCATTTGCTGTTGCTTGTGCGCAAAAAATCTCCGGATCAGTTCATGGCTCCGGCTTTCTCGAACATCTGCTGCACCTGCTGTTCCAGCAGTGCGTGCTCCGGCGCTTCCAGTAGCGGGTCGTCGGCCAGCATGGCAACGGCTTCCGCCTGCGCAGCGTGCAGGGTGCGGGTGTCGTTCATCAGGTCGGCGATCTGCAGGGTGGGCAGGCCGTGCTGGCGGCTGCCGAAAAAGTCGCCGGGGCCGCGGGTCTCCAGATCGTACTGCGCCACCGCAAAGCCGTCCGTGGTGCTGCACAAAAATTTCAGCCGCTTTTGTACGTTTTCGCTTTGGTTGTCGCTGACAAGAAAGCACCAGCTCTCCGCTGCACCGCGTCCCACGCGGCCGCGCAGCTGATGCAGGGCGCTCAGACCGTAGCGCTCTGCGTTTTCAATCACCATTACGCTGGCATTGGGCACATCCACACCCACCTCAATGACGGTGGTGGACACCAGTGCGTCCAGCCGTCCGGCTTTGAAGTCCTCCATCACGGCAGCTTTCTCCTTGGGTTTGAGCTTGCCGTGCATCAGGCCTACCCGGCGCTCCGGCAGCAGGGCTTTGGCAATGTCCTCGTAGTAGCTCTTAACGGCGTTCAGCCCGCCATCCGGTGTGTCCTCGATGGCGGGGCAGACCAGATACACCTGCCGCCCGCGCCCGATCTCCTGATCGAGAAAATGGTAGAGGTCGCGCCGCTTTTTGCCGGTGATGCAGCGGGTCTTGACCGGGGTGCGGCCCGGCGGCAGCTCGTCCAGAATGGAGATGTCCAAATCGCCGTAGATGAGCAGGCCCAGCGTGCGGGGAATGGGCGTTGCGCTCATCACCAGCAGGTGCGGATTCGCGGCCTTTTCAGCCAGCATCCCGCGCTGCCGTACCCCAAAGCGGTGCTGCTCGTCGATCACGGCAAGACCAAGCCGGGCAAATTCTACGCCTTCGCTGAGGATGGCGTGGGTGCCCACCACAAGGTCGGCTTCGTCGTTCCGGATGGCGGCAAGGGTGGTGCGGCGTGCAGCGGCCTTCATGCCGCCGGTCAGCAGGGCCACCCGCATCCCGAAGGGGGCAAGCATCCGGTTCAGGCCTTCGGCGTGCTGGGTGGCCAGAATTTCTGTCGGGGCCAGCAGCGCGGCCTGATACCCCGCCCGGATGCAGGCCCAGATGGCGGCAGCCGCTACCAGCGTTTTTCCGCTGCCCACATCGCCCTGCAAAAGGCGGTTCATGGAAGTCTCGCCCGCCATGTCGGCCAGAATCTCGCTCACGGCCCGGCGCTGGGCTCCGGTGGGGGAAAAGGGCAGGCTGGCCCAGAACAGGGACGGGTCGGCAAGCTGCATGGGCGCACCGGTGGCAGCGGCACCCCGGTTTTTCATCCGGCCAATGCCCAGCTGCAAAACCAGAAGTTCTTCATAGATCAGCCGCCGCCGGGCTGCATAGGCCTGCTCTTCGGTGGCAGGGCAGTGGATGGCCCGCACGGCATCTGCCTTGGAGAGCAGACGGTATTTTGCCAGCATTTCCGGCGGAAGAGGGTCGGGCAGAAGCTCTGCATGGGGCAGCAGCTGCCGCACGCACTTGGCGATGGCATTGCTGGTCAGGCCCTCGGTCTGGGGGTAGACCGCTTCAAAGGGAGAAGCCTTGATCTGCTCGGCGGTGCGCACCTGCGGGTTGACCATCTGGCGGCGCAGCATCCCGCCGGTAACGATGCCTTGAAAATAGTATTCCTGCCCCAGCTGCAGCTTCTGGGCGGCATACGGATTATTGAACCATGTGATCTCCAGACTGGACACATCGTCCCCGGCAGTGATGCGCTCCATCCGCCGCCCGCCCGGCAGGATACGCCCGCCGGGTTTGGCGAACACCTCGGCCCTGACGACGCACTCCACATCGGTGGGCGCTTCGGCGATGGAATAGGGTTTGGTAAAGTCGATATATCTGCGCGGGTAGTGGCACAGCAGGTCGGCCAGCGTCACGATGCCCAGCTTCTCGAACCGCTCAGCGGTCTTGGGGCCAACACCCTTCAGGTAGCGCACCGGCGTATCCGGGGTGAGGGTGGTATGGTTTTCGGCGGGCATGGCGTGTCAGCTCCTTTCCTGGATGCAATATAGCCATTGTAACACGGAGCGGCAGCGGATGCAAATGGCCCAAAAAGGAAAAACCGGCAGGACCTTTGCCTTTGGGCAGGAACTGTGGTACACTCGGAAGAAAAAGAGGGGAGAATATTTATGGAGATCCGTAAGGGGACCTTAAAGGACTTGGAGGCCATTGCAGCGGTGGAGGCGGCCTGCTTCCCGGCGGCAGAGGCGGCTACGGCAGAGGAATTTGCCGGGCGGCTGCAGCAGTACGGCGATCATTTTTGGCTGCTGTGGGAGGGGGAAAGGCTGCTGGCCTTTGTGGACGGCTTTTGCACCGACTGGCCGGACCTAACCGATGAGATGTACGCCGACGCCTCCCTCCACCGGGAGAATGGTGCCTGGCAGATGATCTTTGGGGTAAACACCATCCCGGCCTGCCGCAGACAGGGGTACGCCGGGCAGCTGCTGCAGCAGGCCATTGCCGACGCCCGGGCCCAAGGCCGGAAGGGGCTGGTACTGACCTGCAAGGAGGCCCTGGTGCACTACTATGCAAAGTTCGGCTTTGTGAACGAGGGCGTTTCCGGCTCCACCCACGGGGGCGTGGTGTGGTACCAGATGCGGCTGAAGTTCTGAGGGGGACGATCTGGAATGGCCTACGCCTTGCTCCGGCCGTATTCAGCGGAAGAATAATTTTTAAGAGAGCAATGCCGGAGCGTCCGCGGAAGCTCCGGCATTGCATTTTCACTGGAGGGGGCGTAAAGGTAGACGGCATTTGCAGTGCCGCTTTCTGCGAAAGTGCGGCACTGCGGCAGACTTTTCGGCTTAACTGCAAAGTGACCGGTTTCGCCAGAGGCTCTCCCTTTGAGGAAAGACTTCCCCCGCTCCGGGGGAAGATGTCACCGCAGGTGACAAAAGGGGGAGTCTGTCACCGTAGGTGACGGAGAGGGCGAGGAGGCTGATAGGGAACAACGCAAAACAAAAAAATCCCGGAAGCCGAAGCTTCCGGGAATCTTTTGGAGGTGACGACCAGATTTGAACTGGTGGATGAGGGTTTTGCAGACCCTTGCCTTACCACTTGGCCACGTCACCATATTTAGGAGTGAATTTCCACTCCTGTTGGAGCGGCCGACGAGGCTCGAACTCGCTACCTCCACCTTGGCAAGGTGGCGCTCTACCAGATGAGCTACGGCCGCATATCCATTGTGGCGCACCGGGCGTTCCCGGCGACGTCGATTATTATACCGCAGCTTTCGCCTCTTGTCAACTACAAATTTGCATTTTTTGAAAAAAGGGACGTTTCCGTCTCCCCACCGCGTACAAAGCCGCGCCGCCGTTCAAGTTTGTCTCAGCTGACGCGAAGAAAATTTAATTGCTTTCCTTTCTTAATATCGTTATAATTAAGATTGTCAAATCGTTGCTGAACTTTCGCGCCTGCCGCTTCGGGCTGCTGCACCGAGGAACAGGCGTGTTTTCATGCAGGGGAGAATATAGGAATAAGGAGCAAACACAATGTACAAGATCACGGAAAAGGTGGCGCTGAACCCCACCGTTACAAAGATGGTCATTGAAGCCCCGCTCATTGCCAAAAAGGCAAAGCCCGGCCAGTTTATCATTGTGCGCCCGTTTGAAGACAGCGAGCGCATCCCCCTCACCGTCGCAGGCTATGACCGCGAGAAGGGTACTGTGGACATCATCTTCCAGATCGTCGGTGGCACCACCATGGAGCTGAACAGCCTCGAAGTAGGTCAGAGCGTCCACGACTTCGTCGGCCCGCTGGGCCGCGCCACCGAGGTGGAAGGCCTGAAGAAGGTCTGCGTCGTCGGCGGCGGCGTGGGCTGCGCCATTGCGCTGCCCATCGCCCGTGAACTCCACGAGCAGGGCTGCGTTGTCCACAGCGTGGTCGGCTTCCGCAGCAAGGACCTGCTCATCCTCGAGGACGAGTTCAAGGCCTGCAGCGACGAGCTGCGGATCATGACCGACGATGGCAGCTACGGCACCAAGGGCGTCGTCACCGCTGCCCTCGACGAGCTGGTGGCTGCCGGCAACCAGTACGACCTGGTCATCACCATCGGTCCGCTCATCATGATGAAGTTTGTGGTCAAGACCTGCCAGAAGCACGGCCTCAAGAGCATCGTCTCCATGAACCCCATCATGATCGACGGCACCGGCATGTGCGGCGGCTGCCGCCTGA
>ERZ827471.927-NODE-927-length-21009-cov-19.773790_pt1 | contig 21009 bp, 19 predicted proteins | sample MGYA00519772_ERZ827471 | MGnify/ENA primary metagenome ERZ827471 (study PRJEB31778, sample SAMEA3449315) | human gut metagenome | biome: human gut; feature: human-associated habitat; material: faeces | place: United Kingdom | collected 2010/2012 ...
TATTTTTAATACTATTTTGTTCATTATCGCATATTATGTTTCTTACTGTTTCCAAATTTGTTCTTTTTTTAACATCTTACCATATCTCCGCTTACTTGGATAGCTGAAAAACAAGGCTCATGTGTAATATATCTCATATGGTTATAAATATATTATTGATAGAATATTCATATATTTTGTAGATTGGTGGTTAAATGATGAACATATTAAAAATATGCTTTGGAAAGACATTATTTTTTAGGAGAATGGAACTTAAGTTAAATCAAAAGAAAGTGGCAGAAAAGTGCTGTCTGTCACCACGTCAATACATAGACTTAGAAAACGGGAAAAGGCTTCCGTCATTTGGGAGTTTAATTAATATGATAATAAATGTCGGGATAGACTTAAATTTATTTATAGAAGAAATTATTAAAGCTGATTATATAGTTGAAGATTATGTAGGTAAATAGGTCAAATAACTTTATATAATTATAAAAATAGGCTTTTTATAATTTATAAGAAGCTTATTTGGTATATTTAATTATATGTTGTAATCTTGTAATTATAAAGATATATTATAAAATTCTTAATACATTTCATATTCAAATAAAATTATCTAAGTGCTCTCATACTTTATACTTTTTATCAAAATGGCTCATTGTTGAAAAAAACACCTTTAAAATCTGAACTCAGCTTATTTTTAACTGGATTTTCAGTGTTGCTCCAAAATCTATTGGAAGTTTCGGCGGGTCACCACTACTCAGTTTAAGTTTTCTCTGATTCAAATGTTTTCAATGCCGATATAGAGACACAATTATTTTTCTATCGACAACCTCGTAAGAAACTCAATATTACCGCTTGTCTGCTCTTTCCACCTTCATTTTATCACTATAATTAAAATCTTTTAAATTAATCTGTATACTTATTATATAAGCGTTGATATATTCTGATTTGTCTACTTTAAGTGATACAAATATTTTTTTGCATGTAAAATTCCAATTATATTATAAGCGTGAAAAATGTCTATCTATATCATAAGTTTCTTTTCTGTATATCCAACTGTACTTTCAATTCCCATAAATTTAGTATTTTTGTTAACATATTGCTTATAATTTGCTTCTATCTGCCACTAATTTGTTTCAAACTTTTCTGTTTTACTTGAAAATACATTAATTTTAAATACTATTTATTGTACAACATTTTATATAGATTCGTTAAACTGGAATAATCAGACAATATCAAACTACATTAGAAACCAATTTGAATAGGATAACACATTGGCTCAGATAAGCATAAAAGAGTATATATACCAATTTAAAAATTGTCAAAACAAATATACAAAAACAGCCGCAATTGAGCGGCTGTTAAGTTTGTAACAAAGAGTCAAATTTCGATGTTTCTTTCTTTAATTAAGTCAGTATTCGCCCACTATAGAAATTGTGCAGATCACCGGTAAACTTATAGTTTTTACTATACTAATATCAAGTACTATATAATTTGTAAACTATCATTTTCCGCTCAAAATTTCACAGACATAAATATTAACTAATAAAAAAGTAGTTATATAAATTTATACAAAATTCTTATATTAAATATTATCTAATGATTGCTGGATATCCTCAATTATATCATCTGCATTCTCTATACCTACTGAAAATCTAATTAAATCAGGACTTACACCGGCCGCTTTCAGTTCTTCATCATTCATCTGTCTATGAGTATGACTTGCCGGATGTAAAACTGAAGTTCTTGCATCTGCCACATGTGTAACTATTGCAGCTAACTTTAAACCATCCATAAACTTTACTGCGTTTTCACGACCGCCTTTTACTCCGAAAGATATAACTCCGCAGGAACCATTAGGCAGATACTTTTGTGCGAGTTTGTGATACTTATCGTTCTCCAATCCTGAAAAACTAACCCATGAAATTTTATCGTTTTTACTTAGATACTCTGCAACTTTTTTTGCGTTTTCACAGTGTTTTGCTACTCTTAAAGCCAAAGTTTCAAGGCCTATATTAAGCAAAAATGAATTTTGGGGCGCAGGAATAGACCCCAAATCACGCATTAAAGTAGCAATTGCTTTCATGATATAAGCTGATTTTCCGAATCGCTCTGTATAAACAACTCCATGATATGATTCGTCAGGTGTTGTCAATCCAGGATATCTTTCACTGTTCGCTTCCCAGTCAAAATTCCCGCTGTCTACTATGGCTCCGCCTACAGAGGTAGCGTGCCCGTCCATATATTTTGTTGTTGAGTGCACTACTATGTCGGCTCCCCACTCAAAAGGACGGCAATTAATTGGAGTTGCAAAAGTGTTATCAACAATAAGCGGAACTCCATGTTCGTGAGCTACTTTTGCAAATTTTTCAATATCTAAAACAACTAAAGCAGGATTTGCAATAGTTTCACCAAACATAGCTTTTGTATTTGACTTAAATGCTTTATTTAATTCTTCCTCGCTTGTATCCGGGTCAACAAAAGTGACATCAATGCCAAGTTTTTTCATAGTTACACCGAAAAGATTAAAAGTTCCGCCATACACGGTTGAAGAACAAACAAAGTGATCCCCGGCTTCACAAATATTAAATATTGAATAAAAACATGCTGCTTGTCCGGATGAGGTCAGCATTGCAGCAACTCCGCCTTCCAAGTCAGCTATTTTAGCAGCGACAGCATCATTGGTTGGATTAGCCAATCGGGTATAAAAGTATCCGCTTTCCTCTAAGTCAAACAATCTTCCCATTTGCTCAGTTGAGTTATATTTAAACGTTGTGCTTTGATAAATCGGCAGAACTCTCGGCTCACCATTTTCCGGCTTATATCCTGACTGTATACATTTTGTTTCTATCCTCATATATCTTACCTCCTGTAATTAATTATCTTATCTGACCGCTGCCTTCTATTATATATTTTGTTGAGGTCAATTCTTTAAGCCCCATAGGACCGCGGGCATGAGTCTTTTGAGTACTAATGCCAATTTCAGCTCCGAATCCAAATTCGAATCCATCAGTAAATCTTGTTGAAGCATTAACATAAACTGCAGCCGCATCAATTTTATCAAGAAATTTTTGAGAATTTTTATAGCTGTCTGTAACAATAGCCTCTGAGTGACCGCTGTTATAATTATTGATATGCTTGATAGCTTCATCAATACTGTCAACTACCTTAACACCTATTTTTAGGTCAAGATACTCTGTTCCCCAATCTTCTTCCGTTGCCTCTGTGGCACCTGGATATATCTCACAAACTTTTTCATCACCAACTATTTCTACGCCTTTATCACTTAAAGACTTCAGCATTTTGGGCAAAAACTTTTCTGCTATATCTTTATGTACAAGTAATTTTTCTTCAGCATTGCAAACAGATGGACGCTGAGTTTTAGCGTTTATGACAATATCATGAGCCATATTAAGGTCAGCATATGAATCGACATATACATGACAATTACCCGTCCCGGTCTCTATAGACGGAACTGTTGCATTCTCAACAACTGCTTTTATCAGCCCAGCACCTCCGCGGGGAATAATTACATCTAAATAATCATTCAGTTTCATTAACTCAGTTGAACTTTCTCTAGTTGTGTTTTCTACCAAATTAATTGAACCTACCGGCAAACCAGCATTATAACCAGAATCCTGCATTACTTTTACAATTGCCATGTTGGATTTAAACGCTTCTTTGCCTCCGCGGAGTATAACAGAGTTTCCAGATTTAATACAAAGCCCGGCTGCATCGGCAGTAACGTTTGGTCTTGCTTCATATATTATACCGATTACTCCAAGAGGAACCCTAACTTTGGATATTTTAAGACCGTTTGGACGTTTTATACTTGAGATAGCTTCACCGATAGGATCCGGCAAACCAGCAATTTGGCGTATACCTTCAGCCATATCTATTATTCTGGCTTGATTAAGACTTAATCTATCAATTAGACTTTCTTTCATACCATTTCTTCTGCCTGCATCGATATCCTTTTTATTTTCGGATATAATAAATTCAGAATTTTTTTCCAAAGCGTCTGCAATAGCGAGTAAAGCGTTATTTTTTACTGAAGCGGACAGACTGCCAAGAACTCTTGACGCAGATTTGGCGAGCTTGCCTTTTTCTATCAATTCTTCCACAAAAATCACTCCATTTTCTGCCAAATATCTTATTTATATTATATACAACAAACTGTGTATTGATAAAATAAATAAAGATATTAAATTTCATTTGATTATAACATAACGATATGCTATAATCAAGTAAATTATTTTTTTAGGAGAAATTTTATGAGATTATTTGACACACATTCACATCTCGATGATGAACAATTTGATAATGACCGGGAAGAAATAATTAAAAAGATATGGGAAAATGATGTAAAAACTGTTATGGAGGTTGGGTCCAGCCTTGAAACTTCATTAAAAGCTGTTAATATAGCTAATTCCCATGACTTTATTTATGCTTCGGTCGGTATACATCCTGAGTTTGCAGAAAACGCTGATGACGAAGATTTTCAAAAAATTAAAACTATTGCTGAAACTGAGCCAAAAGTTAAGGCAATCGGAGAGATCGGCATTGATTATTATTATGATGACTCCGCCCCGCGTGAATCACAGCTTAATTGTTTTCAAAACCAGATTTTGATTGCAAAAGAGCTTGATTTACCCATAATAGTTCACGACAGACAGTCAAAAGGCGACACATTGAAAGTATTGAAAGATATGAATGTTACAAAAGGTGTCATTCACTGCTTTTCAGGCAGCGCGGAAACTGCAAAGATTTTAATTAATATGGGTTTTATGATTTCTTTTACAGGAGTAATCACTTTCAAAAATGCAAAACGCGCTATTGAAGCTTTAAAAGTCATACCAATTGAAAGATTAATGATTGAAACAGATAGTCCGTATATGGCGCCTGAACCATTTAGAGGAAGACGAAATGACAGCAGATATGTAAAATACGTCGCTGAAAAAATGGCTGAAGTTAAAGGTATAGAGTTGGAGCAGCTGTGTGAAATAACATATCAAAACGGTTTAAAATTTTTTAACATTACAAAGGAGGAAAACATACAATGAAATTGATTTCTTGGAATGTAAACGGGTTACGTGCATGTGTGCAAAAAGGATTTTTAGATTATTTCAAATCTGCTGACGCTGATATATTCTGTATACAAGAGACAAAGCTTCAGGAGGGACAAATACAGCTTGATAACCTTGACGGTTACAGTCAATACTGGAACTATGCTGAAAAAAAGGGGTATTCCGGCGTTGCACTGTTTACGAAAACACAACCCATATCAGTTTCATACGGAATGGGGATTGACGAATATGACACTGAAGGAAGACTGATTACAGCAGAATTTGCTGATTTTTATATAATAACATGCTATACGCCAAATTCACAGCAGGAACTAAAAAGATTGGATTTTAGAGTTAAATGGGAAAATGAGTTACGCAAATATATTGCGGAACTTGAAAAAATGAAACCTGTAATTCTCTGTGGTGATTTAAATGTCGCCCATCAGGAAATAGACTTAAAAAATCCAAAAACAAATAGAAAAAACGCAGGCTTTACTGACGAAGAACGCGAAGAGATGACAAAATTATTAAATCAAGGATATATTGATACCTTTAGATACCTTCATCCTGATGTAACCGGCGAATACTCATGGTGGTCATATAGATTTAAAGCGCGTGAAAAAAATGCCGGATGGCGTATAGATTATTTTATAGTATCTGAAAAATTAAAGGACAGAATAGATTCAGCTTTAATCCATCAAGAAATTTTCGGTTCAGACCATTGCCCTGTAGAACTAATTATTAAATAGATAATAGGAAAATATTCCTAAAAATAATATTGCCCCAAAAAGTTATATTTTTAGCGTAACTTTTTGGGGCTGTTAAAATATTTCTGTAAGTATCTTTTTAATAAACAATTTATAGAACAAAAATTTACATTATGAGCTTTCCTTCAATATTATTATAAGTTCTATAATGATTTTAACATCTAATATAACTTGACAAAGATATTTATACAGCTATTACTTTTTAAACAGCATAATATCTCCGCTTTTTCTTAAAATCCATTATATGCTTGATTTTATATCCAAAGACTTCTGCTTTTTAATTAAAGAAAAAACAGTGCAATTCATAAACTGCACTGTCTCTATTAGTTATAGACCAATTTTAGTCCTATATTTATTGATTATAGGAACAATAACAGCTGAAGCTACCACACTCATCAGCCATTGAATTGGTGACGAAATTAATGATATGGCTGCTACTGACACTCCATACATTGGAATTTCAGCTGCAAAATAACCTAGAGTTACAATTGCCAAAGAAGCAACCGCACTCATAATAAAACGAGTTTTTGAAAAGTTTTTATATAAAAGTTTTCCTATAGCAAACCCCATAAGACCCTTAATAATAAAAGTAGGCAGAGCAAAAATTATATGTCCGGTTAATATATCTGCCAAAGAATGTCCAACCGCTCCAACAACTGCTCCGCAAATCGGCCCTAAAAATGCTGAGGCAACATATATTATACTATCTCCGAAATGGACATAACCTCCGGTACCCGTAGGAATCTGTGGTACCATTGTCAAAACACAGGCAAGTGCAGTAAGCATTCCGCATCGAACAAAAGTTTTGAAATCGAATCTCTCTTTATAGTTTTTCATAAGTATCTCTCCCTCCTAATAATTCCCCTTATTTAACTTAATATTATAAAGTTTATCTATAATTATGTCAAGATAAAAATTAAAATTTTACTTTACCCTCGAAATAAAGAAACTATTTCGTTCCATGTTAAAAGATCGACTTCACCGTTTGGCGGTTCTATACCGGCTATTTTTTGCACTTGTGTTACCGCCTCAGTTGTTTCATGATCAAATATGCCATCAGGATTAATTAATCGTATACCTAATGTTCTATTTAATTCCCTCAGCATGACCTGCAGTTCAAATATATTTCTCATATCATCATTAATCGACCACATTGTCATCCTCCTATTCTTCTGATAAAACGTAACCGGGAAACTGACCGGGTGATTTTAGATTACCATTTACGATATCAGAATAAAGACTGGCAATACTATCCCAAGTAATCGGACCTACAGTTCCCCTAGGAGCCAAACCAAATAATTTTTGATACGCAATAACTGCCTGCTCCGTCTCAGGGCCAAAATATCCAGTTACACTAACTTTTGGTATATCAGTATATACAGTTGCTATTTCTGCCAGATTGTTCTGTAAAGTTCTTACTGCATCTCCGCTGGCACCACGGTATAAAACCGTTCCTCCGAAAGGAACAAAATTTTCACCTTTAAAATCCGGCGGCAGGCCGTCTAAAATCGAAAAATAAGTTGAATATAATCTATTCCATGTCTCCTCATTTACAACACCTGTCTGCTCCAAGCCATATGCCTGCTGAAATGACCTTACAGAATTTTCGGTAGCATCACCGAACACACCATCTGTTGTGACAGCGGGTATGAAATCATTAAAAGTTCCTATAAATCTAAGATAATACTGTATCATTTCAACGCCAGGACCTGTGTCGCCATTACGAAGTGTTCCTGTATATTGTTCCTTTATAAATGCCAATGAAATTCCTTCAGCATCTAGTTCAGACAATTTTTTTACAGCATTATAAATCCTTATAATTTTATACCATGTTGCTTTTCCTATTATTCCATCTGCTGTCAGATTAAATATTCTTTGAAAATCCTTAACCGCATCTTCGGTTATAACATCAAAATATCCGTCAGGAAATGCGATTTTGGGAATTGACGGGTAATTTTTTGAAATTCTATTTAATCTAACCTGCATGCCTTTTACTTCAAGACTATTGTCGCCAAGCCTTAACGGCTGGCCAGGATAAGATTCCCTTGCGTCCGCTACCTCAGCGTCCTCTACTAAAGTAATATCATCGCCATAATAATATTTTAATATATCTATAGGAGCATATCCTTGATTAGCGAGATCTACCGAACCCCATTGTGATAATCCTCCTGGGCAAAGTGATGTAGTACCATTGCAATATCTAGCGTAAATTGGATTATAATTTCCTTCTCTTGTTATGTAGTTATTAAATATTTCGTCAACTATTTGACTTATATTTTCAAAAAAATCCCTACCATAAACATATGCTTGATCATAAGCTTCTAAATTTGTTATGTCAAACGGATATCCCTGCGACCTATAATGCTCTGTAAATATCCTATTAAGAGTAAAAGTAATCTGAGCATAAATATTAGCAATTAATGCATTTTCAGGCCAAGTAGGGAATATCTCGCTGGATGCGACATTTTTTATGTAATCAACAAATGGTATGGTAACATTTTGCGCTGAACTATCAGTAGGCGCTCCAAGATGAACGACGACAGTTGAGGGAATTTTTAACTCCAAATCCACAAAATCACCTCCAAAAATTAGTCTCTGTTTTCTTCGTTGGGTATCATTTCTATATTTTGTATTGAGGCAATATTATCAAACACTAAAGCGTGTTTTGCATTTTCTATTGTGTAATAACCGTCAAGTTCAGACTTAACGTCATATACTGCATATGGCTGAACTTTTTCTTGCGGTTGTTTAGAATAATAAACCGGAGGTGCAGGAAGATCAATCGGTTCGGTTCTTCCGTTTTGACCAGTATATCTTACTTCATTTATTTCTATTGGGCTTCCGTTTGTCGAATTAACTGTAACTTTTGCATTCTCCAAAGGTATCGCCTGTCTTGCTAAAGTAACCTGTACTATCAGTTTCCCATTACCAGTATATGGAACTCTAATAGTCTCACTGTTTTCACCGCCTTCCAGTGATTCCACTTCAGATTCGGCTATGTTTTCGTAATTTTGTCTATTTGATGTTTCATTTGATTGATTATTAACGTTTATACTCGCTCCAAGCTGTTCATTAAAACGTGATAAATGTTCGTTATAATTCCCCTCTGAACCTGCATTCCTCTGCAAGTTACTATTGTTTTGAACATTATTATTGTTTGCGGTCGGAACCTGATTTAAGTTTTGATTATTTTGTGCTGTTTGCTGGTTATTGTTTTGTCTAATACTTTCCGGAATAGTTCTAACATTATTTTCAGATATAGTCTGTGGAATAGTTTGTGAATTATTTTGCGGACTAGTTTGTGTAACAGTTTGTGGATTAATTGACGAATTAATTTGTGGATTGGTTCTCAGATTGGTTTGTGGATTGGTTTGTAGATTGGTCTGTGAATTGGTTTGTGGATTTGCTTGTGGATTGGTCTGTGAATTGGTTTGTGGATTTGCTTGTGGATTGGTCTGTGGAACATTCCGTAGATTGGTTTGTGAATTGTTTTGCGGATTCGTCTGTGAAACATTCCGTGGATTGGTTTGTGAATTAATTGCATTATTTCTGATATTATTATTTTCTAAACTTTCATTAGGTAAACCAGCAGTTTTTTGTTTCTGCGTATTATCCTCTTTTTCATTTGGCATAAACTCTCTGTAATATCCATTCATGAAATCATCACTCTCCTGAAATATTATACTCAAGATAATGAATTTTGTGTATAAAAAAGCCCCGCTAAATTGCGGAGCCAAAAATTATATTTCAATTAGTTCTTTAGATAAATTTGTTAAATTTCGAATTCCATCTTTTTTCACGCATACTAAATCTTCAATCCTTACACCGCCATATCCGTAAATGTATATACCCGGTTCACAGGATACTATCATATTTTCTTCTAATATAATATCAGACTTTGGTGATAAATTTGGAAGTTCATGGATTTGAAGTCCCACCCCATGTCCGAGAGAATGTCCAAAATAGTCTCCATATCCTGCTTCGTCAATAACATCTCTTGCGGCTTTATCAGCAGAAAAACCTCCAATTCCTGCTTTTAAAACATTCAATCCTGTCATTTGGGCATTTAGTACAGTATTATATATTTCTTTTTGTTTTTTATCTGCCTTTCCAATCATAATTGTTCTTGTCATATCAGAACAATAGCCGTTATATACACATCCGTAATCCATAAGAAGGAAATCACCATTTTTTATAATCCTATCCCCCGGCACGCCATGGGGTAAAGCAGTTCTTTCTCCGGATAAAACAATCGTATCAAAAGAAGTTTTTTCAGCTCCATTCTTTTTCATAAAATACTCAAGCTCTGCAGCAATATCTTTTTCAGAAACACCTGGTTTGATATAAGATAAAATATGTTTAAAAGCATCAACACCTATCTGTTCAGCTTTTGCAATTAATTCAAGTTCTTCATCTGATTTTATCATCCTTATTTTGTTAATATCATCAGACATAGGACAAAATTCAATATTATCCGCTATATTTTTAAACATATTGAAAACTTTAACAGAAATAAAATCATCTTCAAAAATCAAGTTTTTAATTTGATTTTCTAAAAGTATGTTTTTTAACATATCAGCTAATGGATAATTAAGCCCAAATTCAAAAATCAAAAAGTCTTTATACGCTTCCTCTTTTGCTATTCCGGTATATCTGGAATCAACTAATAGATATTTATTTTCTTTTGTTATTATAACATATCCTTCTCCGCCCGAAAATCCGCTAAAATATTTCATATTATATGGTGAACATATCAAAACTGCAGTCTCGTTACTCAACTTAAGCTCTTCAAAAATATTTTTCATAATAAACACCTGATTCCTAATATATTAATCAATTTTATTAATTAATTCTTTATATATTTTTTGCATTGAACACGCATCTTTTGTCTGTGTTCCTGCAGATTCACAAATAATTCTTGGAGTATAGTTCCTCTCTGCAATAAGTTCAGCAATCGGTTCAAAGTCCGGTTCATATTCGGTTTCTGCCATTGTATGATGTTTCTTCTCGCCGGCTCTTGTATACTCTATTCTTGAATAATGCGCATGAAAATTCTTAGCACGCTCATACCCCAATTTATTTTCGATTAAATCAAAAATACTTTTTATACTTTCTTTTGTATTATATTTACCTAAAGACTGAGCGTTTATATGACCAAAATCAAGAGTAGGTAAAAATCTCTCATCAATTTGACATAATTTTATAACCTCTTCAACATTCCCTAATTGATTAACTTTTCCCATTGTTTCCGGACATATGCGTATGTTGCCATATCCGTTCTCATCAGCGGCTTTAACAGCCCTGCGCAGAGTATCCGAAGCAAGTTTAAGAGCTTCAATTCTAGTTATTTTTCCGCAAGAACCTGAATGAACTACAATCCTATCAGCACGCATATATTTAGCAGCTCTTAACGTTTGCAAAATATATTCTATACTTTTATCTCTCTTTGCTTCCTCAACAGATGATAGACTTATATAATAAGGTGCATGTATAGATAATCTTATGTGTTTCCCTTCTGCAATATCGCCGAGATCTTTTGCAGAGTCATCAGAAATTCTAACCCCGTGACCGCATTGATATTCATACGCACCCAGTCCATTTTTTTCCAGCCATTTCGGAACATCATAAACGGATTTATTTCCTTCTTCAAAAAAATCATCTGAATTTCCGGCAGGACCAAATTGAGCAAAACTTTCACTCTTAAATTCCAGCATCAAAACCATTCCTTTAAAAAATATTTTTCCAAACTGCGTTTAAAATGTACAAACCAGTTTTCTTTATCTGAGATAGCTTTAACCATAATAGTATACATACCTAATCTATTGCCTCCATAAATATCCGTAAACAGTTGGTCACCAACCAAAGCTGCTTCGTTTGGAGAAACACCGATCACATCACAAGCTTTTATTATATATTTTTTCTTTGGTTTAAGCGCAGCATAAAAATATGGTTCATTTAGCGACTTTGCAAAATTTTCAACCCTCTCTTTATTATTATTTGAAACAAGGCAAGTTAAAATATTATTTTGATGCAGCATTTCAAACCATTTTTTTGTATGTTCAGGCGCCTTTAAATCGTCATATGTAACCAATGTATTATCAATATCAAATATAAGAGCTTTGATACCTATTTTCTTTAAACATTCAATATCTAAAGTATATACATCATCACAAAAAATATCCGGCTTAAATTTATCTTTAAACCTACCCATATACAATCCTCCAAAAAGGTAAATAAAAAGGACTGCAGCTAAGATAGGATAAAATCCTGAAGTTGCAGCTCCTGTACTAATATAACCCAAGCAAACTTAAGTAATAAATACAAATTAAAATATCCTGCAATATAAAAAATCACATAATATTTTGCAACTATCTTACTACAGCCCTAAATAAATCAATTTAATTAACATTCTAAATTAACTAACAATTAATTATATAACATCGTCTCAAAGCTACAGCTATGAAAAGACAAGGAATGTCATTAACAGAAAAACAGATTAATACTTGCGTTTTCTAGCAGCCTCGGATTTCTTCTTGCGTTTAACGCTTGGCTTTTCATAGTGTTCTCTCTTTCTAACCTCAGATAAAACACCTGCCTTAGCGCAAGAACGCTTAAAACGACGAAGCGCACTATCAAGCGACTCATTTTCTTTTACTCTTATTTCTGCCATAATTTCTTCCCTCCCTCCGAGTATTATACAACACCTAGAAGTCAAAAAAATTCTACTCGAACAATTATACTAGTTAATTTCTATTCTGTCAAGGGATTTTGAGGAATTTTGTAATAAATTTTATATTATACATATGTTTCCGTAATAACGTTAATTATAAATCATCATTTTATTATTTTCACCATTTTGACACCATTCTGCTTCTAATTACCAATTTTCCAATAATGTTACGCCCTTATCTATTTGAGTCTTTAAAATGTGATTATAGTCTTGTGTGATTTCAACATTTTTATGCCCTACCCAGCCTGATATAACATTTAATGGTATTCTTGAATTTGTAAATTATGTTACGTATATACCTTAATCCATATGGTCTGTGTGCTCTTCATTTTGTATTCCTTTCATAAAATTATTAATTCTATATATAAACATCAAAGTGAGTATGAACTGATAAATATATTAAAAATATTCTTTGATAAAATATTACACTTTCTGTCACTGCTTAGATTAAGTAACTTCCCAACAGAATCTATTTTAAATAATCCTTTAATAAAAAATATTTAAAATTTTAATAAACTTATTCTTTTGCTTTTTACTAGAATTGTATTTTGCAGTTTTCTTAAAATAAAAATAAATATAAAAAATATAGAACAGCTTTATTTATCAATTATACTTTTTTGAAATAATAATTATATTTAAAACCGCAAAAAACATAGTAATATTATGATAATTTGCTTGAATATTACAATATATAATATATAATGTATTATAATATATAAAATTTATAATACATAGGTGGTGATTATACACTAAATAATAATATAAAATATAATTTATTTGAAAAGTTGTCACACAAAACATTTGATTCGAAATAAATTTAGTATTTTTTATAATTTACAAGTGGATAATTATTATAAAAAAATTTTTAAGTATTTTTCTATATTTATTGATTATAATCTCAAATAAAATGTGTAACTCAATTGTATATGCAAACGAAAATATTTTCGATAAAATAGACGAAGGTGTCAAACTGAATAGAAATCTCAAACTTACTAAACAGTTAGAACAGCCCAATGATGGATATACTCCGCAAATGTATTATGCATTGGTTGTTAGTAACAACATTCAATCATTAGGCGGTAATACACTTGAGCAAGAACAACTAATTGACTTCTGGGTTGAATAGTTTTCTGAATAAATTTTAAAATACAATAATTATCTTATAATATCAAAATAACATAATTATAAAAAATTAATTCTAAAAGAAAGGTTGAAAATGATGAAGAAATTTATTTGTTTATTTTTAATATTTTTAATAGCATTACCAGCAACCTTTTCCTATGTTTATGCAGATTTTTTGAATATAAACCAAAATGATAAAAGCATAAGGCTAACCGGTAACGGCACCTTAGAAAATCCGTATATTATTACTTCAGCTCGTGAACTTGATGAAATACGCAACAATTTATCAGCTCATTACAAACTAGGAAACGATATTGATTTAACTGAATAACTTAGCGACGTCGGTGAAGGTTATGCTAAATGGAACAAAGAAGGCTGGGAGCCTATAGGAAACCCAGACGGTTATGGAAACGGATATTTTACTGGAAGCTTTGAAGGAGCATATCATATTATATCAGGTTTATGGATAAACCGAACAGATTCTGATAATATAGGTCTTTTCGGCGGTGTAAATTCCTATAATAATGATACATGCATACAAAATCTTGGCATAGAAATTGCTGAAAATGGTATATCCGGCAACAGTAATGTCGGCGGTTTAATTGGTGTTTATGCTACAATAGATAAAGTCAGAAATTGCTATGTAACAGGAAGCAGCGTAAGTGGTGCAAACAATGTTGGAGGTTTGATTGGAAACCAAGATGTACTTGGCACTACAGTTAACTGTTACACAAAAACAAACGTTATATCTGAAAAAGATAGTCTATTAAACGGCAATATCGGTGGCCTGATTGGAATTGCGAGCGGCTCGGTTATATATTGTTATGCCTCAGGCAATGTTAAAGGAAAACGCTGCTGCGGTGGATTGTTAGGCAGTCTTGAGGGAATGGCAACTGCTCATAATTGCTATGCCACAGGTGATGTCATAAGTTCTGACGATCTCGCCGGAGGTCTAATCGGATATTTATACGATGGAAGCCTAGCAAATTCATGCAGCACCGGCAAAGTGCAGGGAAATATCTACGTAGGCGGATTAGTGGGTAAGCAAGGTGGACTAAGCGGCATCAGCAATTGTTATTCATCAAGTAACGTAACAGCAGCTAGTGATTATGCTGGAGGTTTGGTTGGCGCACAAATAAGCCCACCATATTTTCAGAATTTCAATAGTATAAGTAATTGCTATGCTGGAGGAAGTATTGAAACAAAAGGCGAACACTTTGGAGCCATATCAGGTTACTTAGATGAAGAAAGCAGTATTTCAAAATGCTATCGTTATAATGATTTTACTATAAACGGAAATAAAATTTTAGAAGATGATAAAAACAGTGCTCCAGATAAGATTAACGGTGGTATAATAACAGAACCAAAACCAGCTCAGGCTCCAAATGTAAATATTACAATATCTGAAACAGAAAATACAGATCAATCCGTCGCTGTACAGTTGGAAATTATGTCAAATAATGAAATTAAAAATGTGAGCTATGTTAAAGTAGTTCAAAAAATAAATCCTTCGAACATAATATCAAATGGACACATTACATCGGCAGACTACAATACGGATATTAATCTTTTACTTTCAGATTTTTACCAATATAGTGAATTAACAGGAGAAAGCGAAAATGCTGCTGTTATTTATGACTATTATATAAATGCCGGATATCCGAATGATAACGGGAATACAATAACTATTAAAAACAATTCTTTTAAAGTAAATCAAAACGGTGAATATATTATATGTGCAGAAGATATAAATAACAATAAGACATTTATATATATAAATATTAATAATATAAATTCAACGCCAATAAATACAGAGCAACCCACAGCTTCTCCTAACTATCTTTATGATATAAAAGACTTGTCCATTCTTTCAATTTCAGGAGATAAACTTGAAACCCCTCCGGAAAATGCTAGTTTTATTGTTGAAACTAGTGTTAACAAAAAAAAGGACAATAATACAAAGGATTATATATTCGTTGCCATATATGCCAAGAATGGAATACTGCTGAATCTTGATTATGTAAAAGCAAATTTTGCACCAAATTATGACTGTTCATTTGGCTTTAACATCCCAGCTTCACTAGGCGAAATAGGGGAAATAAAAACGTTTATTTGAGATAAATTCAATTCTTTAAATCCTCTTGCGGAAACAAAGTCCATTAGTTTCAAATAAACAAGATGATTGAACTTAATAGATAACATTAGGATACAATATAAACAACATATTATGTAAAGAAATTTTCCAAAAATTTACAAGATTTTGTTGCCATCTGTTTTATTTGTATTATTCAGTTTCCAACACCTCCGGTAAAATTCATCAATACATTATTAAATATACAATTTAACTAATTATATACAGAAACATACTTTGGACTTATTTTGCTTAAAAAATTAATATCATTCTTTCTTACTATATTGAATTTTTATTTTAGCTTTAATTTTCTAAAATTACTCACGATTATTCGTCCCTTGTTTTCATACTGCTAACCGGAGGTTTTGTTGCTTTACCGCTTTATTTTACATATACAAAAATTTTTATATTGCTAAATTTTAATAATAACAAACCGTATGACTGGTTTTTGACAATGAGTTACATTTCCATTCTCCAAATTATATCACGGCCTATCAAAATCTTTAATTGTCAGCCGTCTTACACTCTTAATCTTTGTTTTTCTGTATCAGCAAGTCTCTGTTTTTATCACTTTAACTATTGCCATACATATCGGCAAGTATTTTCTTTTCAATACTTGCATAATTAGTCTTGTTGGTGTCTGTATAATTAGTCTTGTTGGTGTCTGTATAATTATTAAATTTACTGTTTCTCATATCATCATTTTTCTGTCCGCTTCTCTCCTCCCACTGAAGTATGGCTAAATAATGGTTATTATACTTATACCCCTTAAGCTCCAAGCCTTCCGAAAACTTCTCTATCCACTTTTCCCAGTCTTTAGGCAGCTTTTCTCTTAGCTGTTTAATCTCTTCGTCTGTTAATAACACATTATTGTATTTTCCATACTTGTGTTTTAAATCCTTGTGCTCTTCCGCTTCCGGCACTTCATTTACTTTACTTTTATTTACTTTACTTTCTTTTCTTTCCTTTACTTTACTTTGTGTAAAAATGTATACATTTTCTTCAGAAATGTTAACATTTTCGCCCTTTATGTATACATTTTCAAAGCTGTCGGGTACACTAATTAAAAGGTATTTCTTCTCGACTTCAAAACGCTTTCTTCTTGAGCACATTTTCATACATCTTTCCTGTATTCCTTTTGATGTTAGAATTTTGTACTTCTCATACAGCGTCTTGTCAAAAATACCTCTTTTAAATGCTGCGTTCAATATTTCAGAAACGGCATTGACACCAACCCCTGTTTTGTGGGAAAACATCAATGCAACCTCTTCATCAAATTCACAGTAATAACCTCTGCTGCCGTATATTCTCATCCACAGCTTAACGATTACCGCAAACCCTATTAACCCGAATTCTGCTTCTATAAGCTCCATCTTATCACTAAGATGCACGTCTAAAGGAAAGAAATCAAATGCTTCTTTTCCCATAAGAATTCTCCTTTGGAACAACGCTGCAACCCTATTTATACGAACGGCAACGCCACCCCTGTTACGGAACAACATTACAACCCGCCTTTTCAGCAAACGGTAATGCCACCCCAAATTTTATATTATTTTTTTTAAATTTACGCTGTCAGTTATTATAACCGCAAAACTGCTGTGAATTGTTATTTCGCATGACAGCGGAGCATCATATATATGAATCTATTATCATTGTAAATTAACTTTAGTGCCAGTGCGTGACATAGTATAATATACTTTAATTATCAATATATTTTATTAGTCTTAATTTACTTAAGTATCATATATAATTCTGAATTTAAGTTCTGACAAACAATTAATCCCTAATTTGGATTTAATCAGAAAAATCGTTTTTTATCGGTTATGCCAATTCCTAAATACTTTATTGCTTTATCCATAACACCATTAATTATTTTGTTTCATCTTTTAAATACATTTAAATTAAAAACTTCAGTGAAGTGAACTGTTTCTGATTTATGCCCGGCTGATTGGGTAAATGAAGATTTTTCTAAGATGCTGAATTTATAAAAAATATAGTTGAAAGGATTATTCTGCATAGAATATTCTAGTAATATAACCTGATACGGTATGGGAGAAAATTTTATATTTAATTATAATAACAAAAAATTTTTGTATAGTCTGTGTTAAACTACAGAGTGCATTTTTAACATCCATAATTTTTATTATTTTCAAAATTTATATCATAAAAGTATCAAATATTAAATTATTTATATATCTTCTTGTAGTCAAACATTTTTAATATGATATATTATTTCTGTAGATTTTATATATTAAACCATTTGTTATTCCAAGTATTTATAATATCCTCTTTATATTATTTACTATATTTTAATATAATTTTTTATTTTTTAACATTTTTTAAAAAATGTATTGCTTTATATTACATTATGTGATATAAAATAAGTAACAGAAAAAAATAAACATATTTAGTATAAGCTTAAGAAATTAAACCAATTAAAAAGTTATAAATTTAAAATTATCTCTAAAGATATTATAAAATAATATAGGTGCGAATGGTAAGCTCACATAAAATTGCCGGGAGGTTCGCACCATTAAAAACAAAGATATATAATAAAAAATGTATGTAATAATTAATCTTATATTATATATTTTGCTAAAAAAGCAAAATATACTAGATTAAAGGAATACAAATATTATTTTTTATATATTTTTGCTGTCGCACCCCTCAAGGGTGCGTGGATTGAAATTCTTTAACATTTTTGTTAATAGGTGGCGCACTTTTGTCGCACCCCCCTCAAGGGTGCGTGGATTGAAATGCAAAATCTCTGTATAAGCGTATAATCGCTATACACGTCGCACCCCTCAAGGGTGCGTGGATTGAAATGGACAATATTATATGGTGCCTTATGAAACAACTGTTGTCGCACCCCACATGGGTGCGTGAATTAAAATTCGTTAAGTATACCCATTTAACAGAAAAAGCTTGAAAATCCGTCCCTGCACGGGTGCGACTGTGGATTGAAATGTAAAAATATTAGCAAAAGAAATAGATAAAAACTTTATTGGCATTACTGCAAGTAACAGTATGAAGATAACAAATAAATCAAAGCATTTTATATTATTGGTGATATGGCCGGCTGAGCAAAAACGTAATACTGTAATTATGTATTAGACGTGCTTCAGAATCCTGCAAAATTAGGTGATATTAGAAAGTTGAAGCATAAGAAAAGCCAAAGATTTATTGACGACTTGTTAACGCCTGCCGTTAATCATGATACTCAAGTGTTAATACAGGTTAAACCAACGACCGGAAGGAAGAAGTTTAAGTGATGATTATTACTGAGAAACAAAAAGAACTTGTAAAAACATATTTGAAACAATCATATACTGATATATATCAACTCCTGTTAGATTTAGATGATAAAATAACAGAAATTGGTTTTGATGATAATTACGACCTTAACGAAGAGGGCATATTATTGCAAAGATTATATGATGACCTCTACTATCAAAATTCTGAAATATAAATAAGCTCCGATAAATCGGGGCTTTTTTGCCGCACCATTGCAGGGGTGTGAATTGAAATCATAATATATTATAATATCAAGTTTAATTTATTTTTGTTGTTCACTACATGGGTTTGTGAATTGAAATCTCTTTCAGGACGTGTGTAAACGTTTTTTATTTTGCCGCCATCTACATGGATGAGTGAATTAAAATATTTATATAAAATTCTCCTTTATTAATGTAATATAAAAATATTATACAGATTAAAGTAAGTATTTTAGTTGATATTTTTTACGTTTGATGTTTTTACTTGCCTATAACTGTGATAAAGCAGACGCCGGCAAGTACCGCCCTTTGTTATTGTTCCGGAGCTGGCTAACATTAGTCAGTTCTTTTGCTTTGTTGGCAATATCACCAATGAATTCCCTATCTTTAGCCGCACCCGTGTAGGTTCGTAAACTGAAAAATTCATACCTAAAATAACACGGTTAAAAGCTTTGTGATGATGTGGATTAAAATAATATTGCAATAATATATATTGTATAAAAGACAATCCGCATCTGCCCGGGATACTTGAGTTGAAATAAATTTAATCAAACTTGTTCACTCAATCAAATTCTGCCCTGTCGCACAAATTTATGCGAATTAATATACACAATATCAGAAATAAAAAATCATCAATCCAAACTGTGTGCGTTAATCTGAATTTTTTATATCCCCAAATTGCTTAACACTTCAAACAGCCGTTTATATATAAGATTGAAATGAAACACAATTAAAAAGTCCTACAAATATATCACTCACGGCTACCGTAGATTTACTTGCAGTATATCGCTAACATAAATCTATTACAACACCCCCATATAATTTATAAACATCCATTTTTTATTTTAATACGGCTGTCAATTTTTTTAATTCACGCTTATAAAGAAGTGCATACTAAGATAACCCCTTCGCATTTGGGAGTGTTGTTTAAGTTAAATTTTGCAGTCTAACCAACTTAAAACAATAAATAACTACGGATATATCCTCAGATTATACGACTAATACCCATTTTATCAATAAATACAATATCATAATATGAACTGACACAATAAAGCAGATACTAAAATTTAAAACAGCAGATATGTCAATCAAATGTCATCTGTCGCAAACTTTGAAAATCAGTAAATTAAAAATATGATTTATAACAAAAAATTTGAAATAATTATAGGATATAGTTGGATATTTGATATACCATGATAAGATTGTAAAGATTCAGATATACAGATACAAAAGCAATTATATATAAAGAAGTTAATAAAAAAATTACCGCCTATAAAAACGGTAATCTTGAAAACACGGCAAAGCACAAAATATTATTGATAAAATTGCAATTCTAAACAATTTAAATATCTTGCATTTCATTCGGCAATTTCAGGGCTCCTGCAAAACCGCAGGTTTTGTAAAAAAATGAGAAGCGGCGGAACGGACAATTGTTTTTTTGCATAAAAAAATCGGAGCAAGCAAACTTACCCCGATAATATTGGAGGCGCCACCCAGATTTGAACTGGGGAATAAAGCTGTTGCAGAGCTCTGCCTTACCACTTGGCTATGGCGCCTTATTTAATTATATTTTTGTATTCTATAATTATGCACACATTTTAAAATTTTTATCCTGCTTTAATAATTATGATAAAAGACGCAAAAATATGCGTCTTTTATCAGTTGGAGCGGAAGACGAGATTCGAACTCGCGACGTTCACCTTGGCAAGGTGACGCT
>ERZ827471.934-NODE-934-length-20862-cov-3.636276_pt1 | contig 20862 bp, 14 predicted proteins | sample MGYA00519772_ERZ827471 | MGnify/ENA primary metagenome ERZ827471 (study PRJEB31778, sample SAMEA3449315) | human gut metagenome | biome: human gut; feature: human-associated habitat; material: faeces | place: United Kingdom | collected 2010/2012 ...
GTATTTTCTCCATAATCCATCCGTTCCTTTATAATTTTCTCTTCCAAATTCCTGAACATCCGATGCTACTTTTTCAACTTTTGAGTCTGTGATTCTATACAACTCGTTTTCATCTGTCAGATAATAACATTCAAATTCATAATCATCTGTATAATTATAATCTGCCCTCTTAATATTAACCTTTCCTAAATCTATCCATTCTTCATATGCGCAAAAGTGTGTATGCCCATCTGTTCCGGTATAATATTGACAATATACTGGTCCTGTCGGTAAAGAAGCCGCATTAGACAAATTATTTTCTCCATCAAACGAAATATATTGTCCATTTTTACATAAATATCCTTCTTCCCCTAACAATTCCACATTTTCACTTATCTTTTCAGGTGCAGGAATTACTTCTCCTCTATTATTTTCTTTTCTTCTCCATAACGTTCCATCATTTTTCAAGAAAAAGATCCAATATCCGCCTTCCCTTAATTTGCTGCCATCTGAGTCTACTCCCGTATCTTGTTCTCCAACATGCTCGACCCAGGAAATTACATTCTCAACTTTAGGAACCTCTTCATTATAGATATCTATCAAAGTTCCCTTTTTATCCAATGCATACAAACCAGAAAATTTTTCCACATTCTCGGCCAGTTTCTGATCATCTGACCACAAACTATTATTCTGTTGTAAGTGATATGCATATTCTATGGTTTCCTCTCCCAAATATACATATCCGCCCACATAACGCTTTACATTTTTATTCAATCTTTTTGGTTCTGGATAAACTTCCCAAAGTTCCCCATTACTGCCTAATATCGTAGATTCCGCATAATCGTTTATCGATGCATCACTGTTTTCGCCCACTTCTTGTTCAGCCGGTATTCCCTTAACTTCAACTGTAATATTTTTTGAATTATTTCCTGCTGTAATTTTTAATAATTCAATTCCCTTTTTCTCAGCAAATACTTTGCAGCCATCTATTGATACAACATCATCACCATTTACTTTTTCTATAACACTTTCTTCATCATCAAAAATTTTTCCATTTATAACGCAGCTTATTTTATCACCCAGAGACAACTGCATTTCACTGTATATATTTGCTAATTTCCATTTGTCATCTGTTGATACACCTGTTTCTCTCAAATCAATATCTTTTAAATTCTCTAATTCTGATAATACATGTACGTCTTTTAATTCTTTATTTCCTCTCAGATCTATACTCTCAAGATTTTCTGCATATTCCAATCCACTTAAATCTGTAATATTACTATCACTTATGTACAGATTTTTCAGTTTTAACATTTCACTTTTACTGATATAGCCATCTTTATTTTCATCAATTCCATCCCATGTATTCAGCAATTTTGCTTCTAGATTACTGTCTTGAAATACAATTGCATCTTCTGGTCTTTCCTTAACTGTCACATCATCGCCATCATCGCTTTGAACAACAGTCTGTTCGCTTCCTGCATCCTCTTGTTCTGAATTATCTACCGTCTGCTCCTCCTGCGTAATTTCACTCTGCTCTTTTTCTCCTCCTGTTCCTTCAGCCCATGCAGTCTGTCCAAACATTAAACAGCCCGTCAAGGCTAAAGCCACTACTCTTTTCCCTTTCATTTGGTCTCCTCCTTAGTTTTTTTCTTTTTTATCAGAATTGCCAGTATTCCTGCAATTACGATCATTCCAACAATAACTTTTCTTATTTTATTAACACTGTAAGACTTCTTTTTTGTTTCTCTCTTTACCTTGTTTACCGTTTTTTCCTTATTTGTCTCCTTATTTTCTTTTAAACCATTCTTCGTTTCTTCTTTTGAAGTTGCATTTTCTTGTTCAGATACATTTTCTTCCTGTTCTGTCTGAGCTGTATTTTCTACACTCTCTGCACTCTCTGCACTGTCTTTGCTTTGACCATCAACAATCTTCTGAAATTCCTGATCTACTCCGGTGGCTGTTCCGGCTATCGTATTGCTTTCTTCCGTATTATCAATGATTTCATCAATTTTCATTCCTATCGGAAGCTTATCTGTACAATCTTTTTTTAATTTGAATTCAATGTTTACAATCTCTCCATCTGCTTTCACTGTATCCGCTACAACATATACGATTTTTATAAAAGCTTTGTCTTCTTTGTGGTTATAATCAAACAGGCTATTATTGTCATTCTCAATCAGTTTTCCTTTATTTAGTCCCACAAACTCCAAAGCTTCCTTATTATAATATACAGATAATTCAAATCCACCTACTTCTTCTCCACTATGAATCTCAATCGGAACGGTTACCGTTTCATTTTTCTTTCCTTTTTGGTTTTCTATTTGAAAAACGGTTGTTTCCGCATATACAACATTTTGCAACATCATCATACACAGAACTATTAACGTAATATAATATTGAATTTTATACTTCATATTTTTCTTTATATCCTTTCTACCTTTTTCACAATTATTAAATCCAATTTTATTCTCCATTAATATAATGTCATACCCTGTTGACCACATTCAATATGTGCTCGTAATTGTGCTCGCTTTCTTTTTTGTCTTTTCTTTTGTTTTCTTGACCATTGGCCAACAAATATATTAAAATTTTTAAAAAGCATGCACAATTCTATCGGTTCTTTCTGCACTTTGGTTATCCATATCTTGTTAGTATAAAATGCCGAAAATGGAACGACTGCATGACTCAAACTGTACATTTTGCCACCCACTAAAAGATGCAAATGAGAAATGGATTTAAAGGAGACGAGGTATGAGGAAAAAAAGAGTTTTACCATTTTTATTAAGTTTATTGATTTTGTGTTCAAGTTTACAGCTGCCGGTTAATGCAAAAGAAATGGATGCATCAGGAAAACAGGATACAAACAATATGGAATCAGAGATTTCGGTACAGGGAACGGATTCTTTTGGAAATATGGTAGCAGAAGCAATAGATAATAAAGTAGAACAGCAGGAAGAAAATGAAGGCTGCAATATTTTCGAGATAACGATGTCCGGCACAGAGGCAGAGGTTGATTTTGAGACGAATAAGGATGCATCATTAGTTGTTGGAATCTATGACGAAGCGGGAATAAAGATGGTGGCTTCCGGACATGCAGAAGTAACAACTGACGAAAAGACAGTAAAAATCAATATAGAAAACGGACAGTTACCAGACTACTATTATGTCAAAGGCTTCCTGGTTGATCCGGAAACATTTGAACCTTATTGTACGGCTTATGAGACCCCGAATTACACCAAAGAGATGCAGGAATTTTTCTCAAAGACAACAGAAGACTTTGCAGGGCACGAGATACTGAATCTTGATGATGACACTACGAATAATTTTGCTGTGTATGCAGATGGAACTTATGTAGTAAAAGAGTCAGAAAGCGAAGTAAAACTCAGTGAAAAAGACGAAGATGCAGGCAAGTATGTTTTTGAAAATGCAGATGAAGCATTTTTAGCATTGAAATCAGGGGATATCCTTTCTTATGAGTGTGCAGATGGAAGCCTTGTTATTATCAAAATTGATTCCGTGTCAGTAAAAGGCAAGACGGTTACGCTTTATGATAAAGATACGGAAATGGAGGATGTATTTGACTATGTAAAGATAGACAGTGCTGCTTCTACAGAAGAAGCGACGGTGGATGCTTCTACGTGTGGAGAAGGAGTTACATATAATGGATTAGTGGATTCGGATGAGATCGCACCACAGAAAATAGATATTGATGTGAGTGAGAGTAAGTCACATTCTTTTGATATAAAAAATAATGATATAACTGGAAACTTTAAACTTCAATTGAAAACAGGGTTAAAATTATATATTACATCATCTTATAGATATCTGGAACTCCGAATGGATTATACGAAATCGGTGAGTATATCAATTAAGAAAAAATGTAAGAAAGAGTTTCCTTTGATTACATTGGGGTATAGTCCAGTTCCGGGAGTGTATATAGAGGTTAAGCCAGTGTTCGTTGTTGAGGGAAGTGGAAAAGTCAGTTTAAACGGAACACTGAAAGGAACAATTGGATGTGCAGTAGAGAGTGATACTAGAATAAGAAATCTGACAAGTATGCCATCGTTTGAAACCGAGTTAAAAGGAGAGGTAACAGTATTTATAGGTATTTCTTTAGAGCCTAAAGTTAAAGTCCTCAGTGACGAAGTGGCAATGGTAGGCGCAAGCGCACAAGTTGGTGGAGAAGCGAATGCAACATTAGCAAAGGATAAAGGGCCCACGCAGAAACATGTATGCAAAACCTGTGTAGAAGGAACGATAAATGCCAAAGGCGAAGTGAATTTTAAAGTCAGCTTTTTTAATAATGACAAGTTAACATACACACAAGGTACGTCTCTTAAAGCTAAAATTGGAGATTTTTATTATTCTGAAGATTTTAATGAATTCGCTTTTACAACGTGCCCGCATATTTCATATCGGATAATAGTTACAGTAAAAACTAAACAAGGACAGGCCGTAAAAGATGTATTGGTCAATAATGAAAACAGAACGGATCAGAATGGTCAAGCGACTCTGTATCTGCCAAATGGAACGCATACGCTTACTGTTACGTCACAGAAGGGAACAGAACTTGGAAACAAAGAAATTACAGTGAAAGATAATGAAAAAAAGGTTGAAGTAGAAGTAGACGATAATGTGATAGACGGCTTGAAAGTGGAGCAGGTAAGTCTTGGCAAGTCTCACAGTGGAGCAATCACAGAAGATGGAAGTTTATGGATGTGGGGATGGAATTATTTTGGACAATTAGGAAATGGAACAAATCAGAATAGCAATACACCGATAAAAATTATGGACAATGTAAAAGCAGTAAGTCTTGGTGAGTCTAGTAGTGGAGCAATTACGGAAGATGGAAGCCTATGGATGTGGGGATATAATTATAATGGAGAGTTAGGCGATGGAACAAATAAAGATAAAAATATACCAGTAAAAATTATGGACAATGTAAAGGCTATAAGCTTTGGTAGTGCTCATAGTGGGGCAATTAAAGAAGATGGAAGTTTATGGATGTGGGGATACAATTATAATGGAGAGTTGGGCGATGGCACGAATGCGGATAAAAATACACCGATAAAAATTATAGACAACATAAAAGCGATAGATCTTGGTAATAGTTATAGCGGAGCAATTAAAGAAGATGGAAGTTTATGGATGTGGGGATATAATTATTTTGGAGGATTAGGAGATGGAACAAATAAAAGAAGAAATACACCTGCAAAAATTATGGGCAATGTAAAAGCTATAAGTCTTGGTGAGTCTAGTAGTGCAGCAATTACAGATGATGGGAATCTATGGATGTGGGGATATAATAATTTTGGACAATTAGGAGATGGAACAAATAAAGATAAAAATACGCCGGTAAAAATTATGGACAATGTAAAACAGATAAGTCTTGGGACCTATCATAGTGGAGCGATTACAGATGATGGAAGTCTATGGATGTGGGGATATAATTATAATGGACAATTAGGAGATAAAACAAATAAAGATAGAAATACGCCTGCAAAAATTATGGACAATGTAAAACAGATAAGTTTTGGTGAACATCATAGTGGAGCGATTACAGATGATGGAAGTTTATGGGTGTGGGGAGATAATTATAACGGAGAATTAGGAAATGGGACTGCAGTCAGTTACCCGATAAATATCACAGATCAGTTTAACCAGACCCAACAACAAAACACAGACGAACCAGCTGCAAACATTGCTTTACAGTCAACAACCCCAACAACATCTTTCAAAAACTTAAATCCTAACGGAATATACAATTTCTACATCATGAAAGATAAAGGAGCCCAGCAGCCATTTGATAATGGAAATTTATTATACATCAATCAATATCAGGCACAGTCCGATGGAACTCTTTCTGTTAACTATGAGACGACAGGAGACACAAGTAATGCGGAAGCCTTCGTTGTTGGAGGCAATACCGGCGATGAATCGCAGGAGATGAAATTTAAAGATGTATCCCAAAATGACTGGTTCTATTCATCCGTGATGTATGTAAATAAAAATGGACTGATGACAGGATTAAATGAGACAGAATTTGGACCGGTACAATCACTTGCGCGTGCACAATTTGCAATGATCCTTTACCGTATGAATGGATCACCTGCTGTTGATTATACGAATAAGTTCAAAGATGTAGCTGCCGGAATATGGTATACAGATCCAATTATGTGGGCAAGTAATAAAGGCGTTGTGACAGGATACAGCAATGGGAATTTCGGCCCTGGCGATAATATCAATCGTGAGCAGATGGCGGTTATGATGTATCGTTATGCAAAGACCCAGGGGTATGATGTGAACGCATCTGTGGCATTGGGAAATTATAAGGATGGTGCGAACGTCAGCGGCTTTGCAAAGCAGGCAATGCAATGGTGTATTGCAGAAGGAATTATAACTGGAAAATATAATGGCACACAGCTTGATCCACAGGGAAATGCGATAAGAGCCGAGTGCGCGACGATCATCAGAAGATTTGTAGAGAAATATGAGTAATAATTAAAAGTACATAATAAAAATAAAAAAGTGAATAAACTGGAATCGATTCTTTCTGGACTTTGGGCAACATAATCCCTCCAACATAAGAAAGAACCATTTCAGGCACACTACATATGAGGGAATAAATCATGTCAAAATTTAGTGATAAATGTAAAGAATTACTTACAGAAAATGGATATAATGTATATCGTCTTTCACAGACCGCGTCATTGGAACGCACAGCACTGCAACGGATGATTACCGGCAAACGTTTACCCGGAATTGAATTCGTAGAGGCTTTCTGTAATGCTTTAAGGATTTCTCATTCTGATAAAAAAGAACTGATTGAATTATATAAGATGGAACAAATGGGAGAATCAACCTATCGGAATCATGCTACGATCTTTCAACTTTTTCATACATTGTCTGACATTGAAAAAGAAGGATCTGTACACAATCATATAATTGTAGACAGCCGGAATGTAAAGCTGACTTCTCCTGTTTCCGCTAATAAATATGAAACAGAAATATTAATGCAATACCTTTTAAATGAAGCCATTCAGGAAGAAGAACCTCTTCTTTATACGAATTTACCCGGAACCAACACATTACTGCCGCATCATTTGAAGATTCTGGTATCACAGTATAGTCATAAGACCGTTACTGTCAAACATATGATTCAGTTTCAGACGAATATTGCTTATGCTTATGAAAACCTCGAGACACTGCAGCAGATTATTCCTCTGTGCTGTTCCCGCGGCATTCATTATATTCCTTTTTATTACTATAGCAAGATTTCCAGAAATGATCAGAGCAATCTTATCTATCCGTTTTATATTATAACGAAGAATTATGTATTGCAGTTTTCTTCTGATCTTTCAAGCGGAATTCTTCACTCTGATCCTGTAATTTTGCAGCAGTATAATCAGGAATTTCAGATCTGTTTAGAACATTCTGCTCCTTTATTACAGCAGACAAATACGATAGACGAAGCACTGCAGCTTTATATGGCTTCTTGTGATACGATAAAAGATATTGTATCATTGGCTTCTACTCCCTGTACGGCAGATCTCATCAAACCAAGCCATTTATTCCGTCTTCTTAAAGAGCAGTCTCCGCAATACCTTCGACTTATTAAGGTATTTGAACCTTTTTTAGACGTTTTAAATAATGCAGACCGCACAGATTTCTTTACTTATAACGGATTCCAGAATTATTGTAAATCCGGTGAATGCTCCGGTGCCTATAATGTCGTTATTCCTGAGATTCCACCGGAAGACAGGATTCAATCGTTAAAACATTACCTGAAACATTACAATCCGGATACCTCTCAAATGCTTAACCCACATTTTAGTTATCCCAATACCTTATATACAGAGTTCCGCAATCACAACTCTCTGTATCTTATCAATCTGGCAGATAAAGAAAATATTTCTTTTATTATCATTCAGGAGAGTAGTATCTGCCATGCATTTACTGAGTTTTTCCAGTTATTAACGAACTCCGAATATATTGTCCCGGAAGAAGATACACTGGATATATTCCAGAAAAATATTAACATTCTGGAACAAAAGTAACCTTTCACGATTCCGCTTATTGATTGTGATATGCCACCGGTAATTTTTCTTACATATTTGGGCACTCATAAAAAGAGGAATGATATCAAATCAATATCGTTCCTCTTTTTGTCCTCTCTGCTCTGTCTACCGCTCAATCCCAGCATACTCCGTATACTTCTCAAATGCCGACGGTATCGAATATTCTTTTTTTATCTGCTCCGGATGAATGAACAGAAAACCTTTCTCATTCGTCTTCTCCAGTTCATCTACGATCACTTCATAACCAATCATATGCCATTCAATATGACTAAAAATATGCTTCGCCTCCGGAAGTTTCTGTACACGGACCGGCATCAGGCCAATCTTCTTGCTGTATTCTGTAACTTCATCCATTGAAAGTTTTCCTTCCAGATTCGGGAATTCATATAATCCGGCCAGCAATCCTTTTGCCGGACGTTTTCGGATTGCAATCTGTTTACCGTCTTTGAAGATCAGTACAGTTCTTTCTTCGATCTTTCTGGCCTTTGCTTTCTTCTTTACCGGTATCTCCGCTGTCAGATTCTCTGCATGTGCAATACAATACTCTTTTACCGGACATTGTTCACATTTCGGTCCCCCGTTCGGAACACACACAATTGCCCCCAGTTCAATCAGTCCTTGGTTAAAATCGCTGGCGGCATCTGTAGGTATCACCTGTTCCAGTGCACTTTCTATCTTTTTGCGGACACTTTGTTTCATGATATCTTCATAGCTACCCGTAATTCTGGAAATCACCCTGAGCACATTGCCATCCACTGCCGGTTTCGGGATTCCATAGGCAAATGCACTGATCGCCCCCGCCGTGTAATTGCCAATTCCCTTCAATTGCAATATTTCTTCATAAGTATCCGGAAACCTTCCTGCATGATCAACCATGATCTGCTGTGCCGCTTTCTGCATATTTCGTACACGATTATAATATCCTAATCCTTCCCACAGTTTCAGCAGTTTGTCTTCTTCTGCTTCTGCAAGATCTTTCACTGTCGGAAGTGCTTTTAAGAACCGGTCATAATATCCTTTTACTGCTTCTACCCGTGTCTGCTGCAGCATGATCTCGGATACCCATACCCTGTATGCATCCGGATTATGGCGCCACGGCAGATCCCGTTTATTCTCTCGATACCAGTTCACCAACGGCTTTACAATATTTCTAAGCTCTGCCTCTGAGGACATCTTCGGTTCCTGCAGTTCTCTGTCTTTTTTTGATTTTGCTTCTTCGACTTTCACTTCTGTTTTTTTCACTACTTTATGTTCCATCTGTTTCTCCATTGTCCATTTGGGAAACAAGTGCCTTTGCTGTTGTTTCCTCACTTATTTTATTTTCGAACATATGGTTTATTATAACTTATCTCTCTATACAACGTCAAAGCCCTTTTCCTGGAAATGTCGTCTTGGGGAAGACACTTTCAGGAAAAGGGCTCTTAGAAGGGAATGTGGCTGATCCTTGCCACTAACAATATTATCGTTTGAATTTATTATATCCCCGTTTTCTTTAAATTACCAATTGGTTATTCTCATGTACTTATAGGCATTTTCTATATGTCATATTCTATTGAATCTTTTCATTTTTTCTATTATTATAGGTATTTTCTATTTCATTTTATCATTATAGGAAAAACCAATTGGAAAATTCATTTAGAAAAGCCTATACTATTCATAGAAAATAAATATGAATATTTAGGAGGTATTCGGTATGTCAATTACAGCGGAAACAGCGAAAGCTCATGCTAACGATCCTGCCGTATTATGTTGTAGAGCAGAAGGCGGAATTACAATTGAACCAGCAAACTTAGAGGATCCGGCAATCTTCGATGAATTAGTAGATTCAGGTCTTTTAAATCTTGATGGATGTCTGAAGATTGGACAGGTTCTGGGAGCAAAATTAACAAAGACCAGTGATTCTCTCTGTCCACTGACAGCAGACAATGTAGACGGATTCAAGACTGATGATGAATTAGCAGCAGAAGAGGCTCCTGCCAAAGAGGAAGCTCCTGCTGAGGCTGCACCTGCTGCAAGCGTTCAGGGTGCTGTTACTACAATTAAGCATGGTAAAGTAGTCATCTCTATCAAAGAAGGAAAAGATATTTATCTGGAACTTCCTATCTAGTTTGAAGAGAACATATCAGAGTATATGAAAAAAGGCAGATATCTGAAAAAATGATATCTGTCTTTTTTTATACCAAAGTATACAAGAAAAACTTCCAGTGGCAGATTTTCCCGCATTCTCACTATTTATTTTTCTGTCACACAGACTCCCCATGGTTCCAGCTTACTATGACCAATCAGAATCTTCTCGCCTTCACTGATAGCAGGTTCCATTTCATTTTCCGAATAATTCAGATAGAATGTAATCTCTTTTTCCTGTGCATTCTTTCCTTTTCTTATGATCAATGGGAATGCTGCTTTTTCTTCACAGGATACACCTGCTTTTTCCAGTATATATCTGAAGAGCTTCTGTAATTCCACTTCTTCAAACATACATCCGATATGATATGCATATCCATCACCATACTGATTTTCTGTAATCGCCGCGTATTCTTTCCAATTATAATGTTCATAATAAGAAAGTACATTCGCTGTATCCGGAACCAGTAATTCCATAAATGTTTTTGCTTCCGGATGTCTGTCCTGCATTCCTGATAAAGTAACTTTTTTCGGGAATGTAAACTGCTGATAATGCATACCAAATACACCTGTCATGTTATGAGGCTGATCATCTGCATAGACTTTTATATTCTCATTGGCAAATCCGGTTTTAAAGGTTGAAACCAGTGTGCCACCCTGTTTTACATATTCTTTCAGACGGTTCAGCACTTTTTCTTCTACTGCATAAAGTGCAGGTAAAACGATCACATCATAATTTTCGATGTTCTGACTTTCCGGCCAGATGAAATCGCACTCTACATTCATTTTATACAGTGCATCATAGACCCATCTAACTACATCGTTATAACGGATACCTTCATTGCCTGCTGCCGTCGCTTCAATTCCGAACCAGTTCAGTGCTGTTAATGCTTCATTACTTACCATAATCGCAACTTTGTTTTCTTTTTTAAGTCCACAAAGCTTATCACTGTATTCTGCCCATTCATTTCCTATGATCTCTGCCTCTTTATATACCGCATTTTCCTTGAAATCATGGCTTAAAATTCCTTTCCAGTAAGTTTCAAAGGAATTATGGATCGAATGCCAGTGCCAGTACATTACACCATTTGCCCCGGATGCCAGATGGCTGTATGCCTGAAGTCTTAACTGTCCTTTATATGGCGTCCATCCCGGATAACCCTGAGCCTCTGTTTCAAGGACTAGATAATTATCATTTTTCAGGCATCTTGTCATATCTCCGCCAAATGCGATTTCGATACCGGTCAGATCATCCTGTGTTGGATGATAGATATCAACACCTGCCATTGTAAGTTTCTTTGCTGCCTTGAAGTGATTGACATCCGGCTGTACACCATACGAATATCCTCTCCATTCAAAATCAAAATTGTGTGTAACAAACTGCTTCGGTCTCTTATATTCGGATACGATATCTGCCTGCCATCCAAGGAATTCATCCACCAGACTTCTCTGATATTTTTCAAATTCTGCTCCAAGGCTTCCGTTGATCGTACCTCTTACATCTGGAAAATCTTCCCATGCATTGATACGGTTGCTCCAGTAATCCAATCCGAATTCATGGTTCATCGCATCCAGATCATCGTGGAATTTTTCTCTTAAATATTTTACAAAACCAAGCTGTACATTCTTACCGGCTGTTCCATAATATTTTGTCTCATTATCTACCTGAAAACCGATGACGCATTTTCTGTGTGCAGATACTTCCATCAGTTTCCGGATCACACGCTCCGCATAAAAACGGTAAACCGGATGTGTAATATCCATAATCTGACGTGCTCCGTATATCCCCTGTCCTTCTTTTGTTGTTGCGATCACATCCGGATGTGCCTTTACCATCCATGTAGGAATTGCATAAGTCGGTGTTCCGACAATCACCTGGATTCCGGCTTCTTCCATCGCATCCAACACGCGTTCCACATGTGAGAAATCAAAGACACCTTCCTGCGGTTCACAGGTACTCCAGGTCGACTCTGCGATCCTGACCGTATTGATGCCTGCTTTTTTCATCATTTTTACATCTTCTGCCAGTCTGTCATACGGCATATATTCATCATAATATGCAGTACCATAAATTAACTTTTCCATCATTCATACCCTTTCAAACTGTCGTTATCTGCATTCTATTTTGCTGCTTTGCGTCCATTCAGATCTGCCAGAATACCTTCATACTCTTTGTCCAGATGGTAGAAATACAGTACTACGATCTGGATCACGGTTAATATGATCGGCACATAGATATAACCTGCTTTGATTGCTGTCAGTGCGCCGCTTGTCTGTACTTTTGCAGATCCTACATATCCTCCGATATTCAGGATCACACCCAGAAGGACTGTGCTGAGTCCGTTTCCTAATTTCTGTCCGAAACTTGCGGCACTGTTGATCAGACCTTCTGTACGCACACCAGTCTTCCACTCTCCGTATTCGATCGTGTCTGTAACCATCGCGAACATACAAGCAGAGATTCCTGAGTTAGCGATTCCTCTTGCCGCGCATCCGATGATCAGTACCGGCACGCTTGTTCCTGCAACAGCCATGATTCCATAGCCGATGATCATAATTGTTGCTCCCGCCATCAGAACATTTCTCTTTCCATATTTTTTAACAAAGATTGCGATAAAGAACATACAGATGATTTGTGTTACCTGAAGTGCTACAGAAAATGTTCCGATCAGGTTACTGTTACCAAGTACATTCTTGGTATAATATACTTCTGCCGATCCATTCACACCTTGTGCAATGAAAATCAGGATCAGGTTCAATGTCGCCATAAACCAGTATTTGTTCTTTACAAGTGCTTTAAATCCATCTTTCACCAGAACATTTTCTTTCTTAGATTCCAGATCATTTCCAACTCGTTCTTTTGTTCCAAGGAACGTGATCATAAATGTAATAATCTCTAAAATACCGAATACGATAAATGTATATGTCCATGCATGTGCATCATTTCCAAAGAACTTTACAACTGGTAATGTACAGGTCTTAATGAATAACGTTCCTGATGTTGCAAGGATCATACGGAATATACTGAGGACGGATCTTTCGTACTGATTCTGTGTCATCAGGGCTGTCAGTGTTGCATACGGAAGGTTGATTCCGGTAAATAATACGGTAAATGCAAGATTATAACTGAAGAATATGTAGATCAGCTTTGCAGTCTGTGTCCAGTCTGTCGGCACTGCGAACAATAAGACCGTACCGATGGCATACGGGATTACCAGCCTCAATATCCACACTCTTGCTTTTCCATATTTGGAATTCGTTCTATCGATGATGATTCCCATGATCAGGTCGCTGACTCCGTCAAATAATCTGGAACACATCATGATCACTCCGACTGCTGCCGCTCCCACACCAACGACGTCTGTATAATAGAACATCAGGAATGCGGACATTGCCGAATACATAATGTTACTTGAGAAATCTCCAAAGCCATAAGCGATACGTTCTTTTACACTTATTTTCCCATTACTATCTGTTACATTTTGTGACATCTTATTTTTCTCCCTTTCGTTTTTTGATAGCATTATCTTATCAATCAGTCGGAGAGTAATCTATCATTCATTTCGTTCATTTATCATTTATTTCTGGTATTTTTGCCATATTTTTGTCGAAATTGATTCGGTGTCAGATTCTCGTACTCCCGAAAAACCTTTCCAAAATAGCTCTGCGAACAGAATCCGAGATAGTTTGCTATGTCTTCTGTCTTGTATTCCGAATACTGTAACATATTCTTTGCAAGCTTGATTTTTTCCCTTTGAATGTATTTCTGAATCGTGATTCCTTCTGTTTTGTGAAATAATTCTGACAGATAGGTTGTATTGGCTCCTATTTCATTTCCGATATTTCCAATTTCGATTTTGCTGTGCAAATGTTGGAAAATAAATTTTTTCGTGTCTTCTACCAGCATATTTTTTACTTTTGGTTTTTTATTTTCCTGTACTCTTTCCAGAAATGTCTGTTCCGCTTTTCTCATAAAAGAACGGATCTCGACAATATCTGACATTTTCTCCACCTGCATAATATACGCATCTACCATGGAAAATGCCATCTCCGGAAGCACACCTCCCTCAATTGCCGCACGGGATGCCAGCGTGATCACACAGATAGCAATGTTCTTCTCCTGCCGGATCTGGTTTTCCGAAAGTCTCCCTTCTGATCCTGAATAAGTTTCCCGGATACTCTTCTGAAAACTTTCCAAATCTCCGTTCCGTATACTGTTCAGCTCTCTTACTTCCTGATCGTATGGATTATGTGGATTTTCAAATTCCATACGTTCGAATAAGACTGACCCGACCTGCCGTTCATGGATATGATTTTTATTTACTTTTTCTCCATTCCGTCTCCACAGATCTTCCAGCGATAATTCCGCTCCGGTCAGCATATGATGGACAAGCAGGACTGTAGTCCCGAATCTGTCTCGGCTACAGTATGGAATCTTCTGAAACACAGATGTATCTTCCTGACCGCTACATTCCTGCATTATGAATTTCTTCAGATTTACCTGTTTATACTCTTCAAATGATACCGGTCCGATCAGATACAATTCCTTTTCCGAATCTTCCACTACCGCAGTTGTCACACCCGGGCACAAATTCACCAGATACGGATAATTTTCCATATCTTCCTTTTTTTTCCTGTATTTTTTTACTACATAAGTAATATGAAAATCTGTCAGATTTCCATATGCCTTCACCACATTTCCCTCATAACTGACTCTGAAAATGGATGTATGCAGAAGTTTGGCATACATATTCATATTATATTCCATATGATTTCACCTTTATTTTTTCTGTCCACACTTATAATCCTGATCCGGCCGCATATTTCGGTATAAGAAAAAAGTGTGTTACTTTTTTGTATCATTGTAACACACTTTTCCTAAATTCTGTTTTATTCTATTTTTCTGCTTCTGCTGCTTCTTCAACATCTTCCGTCCAGTTCATTCTTCCATAACGCAATGTCACCGCATGGATCTCTTTCTGTAATTTCACAGATAACTGGTTCTTGCGGATTCTCCATTTCCAGTTTGTTCCGACCGTTGACGGTGTATTCATACGGCACTTGTTATCAAGGCCCAGATAATCCTGCATCGGGATCACGCACCACTTTGCAGCACTTCTCATGATCAGACTGATCAGAGGCTTATTCAGTTCCGCCTCCGGTGTATAGGTATCACAGAGATATTCGCGGGTCAGCTTCTGCTCATTCTTACTGATGCTTCCCCACCAGCCGGCAAGTGTCTCATTGTCGTGAGTTCCTGTGTAAGCAACACTGTTCACCGGATAATTGTGCGGTAGATAGTCGTTCGCAGATCCGGAATCTCTCGAATCAAATGCAAATTCCAGCACCTTCATGCCTGGGAATCCGCTGTCTCTTACCAGATCACGTACGCTGTTCGTAACATATCCAAGGTCTTCTGCGATAACCGGTTTTTCACCCAGTGCTTCTCGTACTTTCCAGAACAGATCCATGCCAGGCCCCTTTTCCCAGTGTCCGTCTACTGCCGTCTCTGCCCCGTATGGAATAGAGAAATACTCATCGAATCCACGGAAATGATCGATTCTTACCACATCATACAGGCGGAATACATAAGCCAGACGAGATATCCACCACTGATAGCCGGTTTCCTTATGATATCCCCAGCGGTACAGTGGATTTCCCCATAACTGTCCGGTTGCAGAGAATCCGTCCGGCGGGCATCCGGCTACGGCAACCGGTACATTTTCCTCATCCAGCTGGAATAATTCCGGATGTGCCCAGGTATCTGCGCTGTCCATTGCCACATAGATTGGGATATCGCCGATGATCTGAATTCCTTTTTTATTGGCATATGCTTTCAACTGCATCCACTGTTCATAGAACTTGAATTGCATATACTGCTGGAATTCAATATCAAAATACAATTCTTCACGGTAATAATCCATGGCAGGTCCCCAGCGCAGCTTGATATCATCTGCCCACAACTTCCATTCCACACCGTCAAATCTGTCTTTAACTGCCATAAATAATGCATAATCTGACAGCCACCAGCTGTTCTCTTCTACAAACTTCTGATATTCTGCATTCTCATGTACCTTACTTCTTTCGTAAGCTTTTCGAAGAAGCGGATAACGCCCTTCGTAAATCTTTTTATAATCAATACTCCCTTTTGCTTTTCCCCAGTCTACAGCCTCACATTCCGCCTTTGTCAGAACACCTTCTTCCACCAGTGCCTCCAGACTGATGAAATATGGGTTTCCCGCGAATGTAGAAAATGACTGATACGGGGAATCCCCGTAACTTGTAGGACCAAGTGGCAGGATCTGCCAGTAACTCTGACCTGCTTTCTTCAGCCAGTCTACAAATTCATATGCACTTTTTGAGAAACAGCCGATTCCATATTCAGATGGAAGGCTGCTGATCGGCATGAGTATGCCTGCTGCTCTTTCGCTCATCTTTCTTTCCCTCTTCTTTTTTCTATTTATTTTGATTTCCTTTTTGCTTTATATTTTTGCAGATGTCTTATTATAAAATGATCCATTATACCGTTATCATAACTCCATAATGATCCGATACAACCGGTGCATTCTTTCCGTTACAGATAACATTTGATGAGCGGACATCTGCCGGAATAATTGCCACTCCGTCTCCTAATACCTTATCTGAAAACACCGGATCCGGTACTTCACTTAAAGGCACTGCCTTTCCGGTTAACGGCGCAAGAATTACTTCTGAAACCTTTTTACTCTCATTCTCGTTCACAACGAAACCTCCTCATGTTTTTATTGTCTGCACTTCTTTTGCATTTGTTTTGTGCAACCGCTTGCATTAATTATATTCAGTTTTTGCATTGTTTTCAATTAGTATTTTACTTTTTGCTCTGATTTCTACTTTTTGTATAATTTTGCATTATTGTTTTTGTGCACTTTCCCTATGTTTTCTCATGCGCGCGCTTGCGCAATATTTCATGCAAATGCATTGCAATGTTGTTTTCTTTGCTGTAAAATAAAAATATATGAAAAATCTATGATATCGGAACGTATAAAACAAGAATATCAGAACTACAAAACAAACGGAGGTTATCTTTATGGCAGTAACGATCAAGGACGTGGCTGCGCTGGCAGGAGTCTCTCCTTCCACCGTGTCCAGAACCTGTAAAAATAATCCATCCATCAGCGAAGAAACGAAAGAACGTGTCAGAAAGGCTATGGCGGAACTGGGGTATGAGCCGAATTTCCAGGCAAGCAATCTTGCCTCTCAGAATTCGCGTACCATTGGCATCATTCTCCCCGCTTCCGCAAAAGAAGTCTATGAGAACTCCTTCTATCTGGAAGCAATCCAGGGAATCAGCCATTATTGTAATGGCAGACAGTATATGACAACAATTGTAACCGGGCAGGATGAAGCAGAGATCCTTGACGCCGTTCGCTCTATGTCCAGAAGTGGCAAAGTAGACGGTTTCATCATACTGTATTCCAAGAAAGAAGATCCCGTCATCGATTACCTTTTTAACGAAGGTCTTTTATATATTCTGATTGGAAAAGCAACACAGTATACCAACCAGACTATCTATATTGATAATGATAACCTGCTTGCCGGAAGAGAAGCGACTGAATATCTTTATCAGCTTGGACACCGCCGGATTGCCTACCTTGGTTCCGACAGCTCCCTGATGTTCTCTGCCGATCGCAAAGCCGGTTACCAGCTTGCGCTTGTAAGCCACCAGCTCCCGGTTCGTCCGGAATATTGCGTGGAAGTAAAGAATGTATCAGAGAATAACGAAGAAGCCATACGCGGGCTCCTTATGCAGAAAGACCGCCCGACAGCAATCCTGGTCAGCGACGATATCCTCGCCGTCTCTTTAGAAAGAGTCTGTCTGGAAAACCATCTTGCAATCCCGGAAGATCTGTCGATCATCTCCTTCAATAACTCTTTGTTCGCAAGACTGACCTCACCACAGTTAACATCAATCGACATCGGAGCAGGCCAACTCGGAAGTGAAGCCGCCTCCCAGATCATCAACCACATAGAAAATCCAAATCTCCTTGCAACCAAGATCATTGTTCCTCACCACCTGATCGAACGGGACAGCTGTTGTAAAATATAACCTGTAAGAGATTTTGTTATAACATCATAAAACACAAAAAGGAAATATATAATGTTATAAGGTTTTCTGCATAGCAAACGAAAACATTTACATTATATATTTCCTTTTCATTTTTCATTATAAAATCTTAGATAAAAATTCCTTAAGACGAGGATCTTTTGGATTCTCAAAAAATTCCTCCGGTTTTGCCTGTTCTTTTATCTGTCCCGCATCTATAAAGATAACTCTGGAACCAACTTCCTTGGCAAATCCCATCTCGTGTGTTACCACAACCATCGTCATGCCTTCTCTTGCAAGCTGTTTCATCAGCTCCAGAACTTCTCCTACCATCTCCGGATCGAGTGCCGATGTCGGCTCGTCAAACAGGATCACATCCGGATCCATTGCCAGCGAACGGACAATTGCAATTCTCTGCTTCTGACCGCCGGATAACTGCGATGGATACGAATCTGCCTTTTCGGCAAGTCCTACTCGTTCCAGAAGTTCCATTGCTCTTTTATCTGCCTCTTCCTTACTCTTTCCAAGAAGCTTGATCGGAGCAAGTGTGATATTTTCCTTGATCGTCTTATGTGGGAATAAATTAAAGTGCTGGAACACCATTCCCATCTTCTGACGGTGCTTGTTAATATCCACATGTTTGTCTGTAATATCCACACCTTCAAAATAGATATGTCCCTGATCCGGAACCTCAAGAAGATTCAGAGAACGCAGGAATGTTGACTTACCGGAACCGGATGGTCCTACAATAACGACCACTTCTCCTCTGTGAATCTCCTCGTCAATCCCATTCAGCGCATGGAAATCCCCGTATATTTTATGCAGACCTTCTACTTTGATCAGTACATCATCTTTCTTAGTGGTCACTGTTTCTCAACCTCCTCTCCAGTAAGCTGACAAGCTTGGTAAATATCATTACCATTGCCAGATAGATCAGTGCAACGGCGATCAACGGCATAAATGCATCATATGTACGGCTTCGAATGATATCCCCGCCTTTAGTCAGGTCCTGTAATGCGATATAACCGGATACAGAAGTTTCCTTTAACAGAGAGATAAATTCATTACAAAGTGTCGGGAGTACATTCTTAAATGCCTGTGGCATAACAATATACATCATCGTCTGTGCATAGTTAAATCCAAGGCTTCGCCCTGCTTCAAACTGTCCGTTATCGATAGACATAATACCAGAACGGAATATCTCGGCAACATATGCACCCGAGTTAATACCAAATGCTACGATTGCAACGACAACCTTACTGATATCAACACTTCCAAATATAATAAAGTAAATGATCATCAGCTGTACAACTACTGGTGTTCCACGGATCACCGTCAGATAAACTTTACAGATTGCATTCAGAATCTTCAATTTGCCGGTCTTATCATGTGTTGTACGGACAATTGCGATCAAGAATCCAAGTACTACACCAATCAATACTGCAAATACAGTAACCAGCAAAGTAATCTTCAGACCATCTGTAATATATCTCCAGCGGTTATCATCTATAAAATTCGAAATAAAACTACTTTTCAATTCCTGCATATTCTCATCCTACTCTTCTGGATTATTTCTTAACGATGATCATCTGTTTTCCTGTGTAATAGGAATCAGAAAAATCTACCTGTTTCTCTCTTTCCTTTGTAACAGTCATACCAGCCGCACCAAAATCTGCTTTTCCGCTGTCAACTGCTGCAATAATTGAGTCAAATTCCATATCATTTACAGTAAGTTCCATACCGAGCTTATCTGCGATTGCCTGTGCAAAGTCTACATCAACACCAACAATCTTGTTATCTTCATAATATTCATATGGCTCAAATGCTGCATTTGTTGCCATCACAAGTTTACCATTAGAATGATCGACATCTGCCGGAGACTCATATCCTTTTTCTTCTGTTCCGTCGATATAATATCCAACGATCTTGTCAAATGTTCCGTCTTCTTTCAGTTCCTTGATTGCTGCGTTGAATTTGTCTTCCAGCTCTGTATTGCCCTTTTTAAAGCACATTGCATAATCTTCTTCTACATAAGGTGTCTCAAGAATCTTCAGTCCGTCATTTGCATCTACAAATGCTTTTGCAGGCTCGTTATCAATAACAACTGCATCGATCTTTCCTTTTACCAGTGCCTGTACTGCATCTGCACCTTTATTAAAACGCTCTACATGATCATCACCGAAATCATCAGAACAGTAGATATCGCCTGTTGTACCTGTCTGAACACCAATCTTTGCATCCTTAAGATCATCTGCACTTTCAATTTTCTTTTCTTCTTTTTTAGATCCGCATGCTGCCATAGAACATACACATGCACCAATCAGCATTACACTGATAAGTTTCTTTAATTTCATAATCTTTTCCTCCATTCTTTTGACAAACTGTATAAAAATACATATATACTTAATATATTATCATGTTTTAATCAAAAAACAAGTGGATAATTCCACATATTCGCAAAACATCCACCCATTTTCTTTATACATTTCTATGCAATTACAGTCTGAATAATAGTCCATACAATGATCAGACCGCCCAAAACGATACGATAATATCCAAATACTTTAAAATCATGCTGTTTGATATATCCCATAA
>ERZ827471.976-NODE-976-length-20175-cov-4.108598_pt1 | contig 20175 bp, 20 predicted proteins | sample MGYA00519772_ERZ827471 | MGnify/ENA primary metagenome ERZ827471 (study PRJEB31778, sample SAMEA3449315) | human gut metagenome | biome: human gut; feature: human-associated habitat; material: faeces | place: United Kingdom | collected 2010/2012 ...
GGTCGCCGATGGTGTTGACGTTCATGTCGAGGCCGTTGACCAGGGCGATTCCCGCCACAAGGGCGACAAGCGAGCTGGGGATGCGCTCGTTGATACGCGGCCAGCCGAACAGGATGACCAGGCATACGACGCCTACGACGAGTGCTTCGACGTTGAAGGTTCCTGCGTTTGCAGCGATCGCCGAAAGCTTGTCAGCGGTGTCCACCGTGGGGGTTCCTTCGGGAAACGAAAGCCCCAGCAGGTCTTTAAGCTGGCCTATGAGCAGCGTCACGGCAATACCGGCGGTGAATCCGGTGGTGATGGTGTAGGGGATGAAGCGGATGATGGCGCCCAGCTTGAACAGGCCCATGAGCACGAGCAGCACGCCGGCGATGATGGTGGCGGCCACAAGCCCTTCGAGCCCGTCGGTTGCCACGATGCCGGCCACGATGGCGGCGAAGGCGGCAGTGGGGCCCGATACGTTCACGCGGCTTCCGCCGAACAGTGCAATGACGAAGCCGGCCACGATGGCGGTGTAGAGACCCTGCTCGGGCCCGACGCCCGAAGCGATACCCAACGCGATGGAAAGCGGCAGTGCCACGATGGCGACCATGATGCCCGACACGATGTCTTTGGGAATCTGACGTTTCAGCTCGTCTTTGGGCGTGTGCTTGATGACGCTGAACAGAATCGGCTTGATTTTGTCGCGTTGCTGCATGGGACTCCTTTGCCGTGTGGTTCAAAACGCGATGGCGAAGCCTTTTCGCGGCATCGGCGAAAACGGCAAAGCCCTTCCGGCACGCATGCGGGAAGGCGTTCATGTGTTCGGTTGTTGCGATTGCGAGACGATATTCGATAGATTTCGAGACGCGGAAGTGCAACATTGTACGCCTGTGCAGTGCTCGAGCCTTTTGGAAAGTAGGTATTCACGACAAAGACACGCACGACCCGGGAGAACTCGGGCAGAGCGCTTGGCGCTCGTCGTCTCTCGTGCGCAATGCTGCGCTGCGACTCGAAAGAACGTACAATGGTTCGACATGAGGCGGAAAGAGCGAAGAAAGGCGGACGGCCATGGTTACCTTGTCCGACGAACGAATCGACCGAATCATCGCCGAGGACGTTCCGTACCTTGATTTGACGAGCCATGTGCTTGGGATAGGGGACGAGTTCGGAGAGATGGAATACTTCACGCGTGAGGCGTGCGTGCTCGCAGGCGTCGAGGTTGCTGAGCGCATTGCAGCCAAGCTCGGGTGCGAAGCGGTGAAAGGGGCGCGTTCGGGAGAGCGCCTCGAAGCGGGGCAGTCTTTCATGACGATGCGCGGCTCCGCTGCCCAGCTGCATCAGGCGTGGAAGGTGTGCCTGAACGCATTCGACCATCTTTCGGCCGTGGCCACGAAGACGCGAGCTATGGTGGACGCAGTGCATGGGGTCAACCCCGCGTGCGAAGTGCTGACCACGCGCAAAAGCATGCCGGGCGTGAAAGATCTGCTCATCGAGGCGGTTGTTGCCGGCGGGGCATATCCGCACAGACTCGGCCTTTCCGAGACCGTGCTGGTGTTCGACCATCACCTCACGTTTTTCGGCGGGTTCGACGCCTTCGTCGAGCAGTTGCCGTCCATCCGTCCGCGTTGCGTAGAGAAAAAGCTTTTCGTGGAAGTTGACGCCCAGCGTGCGATAGCGCTTGCGCGCGTGAACGCCGAAAGCGCCCGAGCCTGCGCGAAATCGGAAGGCGCTATTCCGTGGACTGGCGTGGATGGGGTCCAAGTAGACAAGCTTTCCGTCCAAGAGCTTTCCGAATTGGTGAAAGAGCTGCGTTCGATCGATCCTCGCCTGACCATTATCGGGGCAGGGGGAATCAATCCCGGTAACGCCGCCGACTATGCCGCAACGGGCGTAGACGGCCTTGCCACCACGGCGCCGTATACCGCAAAGCCCATCGATATGAGCGTGCGTATGCGCATGGCGGAATAGGACGCATGCGCACGCTTGGTGTCGGGGACAAAACAAATGCTGCGACACCGTTCACAAATCGGCCCAAGTCGATACACTGTGGTTTGCGAGAATACACAGAACGGGAAGACTGTTCTCCATATTCCGTCGTTTTGTAAAAACCTGCGATTTTTCAGAGAGGTGCAAGCCGCATGATCCGCGTGATAACCGACTCCACTTCGTCGATTCCCCGCTCTTTGAGGGAGGAGCACGGCATCGAGCTTTTCAGCCTTTTCGTCAACCATGACGGAAAAGAGTACAAGGAAAGCAGCATGGACCTCGACGAATTCTATGCGGACATTTACGAAATGGCGGATAACATTCCCACCTCAAGCCAGCCTGCTTTATCGGAAATCGAACGCGTCTTCGAGGACGCGGCCAAAGCGGGGGACGACGTTTTGGGCGTGTTTCTGAGCAGCAAGATGTCGGGCACGTTCGAAAGCGTCGTACGCGCCGCGAAAGGCGCTGTGGGGAGACATGCGTCATTCCGCTTTGCCGTCGTAGACAGCCTTACCAACTGCATGGAGCTGGGGTGGCCGGTTGTCTCTGCGGCCAAGGCGGCGGCATCGGGCATGGGCCTGCACGAATGCGCCCAGCATGTGTGCGAGCGCGTGCGGAGCACCCGTTTCATTTTCGCCCCCGAGTCGCTTCGCTTCCTTGAAAAGGGCGGCCGGATCGGCAAAGCGTCGGCGCTGCTCGGAAATGCATTGCGCATCTCGCCCATCCTCACCGTGAAAGACGGCGTGGCATCGACGTATGCGAAGGTTCGCACGCAGAAAAAGGCCATGGACAAGATGGTGGGGATTCTCAAGCAGGACATGGAGGAGCATGGGCTGAGGAATATCGCCGTGCACTACATTGGCTCAAAACAGCCCGCCGAAGAATGGGCACGCGACGTGATTCGCCCGCTCATCGGTCGGGATGTGGCCGTGGTTCCCGCAAGCCCGGTCATCGGCGTGCATGTGGGCCCCGCCGTGGGAATCGCATACGAGTGCGACAGGCCTATGGCCGACAAGTTCACGTCCATATTCCCCGAAGTCGTTTCGTCGGATGCGGAAATCGAGCGTTTGGGCGCGGTTGCGCTGTAGAGCGTTCGGGGTGTTTCAAGAAAAAGGCCCGCCGTCGATGCGGTAATCGACGGCGGGCCTTGCTGCGTTTACGCAGGCTCTATTGCTGGTCGAACAGCGGGGTGGAAAGATAGCGCTCGCCGGTGTCGGGCAGAACCACGACGATGTTCTTTCCTTCGAATTCGGGACGCGAGGCAAGCTCGGATGCGGCCTTGAGCACTGCGCCCGAGGAAATGCCGACGAGCAGGCCGAGCGCGCTGACCTTTCTGCTGTAGGCGAAGGCGTCTTCGTTTTCAACGGTGATCACTTCGTCGAAAAGCTCGGTGTCAAGCGTGTCGGGAACGAACCCGGCGCCGATGCCCTGGATCTTGTGGGGGCCGGATTCTCCGCGGGAGAGAACGGGAGAGGCGGCAGGCTCGACGGCGACGATGCGGACGTCGGGGTTCTGCTTTCTCAGGAACCTTCCCGTGCCCGAAAGCGTGCCGCCCGTTCCTACGCCGGCCACCAGGGCGTCCACCTCTCCCTCGGTGTCGCGCCAGATTTCAGGGCCGGTGGTGCGCTCGTGAACGGCGGGGTTGGCGGGGTTTGTGAACTGGGAGGGAATGAAAGATCCCGGAGTTTCTTCGGCGATCTGATGTGCTTTCGCTATGGCTCCCTTCATGCCGTCTGCGCCAGGTGTCAGCACAATCATGGCGCCATAGGCCTGCGCGAGCTTGCGACGTTCGATGGACATGGTTTCAGGCATGGTGAGAATCATGCGGTATCCGCGTGCGGCGGCGAAGGCGGCAAGCGCGATACCAGTGTTGCCGCTGGTGGGCTCGACGATGGTTGCTCCTGGTTTGACCAGGCCTTTTTCTTCGGCATCGTTGAGCATGGCGACGGCGATACGGTCTTTTACCGACCCGATGGGGTTGAAATATTCAACCTTCGCAAGGATGCGGCCCTTGGTGCCGAATGCGTTCGTGACGTCGAGAAGAGGGGTGTTTCCGACAAGCTGGTCGATGCTGGAATAAATCATGGGAATGCCTTCCTGGGTTCGTATGCGAAATTCGATGCACGACGTGCGCCCGCAGCGTGCTGTGCGTGCGGCCGCAGCGTGATGCGCCGTCTTGCGGCATCGTCTTGTGGCGAGCGGTGCGCTATTGCGCGCGCCGCCGTTGCGTACAGGAGCCGTTAGTCGACGCTTGGTTCAAGGTCCAGCGCGTCTTCGAGGGTGATGCCGTGCAGGTAGGATGTCACGGCGTGTTCCAGGCCCTTCCAAACGCGCTGGGTGCTACATCGCATGCTCAAAGGGCAGTCGAACGATCCTTCGAGGCAATCGAGCAGGTGCAAATCTCCTTCGGTTGCCTGGACGATTTCGTCTAAGGTTATCTCACGGGCGGGGCGGGCGATTGCATAGCCGCCCGTCGCTCCGCGGGTGACGGTGATAAGTCCTGCCTTCGACAGAGGGGCGACAACCTGCTCCAGGTACTTCTTCGAGATGAGCTGACGCTCGGCGATTTTTTTCATGGGTATGCGGCCTTCGGATTCGTGTTCGGCCAAATCGATCATGAAACGAAGCGCGTAGCGTGTTTTCGTTGCGATCCTCATGTTCTTCCTGTTTCTGTGCGTAGCGTTTCATCTGCATCCATGCTTGCGGGAGAGGTGTTTTCGCACGAATCGCTTTTGCGCCGTCGCGATTGTCTTTCCGCCTGCATGCAGGGTGCAAATGTTGCCGCCCTGTTGCGTTCTTTTAAAAAGTCTAGCGATGTACTTGACATTGAACAAGACGAACTTAGGATAAAGCCTATTAAATTACTAGGATTTAATCTGGAGGTAACAATGCAGGGTGTATATCTCGACAACGCGGCGACGACGCGCGTTCGTCCGGAAGTCTTCGAAGCCATGAAGCCGTATTTTTGCGAGCAGTATGGCAACCCTTCTTCGATTTACGATTTGGGGCAGGATGCCGCCGATGCGGTCTCCGAGGCCAGGGGTATCATCGCCGACACGATTGGAGCGAAAGACGCAGAAATCTATTTCACGGCGTCAGGCTCCGAGGCCGACAACTGGGCCGTGAAGGGCGCGGCTCGAGCGGCGGCTGGCAAGGGCAGGCATATTATCACGAGCGCTATCGAGCATCATGCCGTGCTTCATACATGCCAGGCTCTTGAGAAAGAGGGCTTTGAGGTCACCTATCTTCCCGTCGATGAATTCGGCCTGGTCGATCCCGTCGCGTTTGAAAAGGCCATTCGTCCCGATACTGTTCTTGCCTCCATCATGTACGCCAACAACGAAATTGGCACCATCCAACCCATTGCCGAGCTTGCCCGCATCGCCCGCGAGCATGGTGTACTGTTCCATACCGACGCTGTGCAGGCGTATTGCCACGAAGACATTCGCGTGAAGGATTTGGGTGTCGACCTTATGAGCGCAAGCGCCCATAAGCTGTACGGGCCGAAAGGCGTCGGGTTTTTGTACGTTCGCAAAGGGGTGAAGATCGAGAACCTGATTGATGGCGGACAGCAGGAGCGCGGCAAGCGCGCGGCGACGGAGAACGTGCCGGGAATCGTTGGCTTCGGCAAGGCGGCTCAGCTTGCGTGGGAGGAGCGTGCGTCTGAACACGAGCGTCAGGAGGCGCTGCGCGACCATGCAATCGAAAGGATTCTCAACGGGATTCCCCATGTGCGCCTCAACGGCAGCGCCGAGCGCAGGCTTGCGAACAATATCAATGTGAGCTTCGAATTCATCGAGGGCGAAGGAATCATTCTCCAGATGGCCATGCGCGGGGTATGCGTGTCTTCGGGCTCTGCATGCACGAGCGGCTCTCTCGATCCGAGCCACGTTCTTTTGGCCATCGGGCTTCCACATGAGATTGCGCACGGGTCGGTAAGGATGACGCTCGGCAGGGAAACGACCGCCGAGCAGCTTGACGATGCGGTGGACAAGCTGGCGAAGACGGTCGAGACCCTGCGCTCCATGAGCCCGCTGTACGCCGATTACGAACGCGGCGAGATCGGATCCATAATCGATCGCGACGAAGACGCCGTAATTGGCAGGGCGGGCGCAGCATAGGGTCTGCGCGTATCGAGTTTCGTTTCATGCAGGATTTCGACAGGAGAAAATACTATGGCAATGAATTATTCCGACAAGGTGATCGACCATTCCCTGAACCCGCGCAATGTGGGCGAGATTGAAGATGCTAGCGGCTGCGGAACGGTGGGCAATGCCGTATGCGGCGACATCATGCGCGTGTATCTGGACATCGACGAAAACCAGGTGATCCGCGATGCGAAGTTCAAGACGTTCGGCTGCGGCGCTGCAATTGCGACAAGCTCCATGGCGACCATGCTGGTCAAGGGCAAGAACATCCAGGACGCTCTGGCCGTTACCAACAAAGCCGTGGCCGAAGCGCTCGACGGCCTTCCTCCGGTGAAGATGCACTGCTCGCTTCTTGCCGAAGAAGCCATTCATGCGGCGCTTTGGGATTATGCCGAGAAGAATGGCATCGCGATCGAGGGGCTCGAGCCTCCCGTGCACGATGTGTCCGAGCTGGAGGAAGAGCATCACGCGTAAAGGGCGAGCATTCCGATTGAAACGTCGTGCTGCGCAGGCCAAGGGGTTGAGCAAGGCGCGACGGTTGCAAGACGAGGCATATATCCATGTCTTGTGTGCGTGGTATAGTCGGTGCAGCAGTTACGAACGCTCGAAAGGGGGATTCGTCATGAGGGTCGTCGATCTTACTCACGTGATTAAAGAGGATATGCCCGTATATCCGGGAACGGAAACGCCGAAGTTTCTGCCAGAGAGCACCTATGACGCGGACGGCTTCAAAGAAACGTGCCTGCGGATGTTCACTCATACGGGAACGCATATGGACCCGCCGGCGCACCTGTTCGCCAACGGCATGACGCTCGATGAATTTCCCGCGAGCCAGTTCATAGGCAAGGCGGTGGTTGTTGATTGCCGCGGTCTGGGCGAAGGCGAGTTTATCACTATGGAGCACGTGCGTGCGTGCGGAGACGCGGCCGAAGAGGCCGATTTCCTTCTGTTCAATACGGGCTGGGATCAATACTGGGGAAGCCCCGAGTACTTCGGCGAATACCCCTGTATAGACGACGAAGTGCTCGACTTCATTCTTGCGGGCGACTACAAAGGCATCGGCTTCGACGTCATAGGGCTCGACCCTATCGCCGACGAAAATCTCACCAGGCATAAGAGGCTTTTTGCACATCGTGCAATCGTGAATATAGAGAACCTGACGAATCTTGATGCGTGCGGCAGGGGGTTGTTTGATTTCAGCTGCTTCCCCCTGCCGCTGAAAGACGGAGACGGCTCTCCCGTTCGAGCGGTGGCGTGGTTTTGCTAATCGGTGGCGTATGGGCTTATCGCGTCCTGAAACTCAAGTTATCCGCGGTTTGTATCAATGGCGGCTTGCTACTCGCGCTCGTTCTCTTCCCCTTGCCGACGATAATCAACATTTAAGTATTATATGTAGATTATCGTCAAGCTGAAGAGGATAGGGCGGTTTTTCCGATGATACAAACCGCCCGAAACTTGAGAAAAAGAAGGCGAAAAACAACTCGAGGAAAAAGAAGAGGCTCTCGTTGTCGAATTGCCTGGTGGATTTTGCCGCACGTCGGATACATCGCACGCCGTTCGTCGTCAGGCGCCGTGTCAAATGCGGGTTTATTCCACGAGCGTGAAAACGGCCACGAGGAAGGCTGCGGTAATCGCCGCGAATCCAATCACGACGGCCCATGCGGCAGGTCGGGAGAAATTTATCGTCCAGCCGACGCCGAAGCGCTTGGGCAGAAAGACGCTGGCGTCTTCCTTGTTGAAGTAAAAGATGCCGAGCTTCCAATGTTCGTCGTCATCCGCCAGAAGCTCATCGCTGGTCTGCATTCTCTTGAAGACGCGTGATCCCGCCTGTCCGTAAATCACCGACAGCGCGATGCTTCCAATGACGATGGGGATGCACAGGATAATGATGAGGGCGGCTGCTTGGCCAAGTTTCATGAATCCTGCTGAAGAAAGCAGGAACACAACGCCTATGCCAGCGCTAATGAGAATGCCGGCCACCAGTAAAAACGCGCTTTCTGCCCGGGCGAAAAGTCCATAGGCGAGCGCCGACGTGGCGGGTGCGTTCGGGTCTGCATGTCGCTTCGAACGCAGAATCATCCAGTGGGAGAGCATCATGCAGGCAGCTAAGAAGGCTTCGATCAGCACGGGAAACCCGATGGCGCTGCCAATGGTCTTAGGAACGTACTCGTTCACGTTCCCTGCGAAATCTGCATGCATGGGAAGCATGTCGGGCATGGAAGGGTAAAGCGCAAGCCCGAGGGCTATTGTTGCCAAGATGACGGGAATGTAGAGAAGATTCCAGGCCAGAGGAAGGGCTTTCGGCAAGTCTTCCTCGGCGGCGAGGGCGGTTGCTTGCTGGCGCTTGGTCTGCCAGCCTTCAGCGCGTTTAAGCTCGGCCACTTTTTTGCGATTGCGCAGCATCAGGGCAAACGATGCAATAAGGGGAACGAAGAGGGCGGCGCAAAGAAGCGTTACGCCCGATGAATCCCGCCCTGAGACAAGAAGTACACCGGCCGCCAAGGAAGCGACGGTTGCGATTGCCGCGAGGACGCTCATGACCAGGGCGTATCGTTTCTTGAAAGCAACAAGGCGTGGGTCGCTCTGCGCGGAAGCGGGTACGGTTACCGCGAAGCATTCGTTGTGGCGCATGAGGTAGGGAGTAAAGGCAAGCAGGAGCCCTGTGGCAAGCGTTGTGGCGCTCAGCATGCCTATGGTTGCGATGGCGATCGTCATGAGTGGGCTCCTTTCGCGGCGGGTGTTGCATTCAGCGTGCCGGGTTTGCCGGCGGGCTTTTTCGTGAGCGGGCGGCCTTCTTCGTCAAGGCCAAGCACACGTACGTTGTGTTTTGCTCCATCTGGGCTCTGTTCTGTGAATATGCGTTTTGCCTGAGTCTGTGCCGCCTCGAGAAATGTTTGCTCGGTACCTCCTTGGGCACGATGCTCCAAAGCGAGCTGCCGGAGGCTTTCCTCGAGCTTCTCCGCATTTGCCGCAATGCGTTCGGGTGTTGCGGCATGTCGGAAATCGGCAATGACCGCTCCAGAACGGCCGCGCATGACGAGGTAGCCTTCGTCTCGCAAGACGGCGTAGGCTTTGTTCACGGTGTGCAGGTTGACCCCTAAGTCGCTTGCGAGGGTGCGCACGCTGGGCAGTCTGTCGGCGGGAAGCAGTTCGCCGTGTGCGATGGATGCGACGATCTGGTCTCGAATTTGCTGATAGACGGGGTCCGGCGACGCTTGGTCTATGCGGATGATCATGCTACCTCCTGTTCTATGTCTAATATAACAATTGTATAATACCATATTTGTTATAGAACACATAGAACAAAGTTGCATGTGACGCAAGCGGTGGACGGGAGCAGCTGCCAGCGAATCGGGAACCGCGGCCTGCGAGATGGAGGCAGAGGATCGCAGGCTGTGGACGAAGGGGCCCTGGAGTTTGATTCGGCAACGCAACCGCTTCTATTATTGCCAAGCAAGGATAATTGCCTGTATTATCCTCATTACAGGATAAATGAGGACGGAACGTCGGATGGGGTTTCGATAATCGTCCGCTTGCGCAAAAGGGGGTTTGCGATGATTGGGAGAGATTGGATGACGAGGCGCGGTTTTGCAATCGCCTGCGCGTTTGCACTGTGCGCGGCGCTTACGGGCGGCATACTGGCGGGTTGTTCGGGCGGTGCGTCTGAGGAAACGCAAGAAGCTGCTCAGCCGCAGGCTGAGACGAAAGCGCTCGAAGGCCACGAGCTCAATATATATTGCGGTGCTGGTATGACCGATCCGTTCCAAAAAATTGCCGATGCCTTCGAGGCGGAGACGGGCTGCGCTATGAACGTGACCTTCGCCAATGCGGCGCAGATCCAGACGCAGATAACCACTACCGAGCAGGGCGATTTCTTCGTCGCTGGTTCTGCCGAGGAGCTCAATCCGGTAGCCGACTACGTGGCGTCGAGCGTCGACTTGGTGAAGCATATTCCCGTGCTTGCCGTGCCTGCGGACAATCCGAAGGGGATTACGGGGCTGGCCGACCTCGCCAATGCAGAAAAGGTCCTGGTGGGAGATCCCGAATCTACGCCCATCGGCAAAATTGCCAAGAAGGCCCTGACCGAGAACGGTCTGTGGGAAACAATGATGGCAAACGACGTGCTCACCACCACGACCACCGCGCCTCAGATTGCAACCGCCCTTGCCAACGGCGAAGGCGATGCGGGCATCGTGTGGAAAGAAAACGTCAAAGACGAAGGAGCTGTGGTTGTGGACACCTCCGATCTGGACGGCTTCATTAAGACCGTTCCCGCCGCGCAGCTGACTTGCGCTGCCGATGCCGACGCGGTTGCTGCGTTCAATGAGTTCTTGCAGACTGACGCCGCCTGGGATATTTGGGCTGAGTTCGGATACGAAAAGGTCGAGTAATCTTGCGCTCGCAAGAAAAAGACCCGTTTAAGCACCACGGTCGCAGAGGGGATTTCTTCTCAGTGGCTTCCGTGTTGATTGCGACGATGGCGCTGCTGTTTATCGGCAGCGCCATTGCTGCTATTGTCATTGGCGGCGTTGCTCATTTTGGAGAGGCGATTGCGTCCGAAGAGGTGCTGTTCTCGCTCCGTATGAGCGTGGTCACCTCCACTATTTCAACGGTACTGTGTCTTCTTCTTGCCCTGCCGACCGCGTACGCGCTTTCGCATGTCGACATGCCTTTCAAGCGCGTTGCGGAGGTTTTGATGGAGCTGACGCTTTCCCTGCCGTATATTCTGTTGGGATTCGCACTGCTTCTTATTTTTTCCTCGCCGTTTGGCAAAGCGCTGCGTGAGTGCGGGTTCGCGGTGGTGTTCGAGCCCACCGGCATCGTGTTCGCGCAGCTCATCGTCAATCTTCCGTTTGCCATTCGTATGGTGCGCACGGCGTTTGCCGATGTAAATCCACGTATGGAATTCGTGGCGAAGACGCTCGGCGCCATGCCGTTCGACGTGTTTCGCACCATCATCGTGCCGCAATGTCGCAATTCGATTATTTCCACGTTCGTGCTTACGTGGGCGCGCGGTATGGGAGAGTTCGGCGCCACATTGATGCTTGTGGGCGTGACGCGCATGAAAACCGAAACGCTGCCAGGCAGTATCTACCTGAGCATTTCCACGGGCAACAATGATATAGCCATGGCGACGGCCATGATCATGCTGCTGCTTTCGGCGGCAACGCTGGTGATTTCGAACGTGCTGAACAGACCCGCTGCCGCTTCGCGTGTCGCCGCATCGACGAGTGCGAACTCCAAACGCGCGAAAGAGGGCTTCCTCCAGAAGGCGAAGCACGGTTTTGCCAATCGCTTTGGCGGGTCGAAGCTTGTGCAGAGGCTTCTCTCGCGCAGCCTTTCGGGATTGATGCAGGGCAATGCGCCAGGAAGCGTTCGCGTCGAAGGTCTGATGGTGCGCCGTGGGTCTTTTCAGCTGAACGTAGAAGAACTTTCCATTGAGCCGCGTGAGGTTTTCGCGATTCTCGGTTCTACCGGTTCGGGTAAGACGGTACTTATGGAATCGATTGCGGGCGCGTTTCCGTTAAGCGAGGGCTGTATCCTGCTTGACGGCAAGGATGCGAAGACGCTACCCATTCAGCAGCGCCATCTGGGAATCGTGTATCAGGATTACGCGCTGTTTTCCCACATGAGCGTTTACGAGAACATCGCATACGGCCTGCGCATGAACGGCTGCGGTGCAGAGGAGGTTTGCGAACGGGTGGAAGAGATGCTCGAGCTTTTCGGCGTATCCCACATCGCGGACAGGTATCCTGGCGTTATCAGCGGCGGAGAATCGCAGCGTGTCGCGCTGGCCCGCGCACTTGTGCTCAAGCCGGGCATCATGCTGATGGACGAGCCGTTTTCGGCGCTCGACCCTGCTACGAAAAGGCGCATGTACGAAACGTTTCGCCGCATACACGAGCGTTTCGATTGCACCATCGTGCTGGTCACGCATGATTTCAACGAAGCGCAGACGCTTGCCGACCGCGTGGGCATCGTACTCGATGGCCGCTTGAAGGCTGTCCGTCCTGCCCAAGACCTGTTTAAAGACGAAGCCAATAGCGATGTGCGCTTTTTCCTGGGCATGGAATAGCGCGCGCATCAAGGCTTGCCGGAGTTTATCTTGCACGAAAAGGCCCTTCGGAACTCGCAAAACTCACGAAACGTATCAACGTGTCCTTGTTTCGCAAGAGAAGCCGAGCTGGTGAAGCGAAGTTAGTCAACAAAAGATGCAAATATGGGTATTTACTTTGCTCTGTTGTTTTGTGCAGGGGTTTTTCGTGGTACATTTCGTGCAAAAATCGATTGCGGAACCCCGAAATGGTGACGGATAGCTCGCCATGTGGTGTTTTGCGATGTTTCGATAGGAGCCGCGATGCCTATTCGTGTGGTTCGCGAATCGCGGAAGCGCGGCTTGCGCTCGATGCACCGCTCAAGCGTTCAGGAGGACATTATGTCTTGGCTTGTTCTCGTTTTCTCTGGTTTGATGGAATCCGTCTGGGCGATTGCGCTGGGCGCATCGAATGGCTTTACGAGGCTCGGGCCTACGATCGTTTTCGTGTTGGGTCTCCTGGCAAGCATGGTCGGCCTGGGTTACGCCACGAAAACGCTCCCCATAGGCACGGCCTATGCCGTATGGGTGGGCATAGGCGCCGCAGGCACCGTTATCTACAGCATGGCTACGGGGGCTGAATCTGCCTCGTTCGCTAAAATCGCTCTGATTGCGGGCCTTGTAGGCTGCGTAGTGGGATTGAAGCTCGTTTCTGAATAAGGGCCTGGTGTCGGGCGGTCAAGCGGGCTTGCTAGCGTTCGCGAAAGAGGCGCGTATAGGCGCACCCTTCGGGAAGGTGGTCTGCGAACAAGGCGTGGCGCAAGGTCACGCGGTTGCATTGCGCGCAGACGTCGAAGCGGTTTTCGTATACAGTGCAGCGGCGCGTTTTCACATCGAGGAATTCGCAGGGCGCGGCGTAATCTATGATCACGTCGCCGTCTTCGTCTACTTCGCGCATGAAGCAGCAGCGTCCGCATTGGTCGCAGAGTTCGTCCCACGTTGCACGGTGTTTCAGGTAGCGGGCTATGATGGTCCACGGTGGAAGCATGCGTTCTCTTTCTGGGATGTTGGCGGAGGTTCCTGGCAGTGGGGCGCGAGCTATCGGCCTTCGTTTTTCTTGGCGCGCTTCTTCAGGTACGCCATGCGAATAAGACAGTATACGAGATAGCCGAAGCCGAGGATGCTGCCGAAGCTTAGCGCGACGGTAAAAATAATGATCTGGATGATTATGAGAAGCAGGCAGCTTACGATCCATCCGTCAAGAAGGCGGTCTCTGACGCGCTTGAGAAGCCGATAGCCCAAAGGCAGAAAGAGTGCCCACAAAAAGCTTAAGACGAAGAGCAAAACCGCGGCCACGGTGGTTGCCAGGGTGGCGTCTTCTTGCGCATATCCCTGATTGACCAGGTAATTCAGGCAGCCGCCGTCAACGGTAGGGCTGGCGAGCACGAAGGCGAACACGCCGCCAATGACTACTCCCATGATGGCTCCGATAACGAGGTTTTGCACAAGCATGCGTTTTGTTTCGGAATACTCCATCATGGGAATCGTCCTTTCGCGGCGGTTTGTTTTGCGCTTGGCCGCCGAGGTGATTTCGATCGAGCAGACGCAGCAGCGCGATAAAGGCAAGCCTCGTCCCAAGCCTGTGAAGCGTGAGCGGAAGTGGTACGACTACTTGTACGTCATCACGCCCGTCTATCTGACATTGGGATTGTTCAACATTCTCTTCGCATGGATCGGGCTCGTGTTCTTCTTCGTGCCGCTCATTTTCGCCGTAGCGGGGAAGGGCAAGCTGTATTGTAACCGCTATTGCGACCGCGGGCAGTTCCTCGATCTTCTGGGGAAGCGGTTCGGCATCTCTCGCAGGCTCGCCTTGCCGCGTTGGATTCGCAGCAAGGCGTTTCGTTACGGGTTTCTGGCGTTTTTCATGGCCATGTTCGTCAACATGCTTGTTGTCACCTGGCTTGTTTTCACGGGCGCGCAGGAGCTCGGCACTACGGTGCAGCTGCTGTGGACGTTCCAGCTTCCGTGGCATTGGGCGTATCCTGTTGCGGTGGCGCCCGGCGTGGCGCAGTTTGCATTCGGGTTCTACGGCGTCATGCTTACCTCGACGGTTATCGGGCTGTTCATGATGGTGCTGTTCAGGCCTCGTTCGTGGTGCGTGTTCTGCCCTATGGGAACCATGACGCAGCTTATCTCTTCCGCTCGCGCGAAGGGTTCTTCCTGCGGCGGATGCGGCGCAGGGTGCGGTGCGGAATAGCTATGCCCGCCAAGCGAGCGGATGTCGACGTGGATGAAGAAAAAGGGGAGGGGTAAAAGATGGGGTGCGTGCATGAAGAAAGAGAACAGATAGCGGAATACGTGCATGAAAAATCCCAAGACGGATTCGCGCATGATTTGGAGGCGCACGCGGAGGAAGTCGCCGCTATTTTCAAGGCGCTCTCAAGTCACAAAAGACTGTTGATCGTGTGCTCCCTGTTAGACGGTCCTCGTTCCGTAGCCCATATCGCCGAGTATGTGCCAGGCATTTCCTTGCCCGCTGTTTCCCAGCATCTTTCTGCGCTTAAGGCTGCGGATGTGCTTTCTTGCGAAAAACGGGGTCAGCATGTGTTGTATTCGCTGGCCGATGTACGCGTGAAGCGTTTGATAGAGCAGGTGAGACAGGATTTCTGCGGCGAAGGGGAGCGATAAGTACAATCTGGCGCGTCCTGCATTGTGGCATACGCTACGAAACCCGCCTTGCGCAAAGCCCGCTGTTCGGTTGGACTCGCGCTTGGCGGAACCTTTGTTTGGACGCTTTACGCCCTCTTGCTTATTGTATTTGGTCGGTTATAGCTCGATGCGACCGAATTTCGCAAGAATCTGCGTTGCGGCGGCGCAGGCTTCACAGTCGCACCATTTCGCTCCTGCCTTTTTGCGCTCAAGCTGAGAGGCGAGGCCTTGTGCCGCGGCTTGCTCTCCGAGCACCTCTTTGGCGGGGCCTTCTAGGAACCCTATGACGCCATCGATAGTGGTCGGGCGTTCCTCAAGGGCGTTCAGCAGCGTTTCGGTTGCAGTGTCGGCTGCTTCGGCGTCGGCGGCGACGGCGTCTTTCCAAGCTTGAGCCGCGTCTTTGGTGACCTGCGTGCTGAAATCGCTTTTCGACAGGACGTCTGCGCGCTCGGCTACGAAATCGAACAGTTCTTTGTCCATGACGGCCTCCTTTGTCGCGTGCGCCCGCGGCGCGTTTACGGGTCTATTATAGGTCGAACCTCCGGGGCTTCTCTGCGCGGAGGGCGGTGCTCTTTCGGGGCGTCGTTTTTTCGGGTATCGGCGCGGTGCCGAACCGTTTCCTACGTCGGCGCGGAACATGCGTTCGTAGAAGAATTCCAGTTTGTTTCTGAAGGCTGTCATGCCGTTGTTTTCCTGGGCTTTTGCTAGAATGAAATCCTCGGACGTGTTTCGGTGGCGACGAGCGGGGCTTCCAAGAGTTTCGTGGACGGAGGCTATTGCGTAACGAGGGAAAAGAACGATCGGACGCATGCTCGTGTCGCAAGGCCCTATGTGCGCGATGCGGCCCGGACCGAGCGCGGAGCGTTTGAAGAGGCGGCTGTTTCAGCGGCGATGGTCGCGCTTTCTCTTGCGGCGGGTTTTGTCGTCGGGTTTTCGGTATGGGCGGTGCTTTCGCTCTCAAACTGGCTGGTCTCGCTGCTGTGGGGCACGTTTGGCGCAAAGGGGGTCGAAGGCTTTGCGGCACCCTGGTTTCCGCTTGTCGCATGCACGCTGGGCGGTTTGGTCATCGGCGTTTGGACGCATTTTTTTCGAGGAGCCCCTGCATCGCTTGAAGCGGTTATGGCATCGTTCAAGAAAACGGGCACGTATCGTGTGGACGGTACGGGAAGGTCGGTGGTGGGGTTCTTGCTGCCGATCGTATTCGGAGGGTCTGTCGGTCCCGAAGCGGGTCTGACGGGGCTTATCGTATCGGCGTGTTGCCAGATTCGCGACCTTCTCAAACGCGCGGGCCTGCGTGCCGGGGCGATTGGCGATGCTACGCTTGCGGCAAGCATAGCGGCTTTATTCGGCATTCCATTGGCGGGCATTGTGGCCGGTGTGGAAAGCATGCCTGACGAAGAGCCCGATCCGGACAAGTACGAGTTGCGGCGTTCGGCGAAAGCCGTGCTGTATCTCGGCGCGGCGTTCGGGGCGCTGGGAGGGGTTTTGGCGTTTTCCGCGCTTTTCGGGGGCTCGAGCGGATTGCCCCGTCTTGCCGAGCCGGCTATGGGGGGCGCTCGATCCCGTCTGGTTCGTTCCCTGCATCGCGCTCGGATACGCCCTCGCTCTTGTGTTCGAGGGGTCGGGCGCGTTGTTTTCGCGCTTATCGCAGCGCGCGGGAAACGCTCCGTTTGCCGTCATTACAAAACCGGTGGTAGCGGGCCTTGTTATGGGCGGGGTCGCTGTCGTTTTTCCCAACGTGTTGTTTTCGGGCGAAGCCCAGACCCATGAGCTCGTGTCGAACTGGGCGGGGTTTGGTGCATTCGCTCTTCTGGCAACGGGGGTTCTCAAGTCCGCGATTACGCCTATGTGCTTGAACATGGGGTGGAACGGCGGGCATTTCTTTCCGTGTATCTATTCCGGCGTGTGCTGCGGTTTTGGCATTGCGCTGCTCGCGGGAATCGATCCGACTTTTGCTGCCGGCGTGGTAACCACGTCGTATATTGCATGCACGACTCGCAAGCCGCTTCTTTCTGCCGGCATACTGCTGCTCTGCTTCCCGCTTCATGGGATGCTGTGGTGCGGCCTTGCCGCGATTGTTGGCGCGCTTCTTCCTCTTCCGCGCACGTGGCGTTCCCGATCGAACGCCGACGAAGAATTGCGAGAACTGTAGCGAGAGGACGTTGGTTTGAAAAGGGCAGGAAGCTTCATGAGGGAGGGACGATTGAGAAAAGAAACCCGTCGTGCACGCGGCAGATTCAAGTTGCGCACAGTGGCCACGGTCGTCAGGGCTTCGGGGCTTGCTCCTTCGGCGGCCACCTTTTTCGTGCTGTTTTTCGCGGCCGCTTTTGCGGTGCATATGACCGAGCCAGGCGTCGTCTCGTTCGGAGATGCGGTGTGGCTGTGCTTTCAGGTGGTCACGACCATCGGCCTGGGGGATTTCACCAGTACAACGGTGGCAGGACGTCTTGCAATTATCGTCCTGAGCGCGTATTCGGTGTTCTTCCTGGCCATCATGACGGGCGCGGTGGTGAGCTATTGCTCCGAAGTCATGCGACGCGATTGCGACGAAGACGTTTGCGAGCTGATCGACGAGCTCGAGCGTCTGCCGGAGCTTTCCCGAGAAGATTTGGTCGAGTTTTCCAGCCGCGCGACAGAAGTCCTTTCCCGCATGCGCCGTTAGACGCTTTCGATTGCATTCATGACGAAGGCGCGCCCATCGTGGCGTATGGTCGCGATGGGCGCGTGCGTCGGGGGTTCGTTTTCGAACGGACCGATTGCCGTTTTAACACAGCGTCCCTAGACGTCCTTGTTCATCTTATGCAGCGCGGTGCCGGCCGCCACGGCTCCTGCGCCCGTCACGGCTGCGACGCCGAGCATGACCGCTACCGTTTCGTCTCCGGTTTTCGGCATGTTCTTGGCGGAGGCTTTCTCCGTGTTCTGCTGGGCGCCAGAAGTGGAAGAACCGCCGTTTCCGCCTGCGCCTGCCGCATTGCCGTCGCTTCCGCCCGTGCCTGCCGTATTGCCGTCGGTTGAGGAGTTGCCGCCGCTCGTGCTGCCGTTGCCGCCGTCGGTGTTGCCCCCATTGCCGTTGCCGTCGCTTCCGCCAGACCCGTCACCGTCGTTGCCGCCGTTATCGGGCTGGGCGTCCTTGGCATAGATCGAGCGCGCGAAGGTATGGTCGTTCGTTTCGTTGGAATCGTGGCTCAAGGTGTACAGAGCGCTGTAGGCGAAGCCGGAAAGGGCGGGAATATCGGGGATGAGGTTGCCCAGCGTGCCGTCTTCGGCAACAAGACCCACCACGTCGCCCGCGTTTTTCACCGTGGACTTCAAGACGCCAAGGGCGAGAGTCGTCATGAAATTCGAATTCCCCTTCAGAACAAGCAGGCCCACGTTGAGGGAGACCGTCTCGAGAAGCGTGGTGGCCTCGTCCTGGGAGGTGTTGACCGCAGAGCGCAGCACCTCCATGAGCAGGCCTTCCGTATTTCCTTCTCCGCCGGCGACCTTCGCCATGGCGTTTTCAGCCCATGCCTCGCACGCCTCATTGCCCATCAGATGGGTCTGGTATGCGTAGTCGACCAGGCCGAGGACGGTGTTGCCCTGGTCGTCGACCGCGTAGTTGACGATGGCGTCCACCAGGGTGCCGAGCAGCGGCATGGCCGAAGAGGGGTTGGCAAGAATGGCAGCGTCCACGTTTGCGCAGGCGTCATCGAGAAACGCGCTCAAGCTTGCCGCATCGATGTAGAAGGAGATATTGGAGGGCTCGATGGAATACGTCGTTGCAGCCTGCGCCTCGAGCTCTTCGCCAAGCTCGACGGCTATGGGGGTGCTCAGCTGCATGGCCGAGGCGGTGCTTTCTTTATACTGGTCGATTTTCACACGCGATGTGGCGTTGTCGTACCAGATGCTGAAGTTGAAGCTGGAAAGCGCCACCTGCAGGCCTTCTTCGAACGTGGCGGGAAGCATGTTCGCGATTATACCGAACAGCTGGTCGGCAAGGTCGTCTTCGGGGATGTTGAGAAGGCCTGCGACGGCCGGCTTGATGCCTCCCGATGCGTAGATCTGCGTCATGTAGCCGGAGGCGAAGTCTTTGGCGATGGTGTCCACCACGCTCTGGGTGAGGGTTCGCTCTTTGCCGTATGCGGTGATGTCGGCGATGTCTGCGGCATCGGCGATACGGTCGGCGTAGGCGCCGTAGCTCACTGCGCCAAGGGCGGCGACGTCTACGGCGAATTCGGCATTAATGGCTTCGCTAGTCTTATTCCAAGAGAGCGTCCCCGTCCTGATGTAGGAGGGATAGGTTGCCAAAGAGTCGGTCTCTACGTCGTGCAGCGTGTTGCCGGCGGCGGAGGTGTATGCGGAGATGTCGTTGGCATGCATGTGGCCGGTGAGGACGATCGAAACGCCTGCATCCGCATAGGCCGGCGCTACGGCTTCGTAATTGTCCACCAGGTATTCGCCGAGAAGAGTGGGTTCGTCGTCGAAATGGGGGACGATACCGTGATGCTGCATGACGATGACCACGTCGCCGTTCGCACGGGCTTTGGCCGCCTTTGCGGCAACCCAGTCCAGCAAATCCTGGCCTATGACGCCGCTGGTTTCGTGCTCGTCGATTCCGCTGTCGGTCTGGTCTGCGCTGTATTTGCAGGAGTCAACGGCGATCAGGGTGAGACCTTCCGCCGGGCGGGCGACGTAGGAGAGGCTGCCTGCGCTCGTGCCGTCGGGCGCGTACAGGACGCTTTCTTCCCCGTAGCCGCAGTCCGCCCAGATTTCCCGGAAGCGAGCAGGGTCGGCAAGCTGGGCCTGGGCGGCCGCGCCGCTGGAGAAGTCGAGGCCGTTTGAATTGTTGACGTCGTGGTTGCCGTTGATGACGAAGAACTTCGTATCGACGCCTGCGGCTTTGAGCTGCTCGCGTGCTGCGACAATTTTCGCATGCGTCTCTTCGTGGCAGATTTCCTCGCTGTCTTTGGTCAGGTCGCCGGGAACGAAGACGATGTCCGGCTTGGCCGCCACGATGTTCGCGAGGGCTGCGTCAAGGATGGCTGCGCTTTCCTTAAACATCTTGCGGTCGGAGTTTTCGGCGGTCGTATAGTCGGCACAGTCGCTCCACAGGGAAGGGGAGAAGTAGTGCAGGTCCGACATGACGGCGAATTTCACCTGGTCGGGCAGTTTTTCCTCGCTTGCCCATGCTCTGCTTGCGTTGCCTGCGAGGTACGCCGCGCCAACTCCGGCGATGGCTATTTTCACGAAGCCTCTTCTGCTTATGGAACTGGCCGTACGGGCGATGTGACCCATTGTCTCTCCTTCGATCTATCGGCGAATTGTGCCGAACGGAAC
>ERZ827471.977-NODE-977-length-20175-cov-3.643340_pt1 | contig 20175 bp, 15 predicted proteins | sample MGYA00519772_ERZ827471 | MGnify/ENA primary metagenome ERZ827471 (study PRJEB31778, sample SAMEA3449315) | human gut metagenome | biome: human gut; feature: human-associated habitat; material: faeces | place: United Kingdom | collected 2010/2012 ...
TTTGACAGCAGGGGAAGCAATTAAACGCTTCCCTATTCCCAATATTTTATAAAAATATATATTGCGAGTGGAAGGTAAGGAATCTTAGTAGTTTCATATGCTACAGAAAAGTCAGTTCGATTCTGACACTCAGCAACCAAATTAGTAAAATATAAAAACAAGGTGGTATAAATGGCAGAAAATAAAAGAGGTAGGAAAAGTAAATATGAAACTAAGGTACAACCCAAATTGTTTGAAATCGCTGCCTGGTGTAGAGACGGACTGACAGATAAGCAAATAGCAGAAAGACTTGATATAAGTATAGATAGTTTCTATAAATACAAAAAGGAATTTAGCGAATTTTCCGATACCTTAAAGGAAACTAAAGAAATAGCTGACATAAAAGTAGAAAATAGTTTGAATAAAAATGCAAATGGATATGATTATGAAGAACAAACAGTCGTAATGAAAAAAGAAGTTATATATAACGAGCAGGGAAAAAGAGTAAAAGAAATAACATATCCAGTAACAGTCACATTGATTAAACATAAAGAAGCAGAAACAAAAGCACAACAATTTTGGTTACAAAATAGAAGACCTGACAAATGGAGGAATCAAAGCCAAGTTGAGGTAAAAGTAAGCAAGCTGGAGGATATTTTAAATGGTAATAACAGCTAATATTATTATAGAAAAAAGAAAAGAATTATGGGAACAATATCATAACCCTAATAAAGATTTTGAGTATATAGTAGCTGTAGCAAATGAATTAATGAATAATTCAGAATTATTAAAAGAAGTTATAGATAATCCAGAGTTATTAATAGAAATGACATTTACAATAGTTGACAAGACTAAAAGTACAGTTCCATTTTTCCTAAATGATATACAACATGATTTTATAAATAGATTGAATCGTAGTATAGAACAACATAGGCAAGGTAAATTATTACATTTAAGATTTTTAGTTTTAAAAGGTAGACAACAAGGTTTTACATCAGTAATAACAGCATATCAGTTAGCGAATACTTTAATAAAAAAGAATTTTACAGGTTTTACATTAGCTGATACTTCTGACAATGTTAGGTCTATATTTCAAGATAAAGCAAAATATGTATATAATCAATTACCAGAAGTATTAAAACCAACTGAAAAGTATAATAGTAAAACAGAAATGTTTTTTGAAAATTTAAATAGTTCTTGGAGAATAAATGTTGCAAGTGACCAAGTAGGACGTTCAAGAACAATAAATTTTTTTCATGGAAGTGAATCAGCTTTTTGGAATTGCTTAATATCTTCCATACAAAGTTCATTAGGAGAAGCTTTAACTAAAGATTCTATTCAAATATTAGAAAGTACGGCAAATGGATTTAATGAATTTAAAGATTTATGGGATAGTGGAGAGTGGATAAACTGCTTTTATGAATGGTGGAGAACAAAAGAATATAGAGATGAGTTTGAAAGTCAAGATATAAAAAACAAGTTTTTGTATAATATAGATTATAAAAAAGATTCAGAATGGATATGGGAAAGACTTAACTGGCTTAAATACAAATTACATTTAGAAGATGAACAATTATATTGGTATTATAACAAATATAAAAATTATCTTAATAAAGACATGATAAAGCAAGAATACCCATGTACTCCAGAAGAAGCATTTTTAAATTCAGGAAATTGTGTATTTAGTACAGAACTTTTAATGCAAAGAAAAGTGGAATTACAAGAGTTATATAAAAATAAACCATATAAGCAAGGTTTCTTTAAATTTAAGTGGAATGATGAAAATAGTAAAGACTTTATATTAAATAGCACAATTAAATTTGTAGAAAGTCAAATGGGGATTATAAAGATATATGAAAGACCAAAAGCACATGGATTTTATGTACTAGGTGGAGATACAGCAGGAGATGGTTCAGATTTTTTTGCAGGAACTATAATAGATAATACTACTGGAAAAAGATGTGCTACATTACATGGGAAAATTGATGCTGACATATATACATGGCAAATGTATTGTTTAGGAATATTCTACAATGGTGCAATGACAAGTATAGAAATAAATTTTAATACATTTCCAGTAATAGAATTGAAGAGGTTAAAATATCCACATCAATATAAAAGAGAAGAGTATGATAGTATATCAAAGAAAATGCAAGAAAAATTTGGTTGGAAAACTGATAGAAACACAAGACCACTTATTATTTCAGAAGAACAAAGTATAATAAAAGACCATATTGAATTGTTTACAGATATAACTATGATAGAAGAAGCTTTAACTTTTATTTATGATAAAGATATGAGACCTGATGCAACAGAAGGAAAACATGATGATTTGCTATTTTCAGATATGATAGCTCAAAGCACAAGATGGCAACAGAATGTTGAAAGACAGCCATCAAGAATATTAGAAGGATTTTTTACACCTACTGAATTAGAAGATGAAGGATATTTTAATCCCAACCATCACAAAAACAAAGTATTAAATAAACCAGTTTCAAATAGAAGGAGAGGAAGATAGATGATATATGTATTAATTTTTCTATATTTAGTATTATTTCCATTTTCAGTTTTAGCATTATTAATAGAAATATTAAGCAAATTATCAAATGAGAAAAAGCAACAAGTAATAAATACACCTGATAGAGCACAAAGAAAACATAGTAATATTAAAAGAACTGATTATACAAATGTTTTTTCAAGACGAGGAGAGCCCATAATTAAGTATAAATATGATGAATATAAAAATCAAAGAGGACTATATGAACCAGTTATACCTACCAAAGGAATAAAACTGTCAAATAAGGACAAGGAGGAGTAGTAAATGGAAGAAGATAACTACTACGAGGAACTAATTGAAGAAAAAAAGGCGAAAAGAAAAGCTATAATGACAGACGAGGAAATTGATTTAGCTGAACAATATTTAATGTGGTATAGAAGAGGATATGAAGATAAACAACGATTAGGATTACCACAAAAATGGGAAGATGTAGAAAAGTATTGGGAAGGAGAGTTCGAATATGATGATGAGAACGACCCAGCCCCAAATACAAATATAACTAACAGTAATGTTGAAGGAAAGACAGCTTTATTATGTGACCAAACAATAGCTATACAAGTAGACCCAAGAGAACCAGGAGATAGACCGTTTTGCGATATGGTAAGAACATTGGCAGATTTTATTAAAGAACGAAACAAAATGTATAGAAAAATAGAGGTACATGAAAGAAGAAGGGAAATGTTTGGAACAGGAATATTTAGAGTATTATGGAATTTTGATAAATTAAATGAAAAAGGAATACCTGAAATAACTCCAATACATCCTAATAAAATTATTGTAGACCCTGCAATAACAGATATTTATGATATACAAGAAGCAAGATACATTATTGAAGCTAAACCAAAATCAATATATTCTGCTATATGTGAGTATGGAGAAGAAAAAGCAAATGCAATTATCCCAAACTTAGATCCTATTCAAAATCTTATTTCAGAAAATGGTGAAGAACAATATGTTCACTTGATGGTATGGACAAGATATAAGGAAAATGGAAAGAAAAAGTTAAGATTAGTTGAAATGTCAGGCGATGGAGTAATATTAAGAGATACTAAAAAAGAAGTTCAAAAATATAATGATAAAATGGAAAAAGAAGAAATCTCAAAGGAAAATAAAACAAAAAGTAACTTTGAAAAATTAGAATTATTTCCAAATGATACATATCCATATTTTTTTACTCCTGATATGCATAGAGAAAATACAATATGGGGAAAAGCAAGTGCAGAACTAATATTACCGATTTCAGACCAAATAGATGAGATAGATGATAGTACATTGAGAAATGCAAGACTGACTGGAAATCCTATGGGATTGATTAGCAATACTTCTGGGATTGACCCAGCTTCAGTAACAAATGTAGCCGGACAAATGATAACTACAAATGACATAAACGGCTTTAGATGGCAACAACCACCAACTATTTCTAATTATATCTTAGAAAGAAGAAATCAATTAATGAATAATGATAGACAAGTTGTTACAAGATTTACTGACCAGATGATAGGAAAGCAACAATCAGGAGTAGATACAGCAACAGAAAGTTTAGCTTTACAAAATAGTGGAAATTCAATGATAGAACATAAAAAAGGTTTGTTGCAAGAAACTTTAAGTGATGTTTTTGAATATGCAATAGAATTAGCATTAATTAATTGGAATACAACAATGGTTTTTAAAGTTACTGGAAAAAATGGAGAAGATGATTTTACTGAATTTAATCCTGAACAATTAAATAAGGTACCTTTAATGATAGAAGCTGATACTGAATATCGAAATAAATATAAAGAAGAATGGAAAAAAAGAAATAAAAATAAAGATATTTCAGAATTAGATGTAAATGAATATAAGTATATGCAAGTAGAAAATGAAACAAGGAAAGTTCAATATGATTTATCTGTATCAGTTGGTGCAGGACTACCTAATAATAGAGCATATAGATATAGTATTGTTAGACAAATGTATGTAGATAAAGCATTAACTAAAAGAGAATATAGAAATTACATGATAAAAAATATAGGAATGAATATTCCTGAAATACCAGAAACTGATACAGAACAACAAGAATTAGGAATATTTGATAAAGAAACAATAAAAAGAATGCAAAATCAAGTATTAGAAGAACAAAATAATTATAATATTGAAGGATTAACAGAAAAAGGAAATCCAGCACCAAGCCAATTACAAGGAGGGTTAATATAAAATGATTAGATTAGAAGGCAAAGAATATGAAGTAAAAGGGACAACTAAGTGTGATTGTGGACATGAATTTACTTTAAATAATATTATAGAACTCAAAAAAATTAATCAATCAGGTTTTTACGGAAATGTTTTAAATAATTATAGTGAAGCAGTTTGTCCTAATTGCAAAAAAAGAGTAGTTTTATTTTTAAAACAAAAAGGACAGACTTGGGAAATAATAGATATAGGTGTTGAACATATTAAAACTACAAATGATAATAAAGAGATATGCGTGGAAGAGCCTATAAAGACCATAGACAATAAAAAAATATCAACTGATGAACTTATATGTCCTGTATGTGGAAAGACTTGTAAAAGCCAAATAGGATATAATTCTCATATGAAAACTCATCAAAATTAGTTATTAAATTTTTAATATAAATTAGAGGAGAAAAACCTGGCTAAAAATCAAAATAAAACTTTTAGAGGACAAAACCTGGCTAAAAATGGAAAGGAGACTAACTATGAGTGTACCAGAAGGGATAGATTTAGAGGCAATCAATCCAAGTGAAAGTGATGACACTATTATTATACCTGATGATATTTTAGAAGAGGCAGGAATAGAAATACCTGAAACAGAAGATATATCAGATAATAGTGCAAGTGTTGATTCAGATAATGAAGTAGAAACTTCAAAGGAAGAAAAAACAGAGAAAGAAAAAAGCCTTGAAAGAGGTGTAAACAAAGAAAGAAGCCTAAGAAAAGCAGCTGAAAAGAAAAATAAAGAATTAGAGGAAAGAATAAAGGCTTTAGAAGAAAAAAATAAAGAGCCAGAGAAATCAACATTAGATACTTTATTAGAATCAGGTGTTGATGAATCAATAGCTCAATCAATCGCAAATGCTATTGATAATAAAAAGAACAATTCAAAAGAATTGGAAAGGGAAATAGAAAACTTGAAATTTGAAAAATCTTTAAGTTCTAAAAGCAAAGAAGAAGGGTTTGAGGATATAGAAGAATATGCTGAGGAAATAAAAGAATTCGTTGATAAAGGATTAACAATAGAACAAGCATATCATGTAGTATCTTATGATAAACCAACTGTTAATACAAAAAGAGAGATTGAAAGAACACTTGAAGCAAAAATGCAAAATAACAATGCTAAAAAAGAAATCCTAGGAAATATTAATAGTAATGTTAGTGCAAAAATAGATAATTCAAGCAGATTAAATCTTTCTAAAGATGAATATATAATTGCACAAATGGCTGGTATGACTCCAGAAGAATATTCAGCTATGAAAGGGATTAATTCTAATAAAGATTATACAAAGTTTAAAAGTAAGAAGAAATAATTAGAGACTCTTATTATTTATAACAATTTAAATAATAAGGAGTGAGTGTATTATGAATATGACAAGAGCAAACTTTGGTGAATTAATGACACCAATACATAAAAAGATTTTCTTTGATTCATATAATGAAATACCAAAAAAATATACAAAAATATTCAAAACTGAAAAAATGACAGGAAAAACACAAACATATCCACATTTAGGAGCATTTGGTTTGTGGCAACAAAATACTGAGGGAAGTGAATTTAATCAAGATTCATTTAAACAAGGGCAAGTTGCTAGCTTTGAAGCTAAAAGATATGATAAATCTTATGAAGTTACATGGGAATTAATGCAAGATGATAGATATTCTGTATTTAAAGGTATAGGAAAAGGTGGAAGTGCAAAAGGTCTAGGTCGTTCTTTAAGAGCAACAGAAGAAACAGATACAGCTAAGGTTATTTTGGGTGGATTTAATAATACAGGATATGATGGAAAAGCTTTATTTGCTTCTGACCACCCATTAATTAATAGTTCTAATAAAGTTTCAAATTTGATAGTTGGAGGCTTAACTGATGAAAATCTAAAAGCAGCCTTAACATTAATGAGAGGACAAACAGATGAAGCAGGAACTGTTATTGCAGCAAGTGCAAAACAATTAGTTGTATGTCCTGAATTAGAATTTACTGCTAAAGCCATTGTAAGATCTATTTTACAATCAGGAACAAACTTCAATGATGTAAATACAATACCAGATATTGAAGTTGTTGTATGGGACTTCTTAACAGACCCTACAAGAGAGATGACACCTTGGTTTATACAAGATACTTCTTTAGATAATTTATTATTCTTAAGAAGAGAAGAACCATGGTTTGATTCAGAAAGAATACAAAATAAAGTAGATTACAGAATGTTCGGATATACAAGATATGATTGTGGATATTGCGATTGGAGAGGTTTAGTAGGTTCTAAAGGTACAAAAGAACAAATTATAATTCCTACATTGGGTTTCTTAGATGTTCAAGTAGTAGAAGGAACTAATTCTACAACAACAAAAATTTCTCAAGTTAATGGAAAAGGTTCTGGGACATTAAAATATAAAGTAGGAGCTTCATTAGAAAAACCATCATATAATGATGCTGATTCAGGATATACAGCTTTAAACCTAAATACTGATATTACAACTTCAGCAGGTCAAAAAATTGTTGTTGTAGAATCAGCAAATGGAAAAATAACAAAATCAAGCGATGTAAAAAATGTAGTTGTTGGAAAATAATATACAACAAGAATAAATGGGGAAACAATCAACAGTTGTTTTCCCTTATTTAATAGAAAGGAGAAAAATGATGGCAAAAGTAAGTGAACAAATAAGCAAAGCTAATGCTAGTTCTCAAGGTAAAACAGATTCAAATTTGGCTAATGATTCTTTACATTTAGGTGGAATATCAGCAGAAGAATATTCGACAAAAGAATATGTTCAAAAATATCACGATGGAAAAGAAGCATTATTAAAAGAATATGTTGATAAACAAGACCAAGATGTATTAAATCAAGCAAAAGAATACACAAATTCACAAATACGAAATCAAGATTTTTCTGGATTTGCTAAAGTAACAGATGTTCAAGCCTTAGATGAAAAGCTAACAAAAAATATATCAGAAGGTTTACTAGAACAAAAAAATTATACTGATTCAAAAACTAAGCAAATAGTAGATGATACAAATGCTAATTTTCAGGAAGTAGAAGGGGTAATAGACAAATTAAACGGAACTGTAAATGAACTTTTTACATCTGTCAGTAATGGAAAATCACAAGTAGCAGGGGCTATTACTGACAAAGGAGTTCCAACCTCTGCTAATGATACATTTGGAACAATGGCAAGTAATATATCAAAGATTCAATCTGGAGGAGGAAGTTCAGACCCTAACTATGTAAATACCTCTGATGCAACTGCTAATTCTAAGGATATTTTACTTGGAAAAACTGCTTATGCTCAAGGTAAAAAAATAATAGGAGAATTAATTGCTCAAACAGAACCTGGAGGGCCAACAATCGGTACAGATACATCTGATGCTACAGCATATTCTAATGATATCGTATATGGTAAAACAGCTTATGCAAGAGGACAAAAATTAATAGGTACTTTGCAGAATACAGAAGTTGAAGAAATATATGGTATTGATACAGGAACTTGCAAAGCAGAAATAATAAATAGTTTTCAAACAGACCCCTTTACTAAAGATAAAATAACAGTAGAAAGAATAGCTTATGCGAAAGATTTGAGTTATGTAGTAAGACTTGTTCATTTAAATGATGATGTAGATACTAAATACATTGAAAGTTATGCAATAAATGATGAAGGATATTATATTCAGCAAAGTGGAAATAGTTCAGGAGATGTAGTTACAAAAAAATATAGATATAGTATGGAAGAATTAAAAATAGGAGAAGATGAAACAATAAAAGACATCGGTTTAGGTTGTGGAGGACTATATGGAGATAGTAAAAAATGTAGATTAATATTATTAACATTAAAAAAGACATTACACGAAGGAGCTACATATTATGATTATATGCCTATTGTAAGGAGTTATACATATCATTTAAGTGATAATGGAATAATTGGAAAAGCATATGAAAATGAATATGTCGATGATTCTAGTTATGAATTAATAGATACTCCTAAGGTAGATCTTGCACCTAATTATTTTGTAGTAACATCCAATTTAGACGAAGATAGATTTGTAGTCATAGAAAGTTATAGAGAAGGGCGTTACAATGATTGGATGTATCTATATTCTTGCTTTTTGGCTTTTTCTTCTATTACAAAAAGTATAGTAAATTCAAGTGAAAATGCTTTTAGAGATAAAACAGTTGCAGATTATTTTAAATTTACAGAAGATGATTCAATGATATTATATACAGGAACAAGAAAGGAAAACTCCTCTGACTGTAAAGCACCTATTATTAAGGTGAATGTATCGGATGATTATTTATGTGAAATAGTAAAATATTCATTTAATTCGATAGGAATAACTTATAACTTGATAGAAGGTACTAATTATTTAATATACAGTGCTAGAGGTGGTGAAAGATATATAAAACTTTATGATAAAGATAGGTTGGGCAGTGGAGCAATAAAAACCATAAATACAAAAGAGTTACCTTATGTATATTATGCATTAGCAACAACGGATGTAGTATTACTATTTAGAGAAGATGGTTATTTATATGTTTATAACATTGATGTAACTAAGGTAGAAAATAATAGTACGGTTGAAGCGAACGAAAAGATATATATTGGAGGATATAAAGTTCAAGCCTTTTTAAGTAATTTGTCAAATTTATTTGTTGAAACAGATACTGCTGAACTAAGAAAAGTAACCTTCGATAAGAATATGGAAAATATAGTAGCTTTAAAATATAAAGAACAATATTTTTATAAAATAAAACCAGAAGAATTATCAGCTGGAACAGGAGATGTAAAAAAAGGAAAAACATTTATTGGTGTAAAAGGAACACCAGAAGTCGGAACATTGGAGGTGTAAGAGATGATTAACGAAATAAAAATGCAAGAACTGAAAGATTTATTTTTTTATACATTTGGTATAGTGCCCCTACAAAATTACAATGTTGTTGGAGATGGAATGACAGATAACAGATTGGGAATACAACAAGCTATTTATGATGCAATAGATGTAAAGGCTAAATATATATTTGTACCAAGAGGAAACTATTATTATTCACAAAAATTATTTAGAACAGATGAAGTTATATTTGTTGGTAACAACGTTGATTCTTTAATAAAAGATATAGAAATACGACAGTTTCCGGATTTGTGGAATGAATCTCAATCAGGTTCAAAGGCTTTAGTACAGATACGGTTCAATAATAATTTATGCAGGGCAAAAAGTACCGGAGAATTATTTGGAATGTAATGGACAAACAGTAAAAACGAGTGATTATCTATATTTATATAACATTTTAAATGGGAAAATTGATAATCCACCTGATACGTTTCAAGTGCCAACTTTGCCAAATCCAAGTGAAAGTGTAAAGTATATTATAAGAGCAAAATAGGAAGGAGGAAATCAAAGTGTCAATAGTTAGTAAAACAACTGCTGGTCAGATTATTGAAGATATTTCTATTAGATTACCTCACGAGTATGATGAAAAGACATTATTTAGATGGATAAATGAAACTATGAAGAAAATATATAAAGACCTTGCTATTCAAAGTCAGTATTCTTTTTTAACAAGAGAGAATCAACAGTTATATAGTTTACCAGAAGATTGTAGTATAGATATGATAAGTTATGCGACAAAATCAACTAAAGCTAGAAATCACGATAATCCATATGATTGGGGCGAATTTAATCAATTACATTCTTATCTGCCAGAAGAAAATATGATAGAAGAGGGATATTACGATGGGCGAGAAGGTTTATTAGGCTTATATCCTTGTCCAAATGATGTAAGAAAAATTGATGTATATTATTTGAAAAAACCTAAAATGGTAACAAGTGATACTGATTTTTTAGAATTAAATGATAATTATATTGATTTGGTTAAGTATAATGTGATGTCTATTATAGCAATGTCAGGACATAATCCAGATATTGAATTGGCAAATGAGTATATACTTTTATACAACAATTTAGTTCAACAGGCTAACGAGGCTAAGAATGAACAACAACAAAGATATCCTGTTATAAGAGATATATCGAAAAGGAAGAGAAGGAGGAGATAAATATGCAACCATTACCATATTTGAATAATGTAAATTATAAAAGTAATAATCAAATAAATTATTTGGCTGGTGGTATAAATAATATTTATCCTCCCGAAAACCTTCAAGATGACGAAGTCCAAGACATGTATAATATGTGTTTAGATAATTATCCAGCAATACGAACAAGAATAGGTAGAACTATGATGAAAAATCCTGGACTTAAAGGTACGAAAATCAAATATTTTGGTGTAGCTGGTGTAAAGTATCTTTTCTATATTCAAGGAGAAGAATTAAAAGATATGACAGGTACAGTAATAGCAACAGGAATTACTGGAACAAAATTCAGACATGTATATTATGCAGATGGTAATTCAGAATATATGATACTTTATGGAGAAGATGTGATACCTACAAGACATAAATTGCCTCTTTCAAGATTAAATACACCTGAAATAGTGCCATTACCAAAGGATTCAGACAAAAAGGATATTGTATTTGAACATATGTGCTATCACAAAAATAGAATGATGGCAAGTAAAGGGAATATGTTATATTTTAGTGCTTTACAAAATCCAATGGATTGGACAACTGCTGAAAATTCAAGAGAAGATAGGGTAGAGAATTGTAATCAAATTACAGGGTTAGTTAGTTTTGATGATAAATTAATTGTTTTTTCAGAGGAAAATATGCATTTATATTATGGAAGCAATGTCAAAGCTGGAGAAACTAATTCATATACTTGTGTATCTTTAGACAATAATATAGGCTGTTATGACCAATGCACAGTAAAAGTACATAATTCATATTTATATTGGCTATATGGTCGTTCTGTGTATGAATATGATGGTAGTTCAATAAGAAGAATTGAAAGAGCTGAAAGCAATAATGGAATGACTGGTGGAATAAGAGAATATTTGATGAATATAACAGTTGATATTGCTAAAAATGTATCAGTTGCAGGGAGTGAAGATAAAGTTTACTTTTGGTTTCCTGATTATTCTTTTTTACTTGTATTTGACCAAAGGCTAAGAAAATGGACAAAGGAATTACAAGCAAGTAATATAGCTGATGAATTAAAATATATAACAATATGTGATAGCTATGTAGATTTGAATTTTTCACAAACACCTCAACCAATTTATGCTTTAACAGCAAATGGAACAATTTATGAGTTAACAGGTGGAAAAAAAGATGGACAAGAATATATAAGGACATATGGAGAAGATGAATTTACTGATTCAGAAGATATTGTATATAAAGAATTAATTCCATTTTACCTAAAAACAAAAGAATTTAAAAATGGTGTGATAAGTAAAAAAATACAATTATCGAAATTATGGTTTTTTTATGATTTAGATAGTAAAGGCAAAGTTGATTTGAAAATAATTGCTGATAATGGCAAAAAAGTGAAAGTAATCCAAAATGCTTTAGTTCCAGGAAAGAATATGACGAAGGAAATAATTATTCCAAGTGATATGCAGAATGTACATAGTTATACCTTTGAAATATCAGGTTTAGGAGATTTTAGATTAAGAGCGATGGAAAGAGTAGATAGGACAAATACAAGATAATGTATTTTAGACAATATAGTGATAATTCCTCTACTTTAAGAGAATGGGCAAAACAATTAAATGTTGTTTCCAAGGGGAATTATCCTTTGTATGAAACAGTAGAAAAAACACTTTCTCATTGGCAACCTCTTCTAAACCAAAATATAGGAACAAATAGTTTTGGATTATCAGGAACAACCGAACAAACTATAACAAATTGGCAAAATAGATTAAATATAATTTATAACAAGTAGAAAGGAGAACAGCATAATGTCTAATACTTTTTTAAACACAGGGAGAACAGTAATGGCAACAAATAATCCTCAAAAAAATATAGAACAAGCACAAAGCACATCTGCTCAAGTGCCAATTCAAAATAATACAAGCAGTATACAACAACCTCAGCAACAAGCACAATTACAAACAAATACACAAGCAAATACAATAAATCCTATTACGATACCAATTCAAATACAACCACAAGTTCAATCACAAACACCAAGGACACAAGCAGTCCAAGAAACTTCTGTACAAGCTCCTAAACCTCAAGAATATCAAGGACAAAATCAAGGTCAAGATAATGTTAGCTTTGATCAAATATATTCCGGATATCAAAATAATTATAACAATATTAATGCTAGAACAAATAATGTTAGTGCTAGTGGTATAAAAAAGTCTAGTATAGGAACAACTATTGTGACACCAACAAATACTAATTTAAATACTGTAAATGGAATGTATCAAAGTACTTATTCAGATACTATAAATGGCTTAATAAGTTCGATGATAGAACAATTAGAAAATGGATTTCAATATGACCCAAATAAAGATACTGCATTGCAAGTAGCAACAGAATACGCTTCTAATAGTACAATGCAAAGTTTAGCTGGTTCTGGTGTATTAAATAGCTCTGCAACAGCTGAAAGAGTTGCAAGAGTTGTGTCAGATTTAATACCACAGTATGAACAGTTAGCATATACAAGATGGACTGATTATTTAGGGCAATTATCTAATACTGCTCAAATGGTAATGAATTATGATTCTCAACAGTTTGAGTATTGGAAAGATGCCAAAGATAGAGAATTTCAAAATAAACAATTTGAATATCAAAAGCAACAAGATGCCTTAAATAATGCATGGAAAAGAGTAGATGAGTTAGGCTATGTTGATAATAATGCAAGTGCAATTTTAGGAGTACCTGTTGGAACATTATCAGGTGAAGCACGACTTGCTAAGGAACAACGAGAGTTTGAACTTGCTAAAATGAGAGAACAAGCTCAGATAGAATATGAAAATAATAAAGCTTTGTATCAATTAAAATCAGAATTGGATAAGCAACAACAAGAATATACATATCAATTAGAACAAAAGTATGGAAGTAATTCAAGAAAATCTAATTCAAATAATACAACAAGTTTGAATACATACAAAGATATTATAAATAATAGATGGGCAAATTATGATGATATTTCAAAGAAATATACTGTTTCTGATAATGTAAGTTTATATAATTATCTAGTGTCAGAATATACTGCTGGAAGAATGTCATCATCAGATTTAGCTAATCTTACTGCTATGTATAATGTAACAAAACCAACCGATAGTGATATAGCTAGACAAGAAAGAATCAAATACTTAAATAGCCTAAGTGCTACATAATGGAGGTGTCAAAATGTTCAATAAAGATGATGAAGATGAAGAAAAAAGAAAAAAAGAAGCTGATTTTATAATTAATAGTATTAATCCAAATCAAGAAGAAAATATTTCTAATTCTATAAATTCTATTAATTATGCTAATTCTAATAATATAAATTTGAATTTACAAAATGATACAGATAAACTTTTTGTAGATAGAGTAAATGAAGCTAATAGCATAATTGATTCTATTAATCCAAGAAAAAATATAAAACTTCCAAAACCAAGTAATCAAGAATTACAAAAATCAAAAGAAAATACTCAAAAATTCTTAGATTTAATAGATGATAAAAAACAAGAAAATATTGAAAATGATGAACAAACACAAAATATAGATAATAACATTATAAATAGTACAAATTATAATCAAGCTTCTCCTCAACAAAGAATAGCAGTAGATGTTTTACTAAATAAAAGAACAATGGAGGAAGCAGAAAAAAATGTAGAATACTCCAATATAAAAGTTGAACACCCTAAAGAAAAAGTAATATTTTGACCAATATAAAAAGTTTTTTTGATAATTTATTTTTAGGTAGCTCATCTGGTATAAAACAAAACTTAAAATATATTGAAAATGCAAATGAACAAAATTTTGCTAATTACAAAAATATAAGAGAAAATCAATATAGGACTTCGCCTAATGTTTCCTTAGAAGATAAAGCTACTCAAAATTTATCTAACAATATGTTATTAGCTTCTAACGAAGATAAGTTTATTCAATTACGCGATAACGATGATGCACGGTATCGTGGAAAAAGTGTATTTAAAGCAATAAACAATGTGAATGAGACTATTGCCAAACTAATTAAAGAAAAAAGTGTATTAGAACAACGAGAAATTGATTTAGCAATGATTCGCTTTGACAATACAGAAAATAAAGAAACCAATTTAGTAAAAAAAGGATTTCAAGATAGTATAGATAAGGATACTTTAAAAATTCAAGAAAACATTAGTAATACTAATGGAAAAATCAGTAGAAAATTAGTGGAGTTAGCTCCATCAATAGGACAAATGACAATAGGTTGGGGAGTAAGTGCTATTAATCCAGTTTTAGGTATTTCATATTTTATGACTTCTTCTGGAGGAAGTTATATTGATGATGCTAAAAATAGAGGAATGAATGATGAAGAAGCTTTTAAATATGGTACTATAATGGGAGCAATGGAAGGTATCACAGAAGAAATTGGTGTGAGTAAATTAGTTAAAGGTGGTAAAGCTATAAGTAAAGGGTTTATACAAGAAGCTTTGAAAAACTACGCATTAAATGCAACAGATAATTTTATTCAAGAAGCTGTAATAGAGCCTATATCAGAAGCTACAGCAACAATTGTTGGAGGAAAAGAAACTGCTGATTGGGATAATATTACTGGAAGAATGTTAAGCTCTGGTATAGATGGAGCATTAACAGCTTTGATTATGGATGGTGCAAGTGCAGGAATTAATAGCTCTATAAAAATTGTAGATAAAATAAAAAATAATGAAAATGTTTCACAAACAGAAATTAAAAATGCAATAAAAGATATTAATGATAATGAAAATATTGATGTAGAAAATACTATAAAAGATGAAATGAATTATCAAATTCAAAAAGTTTCTGATGTGAATGACTATATGGTAGCAAGATATAATGAGGAAAGTGATAATTTAGAATTATACGAAGTAAAAGGTGAAGCTATCAATATTGATAATAACAAATTAAACATTACTCCAGCCGTAGTAAATATAGATGGATTCTATAATGTTATAGACTCTAATAGTGGATTAGAATTATATACAACTAAAAATTCAAACAAAAAAGAAGTAATTGCAGAATTTAAAAGACAAATAAATGGTTTAGACAATGCTAGTATAAAAAATATTAATACCAAGGTTGCACAAACTAAATTAGAAGTTATGAATAAATTTCAAAAAATGCAAGAAAATCCTCAAACTATACAAGATTTTAATATACAACAAAATGAAAATTTATACAATAAAGATAACTTAAATAACATCTCACAAGATAATATCAATCAAATTGCTAATCCAAAAGCAAAAAATTTACGACTAGCGATAGAACAAATACAAGATAATAGTTATTATAATACTGAAAGAACAAATGAAATAATGAAGATAATGTCTGATAAGTTTGATAATGTTACATATACACCTAAAGGAAAAGGTTCAATATTTGCAATAAAAAATAATAAAGGACAAACTGTATATTCAAAAGAAATAAGAAATAATATAGGATATTCAGGAAAAAATATCAAAAATATTTTAAGCAATGTCTATAACAGTGTTATGCAAAATGATGATACTGATGCAAACACTAATCAGAAAGCTTCAGAGCCAAATACAAGTGATTTTTATACTAATGAAACAAATTATGCAGTTAAGGATATAAAAAAGGTTACAGAGCCATTTAACAAGCAAGAATATTATAGTAAAGATGAAATGACAGATATATGGAATAATAAAGTTTTTAATCATACTTATGATGCTTATTTTGATAAAGATGGAAATATTGAAAGATATATTGCTATTGAAGAAGATGGAGATAATATTGTTGTAAATCAATATGATAATAATGATAATATTGTCAAGAGTGAGGTTATACCAGTCGAGAATGGAAGATATAGTTCTAAGGTAATAAAAGATATTATTGATAAAGTTGCGAGCCTACAGGACAAAAGCATTCAAACAGAAAAAAACAACATAAAAAATAATAAAACTCACAATAAAACTTTTGAAAATGAAATAAAGAAATATAAAAAAATATCCAAGGAAAAAAATATTATTAATGGAAAAATATTAGAAATAAATATTAATATTTTTGAAGGAATATCTAAGAAAAAACAAAGTAACTTTTTGAATGAATTTCTTAAATATGAAGTTAGAGGACAAGATTATTTTGTTGATGGTCAAAAGATAATAGCTAATAATACTACAATAGGAAAGTTAAAGAATGGTAGAACAAATTTTAATAAAAAAATAGATAAAGATATTAGACAAGAATTAAAAGCAAACATAATAGGGAATTTGGAAAATGTTATAAAAATATCTAGAATATATCAAAAAAATAGACCAGATACAAAAGATCATTCTTTTGCAGATACATTTGATAGACGAAAAAGTTTAATTACTTATAAAAATGAAACTTATGAAATAATGTTTGAGATAGGCAAGAAAGAAAATTTAAACACTTTATATAGTATTGAAAACATAAAAAAAATAGGTAGAGTTACTTCGGGAATATCTCATAACGAGACTTCCAAAACACCTAATAAAGGTGGCAAGTCTACTCAACCTAAAACTAATATAACACAAAAAACAAAAATTGTCAAAGATACCCCTAGCAATATTCAAGATTTTGGAGAAAAAATTGGAGGAGCAAGAAAAGATTTAGCACAACCAAGAACAGAAACTAAAATTACTAAAGAAGTTACTCATGACTATACTGTTGCTACTACTGAAAATGGTTATTCTGTGAATTTTAAAAATAAAATATTAAAAGACGGATTTAAAATTCAAATTGGTTTTTCCTTATATATTTTGCAAAAGGCAATCAGTGGTTATTGTATAGTTACACCTGATTATAAAAAATAATATGGCATTTGTTGAAGAAGGCTCAAATGGAAAAGATGAAAAAAGATATGCTATAAAATTAAGAAATCCAAGAACTTTAAAATCAGAATATACAAGCAAAGTTTTTAAGAATAGACTAGATGCAGAAAGCTATGCAATAGCATTAAGTATTTACTTAAAAGAACATGGCAAAAACTTGTTTAGACCTCAAATTCAAAAAGTAGAAAGAATAAATCCTAATATTAAAAATGCAACAAAAACAACAGGAAATGATATATTAAACAACTTTGGATTTAAAGGTGGAGAATTTGGTAATTGGGTAAATCAAACTGAAAGACAAGAATTTCTAAACTATGCTCAAAATGCTTTTACAGATTTAGCAACTGCTTTAGATATAGATGCAAGTTCTTTAGGTCAAAATAACGAAATGAATATAGCATTTGGTTCAAGAGGAAAAGGATTAACAGGAGCAGTTGCTCATTTTGAACCTGAAAAACGTGTAATAAATATGACTAGATTAAAAGGTGCTGGAAGTTTAGCTCACGAATATGGGCATAGTATTGATAATTATTTATCAAGGTATGGTGGATATGACGAAAACGGAATGGCAACAACGAATATAAGAAATCCTAAATTATCAGATAACATGAAAATTGCCATAAATAATGTTATAAATTCAATAAAATATAATATATCTACTAACCAAGAAGAAATTACTAAGAAAAATGAAATATATGAAAAAGGAAGGAGAAGTAGCTTAGAAACACACTTAGGTTATTTAGATAATCTTTTTAGTGGTAATCAAATAACTTATAAATACAATAGAAAAACAAAACAAAGAGAACAAACTAAAATAGCAGTTACTGATAAACAAAAACAAAAATATCAAGAAATAAGAAAAATATTAGAAAATGGAAAATTAGAAGCGAAAAGAACTTTCATAGGAAGGTCTTTATCAAGTAATGATTTTGAATATGCAGAACCTATAGAAAATTTAAAAATATTATATAAAGAAGTTGTAGGAAGAAAGATAAATGATGATACAATTTATTGGCTATATAGATACGGACAACCTACTAAACAAGTAACACAAGTAAAATCTGAAAGTGCCTTTTCAAAAAGTGCTTTAGAATTAGACCGAGCAATAGGAAGGAAATCAAGTTATTATTCTACTACGGAAGAAATGTGGGCAAGAGCATTTGAAGCCTATATTGCAGACAAATTAAAATCTAAAGGAATAACAAATACATATCTTGTACATAGTGTCAATAATAGTGAATATGCCTTATTTAATCCATTCCCAGCAGGAGAAGAAAGAAAGAATATAAATAAAGCTTTTGATAATTTAATACAAACCATGAAAGAAGAAGGATACTACAAGCCTACTAACTCTAAAAGTTCATCTGACATCAAACACGACGAAATTAGAGCTATGAAAGTTACTAAAAAATATAATAACTACACTCAAAAAGAATTGGCAAACTTGAATAGTCCTAAAATAAGAATAGCAAATAGTGAAAAAGATGTTCTTAATTTTATAGAAACAGCTAAGAAGATACCTAATAATTTAAAGTTGTATTTTGGAAAAATAGATACATATATAGCCAATAAGATACAAGGAACACTAGGAATTAATGTAGCTAATTACAATATATCTTTAAAAACTGATGCAATAAGGCACATCATGAATAATCATACTAATTCTAATAGAGAAAATTCAAGAGGACAAATACCTATAACAAGTGACGACATACTAAATATTCCTGATATTATAAATAATTATGATACTATTAAAAAAAGTGGTACAACGGAACAGAACAAAGATACAATTACATTTGAAAAAAATATAGATGGAAATACAGTTGTAGTCACATACGTTTCTGATAAACACAATAACTTAGAAATACAAACAATGTATAAGTTTAAAAATAATAAAAAAAGGAACGTATCTCCTGCGTCTAATGTACCAAGTACCCTAAACCCTACGTCCGAAACGGTCAGCAGCATAGTTCCTTCTAAAGATAGTATACCACAAAATGGTAAAAACGTCAAAGATGATGGAATTAGAAGTATGAAACAAAATACTAATAAAGTAACTGATAGTGAAGGTAGAACTCTAACTAAACAACAACAAGAATATTTTAAAGATAGTAAAGTTAGAGATGAAAATGGTAATCTTTTAGTTATGTATCACGGAACAGAAGCAAATGTTGGCATTCCAGAAAATAGTTGGTTTACTGTATTTGATATAGATAGAGCAGGAAATCACGGAAGTATGCTAGGAGATGGTTTTTATTTTACATCTGATAGAAATCATGCAGAACAATATTCACATACAAAAGGCAATATATATGAAACATATTTAAGCATAAAAAATCCTTTAGAATTAAATAATTTTAGTACAGGAGAATTAGCTTATGCAATAAGATATATAAATCCATATATAGACGCTGATATTTATAAAAGAGATGGAACGATAGATGGGTATAAAGTAAGAAAATATTTATTAGATAATGGTTATGACGGTATACATTCTGGAAATACTTATGTCGCTTTTAATTCTAGTCAAATAAAGAATATTACTAATTCATC
>ERZ827471.983-NODE-983-length-20045-cov-2.999500_pt1 | contig 20045 bp, 15 predicted proteins | sample MGYA00519772_ERZ827471 | MGnify/ENA primary metagenome ERZ827471 (study PRJEB31778, sample SAMEA3449315) | human gut metagenome | biome: human gut; feature: human-associated habitat; material: faeces | place: United Kingdom | collected 2010/2012 ...
AAAAAAACAAAAGCCCCCTGCTGCCGCAAAAAAAGAACCGGCGGGCCTCTGCTTGCAAAAAAACAAGACGCCCGCCGTTCCCGTAATGGTACTTATTTGGTTTATTCTTTTTTCAATCTGCTGTCCAAAGCGGCTTTGTTAGCCGTGATCATTCTATCCCACTCCATGAGAGAGACAGAACGCTCGATCAACATGCCTTTTGCGAAAGACGAGAGATTCTTGTAATTGGAGATAAGGCCCATGAGTTCCTCGTCAAATATCTCACAGCTCTCCAGGTACCCGAGAAATTTGCAGTGATCACATTCAAAGAATATATTCATATTCAAACCGAATTTTTTAGCGATAAGAAATAGGGTTTCAGCGTCGGGAACACGGTTCCCGAGTTCGTAACTTGCATAAGTAGATCTGCTTACGCCTACCATTTTGGCAAAGTCGGTCTGACTGATACATTTACTGGTTCTGAGTGTTCGAATGTTCTTTGCAATCAACATTTGTGTTTCTAACTTCATTATATTACCTCGTGCTTTAAATTTTCCCCTATAGTTACTGCGAATAAAACCAAAATAATTAACCCTACATATAATAAGTGCAAAAAAGAGAGGAAAAAGTTGCAATATTTTCAAAAAAATATAAAAATTTGTCTTTTAGCTTAGAAAGATCATCTGTAGGTTGCTTCAACTATTAGTTTATTCACGATAACTTTAGGAGTAAAGAACGAAAAAATGTTCAAACTATAATAAAGGAGAAAAGAAATGTCAAAAGAGAACAAAGAGACAAATCTTAGAACTCTGGACCAGAAGGAAATGGGTAGACGAGTAAGAAACAGAAGGGAAGCTAAGAATTTGAGCAGAGAGGAGTTGGCAGAATCGCTTGGTGTTTCGCCGCAGTTCGTAGCAGATATCGAATACGGCAACAAAGGCGTATCAATAAAGAGATTATATCTGATGTGTCAGGTTTTAGATGTGACGGCCGATTATCTTCTGGCCGGAAATATTTATTCGAGGGATGAAGATGAAGAAGCTATAAAGGTTTGCGAGGAGATCATGGGGCTTTTGCAAAAATGTGATGCAAAACAACTTCAGGGAATTCGCGAAATCGCAGAAATTTATGCTGACGGCGTTAGAACCAAATAGACAAAAAATCAAAAATAAGGCATAATTATTGATATGCGAGCGGTTTTTCGGCATTTCTGATGGAAGGACTTTCATTAAGAGTGCCATTTTTTTTCGTGCTCGCTTGTCAATATTTGCATAAAAAGGGATAATTCGGGAGAAATAAAAAAGAAAGGAATGGTGAAATTATGAAAACAAAACCGAGAGAACTATTAGAAAAGGAGGCGAAGTTGCTTGAGTATTACAACGATGTCGTTCATTATCTCAGAGCGTTCAACATTGACGAGAATCTGATAGACGACGCAATTCAGGACACCTTTGTCGAAGCATTATCATCCCTCGATACTTTGAGGGACGAGACCAAGATGAAGTATTGGTTGATAAAGATCGCAAAGAGAGTCGGAAGCAAATATGTGACAAAATGCAAAAATGTTGCAATAAGGGAATGCTCTTTTGATGAATATGTGTTACAATCAAGGTGCGATATTGAAACATTTTGTGACAAAGATTTCGACACATTCATCAGCGGCCTCGAAAGAGAAGATCTATACAAGTACATAAGCAGGCTTAGGCCAAATGAGCAGAAAGCGTTGCTGCTGTATTATGTTTATGGTCACAAGTTAAATGAGATTGCGGAAGTTTTAGGGGAAACTCCGTCCAATGTCAGGAGCTTGTCAAGAAGAGCAAAGCTGAAACTTAGGAAGATGTTTGAAGAAGGAGGCGATCTGTAATGAAAGAAAAGGATTTAAAAGAAACCATTGGTAAAAAACTGGAAGAGGCTTATCTGGCAAAGCCGATGGGACAAGCGCCTTCTGAAGAGACAGTGGCTAAGTGGATAGCTATAGCCGACCAGAGAAGAGCCGAAAGGCGCCGCCGCAAGAAAAAGATCATATCATGCGCCGCCGCCTGCGCTCTGTGTGTCTGCATAGGAGTGACCTGTGTAGTGAAACCGCCTAATGCAGTTGCAGGAGGAAGCGGTGGAACAAAGGTTGAGACGCCTTTAGAATCTGTCAAAGAATATTCTTCTTTAAGCGAATTACCTAACGACATCCAAAAGGAGTTTTTATTCTTCTCAGAACTTGAGGACAATTATCACTTAGTTAATGCAATAGTTGAAAGCATTAATGGTACAAAAAAGTTTACGATGTTTTATGAGTTACCGAATAAAGAAGAAGTTTGTGTAGAACAAATTAAATATAGCCAAAATGGCAATTCTTCGTTTAGTGTTGACTCGGATGCAGTAAAAGAACTTTGGAATGGCATAGAGGTAAATATTATTTCTTATAATAATGGAGAGGAAGAGACTACATACATTTTTATGTATGAAGATGTTCTAGTAACCATGAATATGCCAAAAATGATTTCTAAAGAGGAGGTAAAAAATATGATAGAAAAAGCTGTGTAGGTTTAACCTACACAGCTCATTAAGGTGACTATTTAAATAATTAAAATGAATTTGAATAACTGGTAGCTATATGTGAATTTCCATCTATATAATCTTTACTAACACATTTAATACGATAAGTTGTGCCTCTTGTAAGGCCAGTATAATTTCTGGAGAATAGGAAAGATCTTGCATTGAAACCATTATTAAAGATTCGGTAGTCATCATAATCTTGATCATCTATCCAAGTACCATTAGACAGCTTTTGCAAATAAATCACAACACTGTAGTTGTCAACGCGTTGGCTAAAGGTAATATTTGCAGTAACAGAAGCAGTAGTAGCACTAGTACGACTTATACCATAGGAAACACCGCTCGTATCATACAGTTGTATCTCTTCATACTCTGAAGCTGCGAAAGCCACTGAAAGACAAGAAGTGACTAAGACCAATGCTGTTAAAACTGAGAGTAATTTTTTCTTCATAATTATGTCCTCCTTAAATGTGAAATGCGATTATTGTCTCATGGAGAAAAACCAAAAAAGGAAATAAAAGTAAATTACTCACTGAGCCCGGATAGAAGTGTTCATAATAAAGAACAAAATAAATTTTTGAAAGGGGTTCCATTTTATTTTATTTGTGGTATAATATTCATGTAATAGAGTTAATTTTTTAACAAGAATGTTAAAACCATTTTCTACTTTCATATGAGGAGGCAAAGTTTAAATGAAAAAAATTGGTGTATTAGGTACTGGTACTATGGGAGCAGGAATCATACAGGTTCTTGCGCAGAATGGTTACGAAGTTGTAATGAGAGCCAGAAGAGAATCTTCTGTGGAGAAAGGTCTTGCTACCGTTAAGAAGAACCTCGACAAGATGGTCGCCAAAGAGAGAATGACTGCTGAGGTGGCGGCAGAAGTCTTCGGCAGAATCACAGGCTCAACTGACATAAACATCATCGCTGACGCTGACTTGGTTATAGAAGCAGCTACAGAAGATATGGAAGCTAAGAAGGCTCTGTTCGCAGAATTAGACAAGCTCTGCAAACCTGAGACCATCATCGCTACAAACACTTCATCCCTTTCCATCACTGAGATCGCAGCCGCTACAGGCAGACCAGACAAGGTTATAGGAATGCATTTCTTTAACCCTGTTCCTGCAATGAAGCTTGTTGAGATCATCAAGGGATTGACTACATCAGAAGAAACTAAAGCCACTATCCTTGCTCTTACAGAAGCATTAGGAAAGACTCCTGTAGAAGTTGCAGAAGCTCCTGGCTTTGTTGTAAACAGAATCCTTATTCCGATGATTAACGAAGGTATCGGTATCTTGGCTGACGGCGTTGCTGATGCCAAGGGTATCGACACGGCTATGAAACTGGGCGCCAACCACCCTATGGGACCTCTCGAATTGGGAGATCTCATCGGACTCGACGTTTGTCTGGCTATAATGGAAACCCTCTACACAGAATACGGCGATCCTAAGTACAGACTTCACGTATTGCTGAGAAAGATGGTAAGAGCCGGCAAGCTCGGAAGAAAGACCGGAATAGGATTCTATGACTATGCGAGATAGATCGATCTTTAAAGATTAATTTATCTTAATAGATTAAACTCATGCTGGCGGCCCTCGGATATTTAATATCCGGGGGTCGTTAGCTTTTTGCGGAAGTTGTAGAATTTTTAATTGTGAGAAAAAAATACAGCATTTTTGAAAAAACGGAGGTGATATTGCTGCCCTAAAACCCAACATGCTGTATTTTTTTAAATTTCCGTAAAAATCTACAACAGGTTTGTCGAAAGAGGTTGTAGATTTTCTATTTATAAGAAAAAAATACAGCCTCGGCTATAAAAGTGACCCAAAAGATAAGACATAAGAGGCATGATGTTGTAGAAATTCACTCTATCTTAAAAAACTACAACATCATGCAAATAAGAAGAAGCGAATTATGCCTCCCCGTCCCGCCCTGCCGGCCCTCAAGTGAATATTATGCACGACCCTCCGCATAAAACCGCCAAACACTGCATAAAAATTTAAAAAATATTCAAAAAAATCTATTTTTATGCTTGACAAGACCAAAATTTAGCAGTAATATAAGCATATCGCAAGACGGGCAAGCCGCCAAAAGCGATAGATAAATAGATAAGAGGATGACAGGAGAGTTTTAGAGTAATGAGTATGAAGAATTATCCCTTCACCATTGAAAAAGAATCTATGAGAAATCCTTTCGTCGGTATTCCTTCTTTTATAATGGCCCCCATGTGCTTCGATCTTGAAGAACTGGACGCAGACATAGCAGTCATAGGGATGCCCTACGATATGGGTACGTCGGTCAAGACCGGCGCCAGATTCGGCCCAAGAGGAGTCAGAGAAGCTTCGTCGCTCAACTGCTACGCCCATGAAGGCTGGTATGATCCCGTAAGAGACGAAACGTTTCTGGGCCGGCCGTGGAAGATCGTAGACTGCGGAGATATAGATGTTCTGCACACCGTATACGAGAGAAGTTTTAAAAACTGCGAGGCGGCCATAAGAAAGATATTGCAAAAGGGAGCGATACCTTTCACTATAGGAGGAGATCACGCCATAACCACTCCGATACTCAGAGGATTCGACTGTTTTGAAGACCTGTGCGTGATTCAGTTTGACGCCCATCTGGACTTCACATATAAGCCCTTTGGCATAGAAGAAGGCCCGGGGAGCCCCATGCGAAGAGCCAGTGAGATGGCTCACATAGGAAAGATGATGCAGATAGGCATAAGAGGTATCGGAAGTTCCCAGTATTCGGATTTTCAGGACGCTAAGGCCAACGGCAATACCATAGTCACTTCAAGAGAAGTCAGACAAAAGGGCATAGCCCACGTGATTTCAAAGATACCCCAGGCAAAAAACTATTATATAACTTTCGATATAGACGGTCTGGATCCGTCCATCGCCATCGGCACAGGATCGCCGGCTCCTATGGGTCTGCTCTACGAAGAGGCCAGCCAGATAATAGAGGCCGTCACGAAAAAAGGCGATGTGGTAGGCATGGATATGGTAGAAGTATCGCCGCCTAACGATAATAACGGAATAACTTGTATGTATGCGGCGCAGCTGATGCTGGACGCCATGTCATTTATAACTAAAGCAAAAGAGAACAAAATAAAAAAGATATAAATTCAGGAGGACATAAAAATGAAAAAGTCAGTTAAAGTTTTAGTAGTATCTATGATAGCCGTACTGGCAATGGGAGCTTTGGCAGGATGCGGAAGCAAAGACGAAGGAGCAAGCTCCGATGTTACAACTTATATCGCAGCCACAGAGCCTACTTACGCTCCGTTTGACACCACAGACGAAGACGGAAACATCGTCGGATTCGATATGGATCTTTTAAATGCGATAGCAGAAGACCAGGGCTTCAAAGTCGAATACAAGACATTTGAATTCGACGCTATCGTTCCGGCTGTCAACGCAGGCAATGCCGACATCGTAGCGGCTGCCATGAACGTCACCGAAAAGAGAGCGGAACAAGTGGACTTCTCTGATAAGTACTTTGACAGCGGAAAAGTCATCCTCGTCAAAAAAGATAACGATACCATCAAAGACGTAGAAGACCTCACTTCCGAAATGAAAGTCGCCGCTCAGATAGGAACTACAGAAGGCGACTACGTACAGGAACTTGCCGACGCCGGAACCATCGGTCAGGCCGTAGTGCTCAACAAGACTACAGACTGCATACTTCAGCTTCAGAACGGAGACGTTGACGCTGTCATCATGGACGCACCTGTAGCCAAGTACTACAACAACAAGTACGGCGACGAGATCAAACAGCTGGACGCCACTATAGACCCTGCTCCTATGGCATTTGCAGTACAGAAAGGCAACAGCGAACTTCTCGATAAGATCAACGCAGGTCTCAAGAACGTAAAAGAAAACGGAACTTACGACGATCTGGTTAAAAAATGGTTCGAATCAGACGAGTCTGTAGCAGAATAACAGATTCAAAGATCAGAAAACAATTAAGCTCATTCAGAAGCCTTGGGCGTTGACGGTTGAACTCGTCAATGCCCAAGGCTCTGCTGTTTTTGAACGTTCTGAAAGAGCAGACCGGCGATGATGAGCCCTGCGCCGGCAATGCCCCAAAGGCCTATAGTCTCGTGTAGAAAAATCATCCCCAGCACTGCCGCTCCCATAGGGTTTAACGCGCCTAAGACGGCAGTCCTCTCTGAAGTAGTGTACTTTTGAGCCACCGGCTGCATGGCGAATCCGAAGCTGCTGCATATGATGACGAGAAACAGCATGGCTCCCCATGATTCCGGCGAAGAAGGCAGCGACGGAGACTCTGTCAGCAGAGAAGCTGCCATGCCGAAGATTCCCATAAACGTCACCTGCAGCGTTCCCAGCACTATAGAATCTTCACCGTCTGTGAGTCTGTCAGTAACTATCATGCCGGCGGCATATGTTACGGCCGCTGCAAGACACGAAAGTTCACCGGCTCCAAGGCTAAAGCCGCCGCCTCCGGAAGTCAGGAGAGCTACGCCAAAAAAAGTCAGAGCTGCGCTCAGGGCAGATCGCTTAGAAGGCATGGTCTTACTGAGAAGACTTTCGAAGATGGGTACGAAGATTATGGCGGTTCCCTCTAAAAGCGCCGCCGATGACGAAGATACCGTTTCAAGGCCGAACAGCTCAAAAGTCATCACCAAAAAGAAACAAAAGCCGAGAATCGCGCCTTTACACAGAGTCCGGCGAGATATACCGGCAAAACGCCGGGAAAAGATCAGCAGAAGTATGCCTCCCGCCAGAAGAAATCTTATTCCCATCAGATTAAAAGGCTCCATCGTATCTAAAAGTATTTTGCTGAATAAAAAAGACGCGCTGCGGGCCAGCACCACGGCCGCTAAAAGGATTTCCGCATTTTTTCTCGACATGATTTCTCTCACCTCACAGATATTTCTTGACAACAGTATAAGGCCGATGTATCTTTGAGTAAAGCGATAATAATTCAATATATATTTGATAAAAAATCAAGGAAAGGCGAGAAAATGGATATAGAAAAGTGCAGAGCCCTGCTTTGCATAATACAAAAAGGCAGCCTGACAGCTGCCGGACAGGCCTTAGGTTATACTCCTTCGGGGATAAGCCGCATGGTGGCGTCTTTAGAAGACGAATGTGGTTTTTCACTGCTCATCAGAGGCAGAAACGGCGCTTTCGCCACTAAAGAATGTGAGAAGCTGCTTCCCGGCATAATAAAAATGGTAGACGCTCAAGAGTCGCTGCTTAATGATATCGACAGGATCCTCGGCATAGAGACCGGCCACATAGAAGTAGGCAGCGCCCACTCTTATTATTACGGATGGCTGGCAAAGACGATAGCCGAATTCGGAAAGGTCTATCCTAAGATAACCATAGGCGTGACAGAGGGTATCAGCAGCGAACTGATGAAAATGACAGAGGACAGCAAGCTGGACATGGCCATAGTCAGCAGACGAGAAAAAGGCATGAGATGGATACCGCTGAAGAAGGACAGGGTAATCGCCTGGGTTCCTCGTGATCATCCGGCGGTACAACTTGGAAAACTGCCCCTAAAAGCGCTTGAGACCGAGCCTTTCATAGAGATGTACCCCGGCGTGGAGACCGATAATTCGAGGATGTTTGCTAAAAATAACATAAAAGTCAATGCGAGATTTTCCGCTACCGATAATTTAGCCGCCTACTCCATGGTGAGCGAGGGCCTTGGCATAACCACTGTCAACGAGATCTTCGCAAAAATGTGGCAGGGCGACGGCGTCGCAGTACTGCCTCTGGACCCGCCTCAGCTGGTGGATATAGGGATAGCCCTTCCCCGGATAGAAGATTCCTCTCCTGCTCTCAAAAAATTCGTGGAATTTATAGAGCAGAGACTGCCCGAATATCCATTGACAACAAGATGACAATCCGATAGAATTAAAGAATAATTTAATACTAAGTAGTGACATCTCGGAAGCCGGTTAAAATCCGGCGCTGTGTCTCAGCAACCGTGTTATCAGACGAAAGGACATACTAAAGGCCACTGAAGCCGAATCTTCGGGAAGGCGTCCAAGTAGGTACTAAAGATTAAGTCGGTAGACCTGTCACGAAAAGAAATTATGTTTGCCTTCTGAGATAGGGGAAAGATTTTTTTAGTCATGTTGTTTTCAAGAAATATGATAGTTAAATAAAGAAAATCCTGCGCTCTCAGATGAGGGTGCTTTTTTTGTACCAAAATCTGCATCCTGTAGGTTATAGGAGAAAGGAGAAATTAGTACTATGGGTAACAAACATGCGGCAGGCAAGAGAATACTGTGTATTCTTCTGTCACTGGCCATGCTGCTGTCTATGATGCCGACGGCAGTTTTTGCGGCAGGGTCAGCAGATGAAAATTCAGGAGAGGACTTCAATCCTCTCCAATACATAACTGCGGAGGTTCTCTTCGAGAAGATCAAGGGCAGCAATGCCTCCATGAACGATATTACTGCCGATCTGACAGAGGTCAAAGAAGAGCAGGAGTATTTCTATGTTACAGTAGATCCCGAGACTAAAGAGATCACGTGGAACACCAGTCCTTATTACGGCGCTCCGAGAGCAAATGTAAAGCTGGAGTGGATATCCAGCAGCGCTCCTGAGTATATCGCCGTAAACGAAGATGAAAACAGAGCCTCCAAGGTGCTCAAGCTCTTAAAACGTCCGGTTCTCTCGGAGGGAGAAGAGGCTAAAGAAGTCACTCTAACCTTAAAGATGACCGGGGTAAAAGAAGCAGAGGGCAAGACGGGAGAGCTTAATCTTAACCTAAAGATTACACCGGGAGAAAAGATAAAGAGTCCTTTTGATTATGTAAAAGAAGGCCTCTTCGACTCTATAAAAGGGGAAAACGAAAGCGACGCCAAAGTCACCTCAGATCTGATCTTTCCGGTGCAAAAGCCTGCTGCGTATATACAGGTAGATGAAGACGGACAGCTGAGCTGGAAGAGCAGCGCATATTCGCCTCACGATGTTCAGGTGACTTTTAACGAGAGCTCAAGACCCGACATATTAGCCGTTCCTGCGGAAGGCGATACTTCCCCCAAAGGAATCACTCTCGTAAATAGACCTGCAGAGGATACGCAGGTCATAATCAAGACCACCCTTACTGACAAATACATTCCTTCGATAAAAGAGGATTTCGACCTGCATCTGACAGTCCTTTCAGAACAGGAAGAAGAACCTGATATTCTGGATATATTTACTCCGGAACTGCTCTTTGACAGTATCAGGGGAGAAAATACGGCGGCAGATTCCGTGACAGAAGCTCTCCAGTTACCTGCCAACGGATACAATCCATATTATGCTAAACTCAAAGAAGACGGCTCTTTTGACAGGTGGTGGAGCAGCAAGTACGGCGCCAAGGCGAAGATAGAGATCGTCAAGAGCGATCGTCAGGATCTGATACGAGTCGGCGAAGACGACCTGACAATAGTCAAATATCCCGAGAAGGATACTACCGTTAATCTCACGTTTGAGATAACGGAGGTGGCTGATGAGACTAATAAGAGAGAAATAACAGTGCCGGTAGTTCTCAAGGCCAAGAAGTCCGACGTATTGGAAGTCATCACTGAACAGCTGCTCTTTGACGCAGTCAAGGGAGAAAACAAAGACGCGGGACAGATCGGCAAGCCCCTGACTCTGCCGGCCGGCTCAAACGACTCAAATCCGTTTTATGCAAAGCTCAACAACGACGGTACTTTTAAACAATGGTGGGGAGGATTTTCCGGCGCTCAGATAAAGGTAGAACTTAAGAGCAGCGATCATCCGGAGCTGATAGAAGTAGGCGAAGACAAGCTGAATATCCTCAAGTTTCCCGAAAGCAGAACCGACGTGGAGCTGACTTTTGAAGCCACAGAACTATCCAATCAGGACAATAAAAAAGAAGTGAAAGTTTCTCTGACTTTAAAGAGCCAGGCGGAGATAGATCAGGAAAAAAGAGACCCAGCAGCAGCTCAGCGGTTATCTGGATAAGTATTTGAGACCGGAATACATAACTTATAATCAGATCAGAAAGCCGGGAGTGTCTTTTGCGGACGATTACGAAAATAATAACGTAAGATATATATTCAACGTGCCGAATATCACATCCCTGGAGAATTTGCCGTATGGCGAAGTACAGAGCGAGATTACTGTAGATACTCCAAGTTCCATGAATCTGAAATATAAGTACACCTGCGAGCCTGTCCGCGACGACGTGGGAGGGCAGGACAGGACAGTTACGATCACATATACTCTTAAAAAAGACGAATATACTGTCAGTAAGGATTTCTCTGTGGTGGTTCCCGCTCTGACAGAAGAGGAGATAGATGAGGAACTGACTCTGCTGAAAGACATAAAGCAGAACATCTTTGAGGGCATAAAAGGCAAAAACTACGACAGGGAGAACGTGACCGACAGCCTTAAGGATACTCTGTATGAGGCTCGCTATGATGAGAACGGAAATCTCACATGGTCTGACAGCTCAAAAGAAAATCTCTACTACGGATTCAGATTTCCTTCAAATGAATCGTGGGATGTGGAATACATAAGCGGCGATACGGGGCTGTTCAATGCGGTGAATATGGTGCTGGAGAAGAGGCCTTCTCAGGACACACAAGTGACGGCCACCCATACTATTGAAAGCGTACAGCTGCAGAGATATGCGGAGCTTTATCCTCAGAATGAGAAATTGCAGCAGCTGAAAAAACAGCCTGTTTCGGTAGATTTTACCGTCAGAAAGATAAACGCTTCTCTTGAGAGCCTCAGCGTAGCCGGAGAAGATATAGATCTCAATGGCGATCAGAAGATATATTCTGTTCTGACCGAAGAGACTCTCACAGAGGCGCAGGTAAAGGCGACGCCTGAGAACAAGGGAGCTGCTCTGATAATAGCAGGTTCAGACTGCACCCACTTGTTCAGCAGAGACGTGGCTCTTCAAGACGGCTTTGCCAGATTTGTAGTCTCAGTCAGCGACGAGGACAACAAACAGGCCGGCAGCAGACAGACTGAAGATGTACAGCTCACCGTGGCAAGCAGGCCGTATATGGAAGCACAGATAGCTGCTCTGCCTGCTTCCGTAGACCAGGCAAACGCCGGTCAGCTTCAGATCGCCGGACAACTCTGGAACCAGTATTGGGGTCTTGAAGAGTCAGACAGGGAGACTATAGCAGGACATGAAAAACTTGAGGCCTATGGAGAGGTCTGCAAAGATCCTCTCGAAGAAAGCAGAGATCAGGTGAGCGATGTATGCCTGAATCTGTTTGAGGGTATCAGAGGAGAAAATCCTTCTGCCAGCCTGGTCTATACAGACCTTCAGGAGATTTCTTATGCCAGGATAGACGGGGAAGATATAGAATGGAGCAAGGATCCTGCGGATAGCGATATAAGAATAGAATGGGTTTCCAGCGATAAGACCCAATACGTCGACGTACATGACGGAAATGATTTTGAGTCGGGATATGTACAGGCTTTCTGCCTGAAAAAAAGACCAAGCGATAAACCTGTAACCATAAAACTCAAGGCAAAAGTGACTCATCTGGCTGACCCTTCGGTAAGCACAGACACCGAGGTTCAGTTCACCCTGAGAGAATACAACGCAGAACTGGAGTCTCTGACTGTCGAAGAATTCACCGATTTTATATTTGAACCTCAAAAGACCGAATACACCGTGTTCAACACTAAGGGCGCCGAGGAAATTTCCCTTGCGCCAAAGGCTGTGATCCCGGGAGCGAAGATAACTGTAGACGGAGAAGCTCTTGAGACAGCAGGAGCCGAAATCCCCCTCCGGGACGGCGAGGCCGTGGTTAAGATCAGAGTAAACGACGGCATAAAGAATACTCTCAACGACAAGTGGGCTGAAAAGGAATATACGATATCCGTATTGACTTCTCTGGACAGCCTGAAAGAGGCCATAGACGATCTGCCAGGAGCAGACTCGATAGACAAAGACAATTATCAGCAGTATAAGAATACTGTCAGCTCACTGACGGCTGCCTGCGACGCTTTGAGCGACCAGCAGAGAGAGCAGATAGGACAGACGTCTATACAAAAGCTGGCCCTCGTCAGTGAAAAGATAAACCTCCTGTCTCTTGAAGCGGCAAAAGAAAAGGCCGCAAAAGAACTCGAAGCATATCAGGACGAAGAGGGGGACTATACTGCCGAAAACTGGGAAAAGGTGCTTTCAGCCAAGAAGACCGGAAGAGAGAATATTTTAAGCGCGGCAACAGAGTCCGAAGTTTTAAGGGCTCTCACAGAAGCAAAGGCTGCGGTATACGCCGTTCCTAAAAAGGACATGGGAGAATCGGCAAAAGATGTTTCTCTCAAGAGCATAATGCTTCTGCCCGGAGAACATATAGCCTCTGAGACTTCCGAGGGCGGCTATTCGGTAACTATACCGGGAGAGGTCGACAAGGTCATGATCAGAGCCGCCGCCGGCAATCCGAAGGCAAAAGTGCAGATAAACGGCAGCGATCTCAACGCCTCAAATGACTGGACGTCGCCTGAAGCTTTTGATATTCCGAGAGGAGGGCAAAGAGATGTATCTGTCAAGGTAGTCTCCTCCGACGGAACTCAGTCGAAGACATATACTCTGACTATAAAGCGCGCTTCCTGGGACGAAAAGGAGAATATATCGGTAAACTTCTGCCTGATGGGAGACAGCCTCCACGGGGAGGGAAATCATCAGGACACAGAAGTCTGGATAGCCGATACAAAGGTCAGCGTCCCTAAAGGATCGACGGTCAAATATCTCACAGATAAAATGCTCATAGATAACGGTATTTCCTTTGTGACAAAGAGCAACGGCACATATATTTCGCAGATAAACGGACTCGCTGAGCTTGATAACGGCAAAAACAGCGGCTGGATGTATACCGTCAACGGAAAGTCCGTAAGCCAGCTCTACTCAGAGAGAACGCTTTCTGAAGGGGATGTGATAGAGTGGTTCTATACAGATGATTATACGAAGGAAGACTTAAAGCCGGCTTATGACGCCAGGGAAGTCATGGCCATGATTCAGGCGCTGCCTGAAACCGATAGTCTGACCTTGTCCGATGCAGCCGATGTACAGCAGGCGAAGAGCGCTTATGACGCCCTCTCCGCCGAAGAAAAGGCCAAGGTGACAGATGAGGCCAGAGAAAAGCTTGAGGCGGCAGTTCTTAAGATCGCAGAACTCAAGAGTCAGGCGGCGGCCGGCATACAGGATATCTTCAAGTCTACCGGAGATTATATCGCCGGCATGTTAAAAGATAACTGCGTATACGGCGCGGAGTGGAACATATTAGGGCTTGCAAGAGCAGGGAGAACAGATGAGATAGACTCTGCCGCTTATTACAAGAGCATAGCGCAGATCGTCAAGGCTAAAGGTTCTCCTCAGCTGAGCAAGAGCAAGTCCAGCGAGAATTCCAGAGTCATCATTGCCCTTACTGCTCTGGGAATAGATCCTTCGGATGTAGAAGGATTTAACCTGCTGGCGCCGCTGGCTAATATGGATTATGTCAACCGTCAGGGTATCAACGGAGCAATCTACGCCCTCATAGCCTTCGACACTCATGATTATCAGATCCCTGCCGCATCAGAGGGAACTCAGACCACAAGAGAGGGTCTGATAGATCTGATACTGAAAGAACAGTTGTCAGGCGGCGGCTGGTCTCTTGGAAGCAATGAGGCCGATCCTGACATGACAGCCATGGCCGTACAGTCTCTGGCCAGGTACTGCCAGAGCGACGCAAGAGTAAAAGTTGCCGTAGACAAGGCGATAGACTGTCTATCCGATCTTCAGAATCTTGACGGAAGCTATACCAGCAGAGGAGAGGCCAATTCTGAGTCCTGCGCTCAGGTTATCACCGCTCTGACGACCATGGGCATAGACCCAGAAAATGATGAAAGATTCGTCAAAAACGGATATTCTGTGACTGACGCTCTGAGAACTTTCTACGTGGAAGGCGGCGGATTTAAACATGTTGAATCCGCAGGTGTAGACGCCATGGCTACAGAACAGGGCTACTACGCTCTTGCGGCATATGACAGAATGATCAATGGCAAGACGGCGCTATACGATATGAGCGACGTCGCTTTGCAGAAAGGAACAGCAGGCGCTGAAGGAGAAGACCCTGCGGATCAGAATACGGACAGCAAAGTTGATATGAGCCAAGCCGCATCTCCTTCGAAGACAGGAGATGAAGCCCTGCTTCTTCTGTGGTCTCTCATGGCTGCAGCAGGGGCAATAGGAATACTCTCTCTGAGAAGAAAAGAAAACCGATAAAGCAAGTACGAAAGCCCGCCGCCACTCGGCGGGCTTTCGCTTTGGGGCTTATAGCCCCAGTCCGACATACCCGCCGCTGTGCGGGCGGCACTGATTTGTCTCTTAAGAGTTTGTTCTGAGGATAAAGCCGGCTATGCCGGTGGTCGTGATTGTAGGGTATGGCCTTGCCGCTCACGCAAAGCGTGAGCGGCAAATGCACCGTCCGCACAGCGGGTGTACTGATTATACGATGAGGCAAGGTGTAAATGCTGGCGCCAGAGCGCAGGTTCGCAGTCCTCAGGCAAGATAGCAGATAAGATTTTGCCCCACTCGTTTTCGGAAAAGTACTGTTTCGGGTGGGATGGCGCGTCTCCTTGAAATTAGAAAATGTTTAAATGAGTGGGGTCTGTTCCACTCGAAATTATAAAAAATGTTCAACCGAGTGGAGTTATGTCCCACTCGAAAGCTGGAAAAGCTTGAAAACGAGTGGGGAAGAAAATAGGATAAAAATCAAAAAAGTGTATTTTCACAGTCAAAATTTACAATATATGCAAAATTTGCAAAGGGAGTGCACCCACTCATTCTTTAAAAAAGCAGCTTTTCGAGTGGATCTGCACCCACTCAAAAACCAAAAAAGCTTGAAAACGAGTGGATTTGTACCCACTCAAAATAACAAAAAAGCTTAATCGAGTGGGCTCGCCCCCGACATTCACACCCCGACACCCACGCCCATGCCCACCGCTGGGAATCCCCCCCTCGCCCCTTTCCTTTTGCCACTGTCTACCCGCCCGCTCCCGCCAGAGCCCTGAAACCGCCTGCCTCTAACCGGGGGGCCGCCCGCGCCCTCTCACTCCGCTACCCCCTGCCCCTGCCTCTAACCGGAGGCGGCTTGCCACCGTCGGCTCCGCCCACCCCCCTTCTGACCTCTAACTGGGGGGCCGACCGCCCCCCTCTCATTCCGCTACCCCCTGCCCCTGCCTCTACCCGTCGGCTCCGGCCCGCTACCCCCCCCTGCCTCTAACCGGCTCCGGCCCGCCAACGCCCTACCCCGCCCCGGCGGGCGGCAATTATTGTGCGGGGACGCCCGAATATCCTTGATTTTTTTCGCATAGGAGTATATCATAGATACATGATACGACATAGGACGGAGCGCCCCCTGCGGTCAGGAATCCGACCGGAGACGATCTCCGCTTTGATACTCTTAACACAGCAATTCTGAAAATTCTGAGAAAGGTAGAGGACCGGCCTTTCGGTTCTCAAAAGGTAAAAAAATGACATCTGACGAAAAACTTCTGATTTCGCAGCCCACCGCGGAAGAAAAGGAAACTAAAGAAGCTAAAGAAACCAAGGAAACCAAAGAAGAACGCCCCGAAGTAGAGGGTATCTTAGAGATACAAGAAGAGAACAACTTCGGGTTTTTAAGATTTTCTAATTTCCTTACCAGCGATAAGGACATATATGTATCTCCTGCGCAGATACGCAGATTTAACTTGAAGACGGGGGATAAGATAAGAGGCATAACAAGACTTCCTAAAGAAGGCGAGCGGTTCGGAGCGCTTTTATATGTGCTGACTGTCAACGGCGACGAACCGGGGACGGCCATAAGAAGGCCTGACTTTGACGATCTCACACCGGTATTTCCGTATGAGAGACTCAGACTGGAAAGCGGCAGCAGAGAGCTTTCCATGAGGCTCATAGATCTGGTAGCTCCCATAGGAAAAGGACAGAGAGGCCTCATAGTGGCGCCTCCTAAGGCGGGTAAGACCGTGCTCCTCAAGAGCATAGCCGGAGCTATAGAACGGAGCTATCCTGAGATAGAACTAATAGTTCTTCTGGTAGATGAACGGCCGGAAGAAGTCACAGATATGAAGCGTTCCCTGAAGACCGGGGATGTGATCTACTCCACCTTTGACGAACTTCCTCAGCATCACGTAAAAGTAGCCGAAATGGTGCTGGCCAGAGCGCAGAGACTCGTAGAACACGGTAAGGACGTTGTGATCCTGCTGGACAGCATAACAAGACTCGCGAGAGCCTATAACATGGTAGTTCCGGCCTCAGGCAGAACTCTTTCGGGAGGACTGGATCCGGGAGCTCTCCACAAGCCTAAAAAATTCTTCGGAGCCGCCCGCAAGATGGAAGAAGGCGGTTCCATAACCATTCTGGCTACTGCGCTGGTGGAAACAGGAAGCCGCATGGACGACGTGATATTCGAAGAATTCAAGGGAACCGGCAATATGGAACTTCACCTGGACCGCAAACTTTCGGAAAAGAGGATATTCCCGGCCATAAGCCTGAACAAGTCGGGCACCCGCCGCGAGGATCTTCTGATGGATCAGGAAGAACTTGAGGCCATATGGGCCATGAGAAGAGCTCTCTCCAACAGCAATCCACAGGAAGTCACGGAGACTATCATAGAGAACCTGGCTCATACCAGAAATAACAAAGATTTTATACAAGTCATCAAAAAAGTCATATTAGACTGACGATATAGGAGAAAAATGGACCTGAAGAAGATATTTTTAAAAGAAGCCTGCCCCACTTCTATAGGAGGACAGGCCATAATGGAAGGGATAATGATGAGAGGCCCTAAAAAGACCGCCATCGCCGTCAGACTGCCTGACGGAAACATCCACATGAAGACCCAGCCTTCGCCTTCCCAGAGCAGATGGGCGAAAGTCCCCCTCGTAAGAGGCGTGGTGAGTTTTATCTCTTCCCTGGTGCAGGGGACAAAAATACTGATGTATTCGGCCGACGTCCTTGAAGCCAACTACCCCGAAGAATACGAAAAGGACAAATTCGACGTCTGGATAGAAAATAAATTCGGCAAAGAAAAGGCGTGGAAGCTTTTGATGATACTGTCGGTAGCCATAGCGCTGATATTGTCCGTAGCTATATTCATGCTGTTTCCCACTGTGATCACAGGGCTGCTCTCAAAAGTGACGGACAGCGTCATACTGCTTAACCTGGCCGAGGGAATCGTGCGTCTTGCCATATTCGTCATTTATATAGCGCTGATAGCAAAGATGGGAGACATAAAGACCGTATTTCAGTATCACGGCGCTGAACACAAGACCATACACTGCTTTGAGAACGGCCTCGAGCTCACTCCTAAAAACGCTCAGCAGTTCTATACGCTTCACCCGCGCTGCGGCACCAGCTTTCTGATGTTCGTGATGGTAATAGCAGTCCTGGCCCACGCCCTCATGGGCTGGCCCAACGTGTGGATCAGAATAATTTCCAGAATACTGGTGCTGCCGCTGATAGCCGGCTTGTCCTATGAGCTGCTCAAGTGGGCGGGAAGAAGCGATAACTGGCTGGTAAAGATCTTGAGCCTGCCGGGACTTTATCTGCAAAAACTCACCACCAACGAACCCGACGAAAAACAGCTGGAAGTCGCAATAGCCGCCATGAAGGCCGTACTTCCGGAAAACGATACCCCGTACTTTGAGGGGCTCTGCGATCTAAACGGAGAGCCGCTGAGGGAGGAAGAAAAACACCAGGACAAGCAACAGGCAGAAGAGGAAGAAAAAGATGAGTCTACCACTTAAAGAACTGATAAAGATAGGACAAACACAGCTTAAAGAGGCCGGCGTCGGCGACGCCGACAGAGACGCCAGAGACCTTTACTGTTTCCTTGACAAGATAGATGCAGTCGGGCTCATGATGCACTGGCAGGACACACTTCAGGACAACGCCTGCGAAGCATACTTCGATCTCGTCCAAAGGCGCGCGGCAGGCGAGCCTATGCAGTATATAACCGGCGTTCAGGAGTTCATGGGCATACCTTTTAAAGTGACTGCGCAAGTTCTCATACCGAGGCAGGATACAGAGACTATGGTAGAAGACGCCATAGAAGCGATAGAAAAGGGAACGCTGAGAGGCCGGCCGTTTATCAAAGCCGCAGCCATAAAAGAAGTGCTGGATCTGTGTACAGGGAGCGGAGCCATAGGAGTTTCCATAGCAAAGATGTGTCCAAAGATCAAGGTGGTCTGTTCGGATATAAGCTCTGAAGCTCTCAAGATAGCAGAAGAGAACGCGCAGACCAGCGGATGCAAGTCTGTAAAATTTCAGGAGGGAGATCTGTTTTCTCCTTTCTGCGGAAAGCTGAGAAAGAAGAAATTCGATCTCATAATAACTAACCCTCCTTACATACAGACCGACGTCATACCCACGCTTCAGAGAGAAGTAAAAGACCACGAGCCCATGTCCGCCCTGGACGGGGGCAAAGACGGACTGGACTTTTACAGGCGTATCGCTGTAGAAGCCCCTTCCCACCTTAACAAAAACGGCGTTCTCATGATGGAGATAGGATACGATCAGAGAATTTCGGTGACTGAACTTTTACAGGAGACTGCAAAGTTCTCAGATATCATCTGCCTTCAGGATCTTGCCGGCAAGGACAGGATCATAGCGGCAAAACTCATAGAAAAGTAATCAAAGGCGTGCGGCTGGTGGATGGTCGCCGCAATAAACCGGCTTTATTGTGAGAAAATAAGATATTGACACAGCCATATCAAAGGTGGTATCTTTTCAACTGTAGATGATAAGTTAGAGCCGCCCGGAAGGCAAGACCTTTGGCGGCTTAAATAAGGCTATTTGGTTAGTTTGAACTAACCAAGGCAAAAAACTAACCAAGACAAAAAACTGACTAAGCTGAAAAAGTGACCGAGACGAAAAACTAACCGAGACGAAAAAAGGAGCCGATATGAAGGAAAACTCTGATATTTTAAGACTTCGCGTACTTCTTGCGTTTTTAAATGACGACGAGCCCTGTACGGTGATGAGCATAGCCCGGACTCTCAAGGAGGAACATTATACCATCAGCCGGGTCATATCATCTCTTGAGAAAGAGGGACTGATAAACAAAAAAGCTCCCCGGCGTCCTGAATTGACTGAAGCCGGCAAAAGAGTGACTCTTTTCTATCAGGAGAGGATATATACCACTATGAATCGCCTTCTGTACGAGGGAGTCAACATGGAAAGTGCAAAGAACGATTCTTATTTTTGGGCGCTGTATAATACTGAAGATACTATGAATGTCATCAGGAGCGCAGACGAAAAATGCCGTATCAAATACGAACTCAGAGATAAAAGACAGTTCGGCGGCTCGCTGTTATGCAGAAATATGAAAGACGGAGAATATAAATTTCCGTTCATAATTTACAGAGAATATGCTAAAAACGGAGACAGCATATCCATGGCCAACGACGGATTTGAGCATCCGTGCACGCTCAGCGTGATAAGAGGAAACGGCACGATACTTCTGAAGGCTGTCGATATGAACGCGCGGTCCGGATATGACGGTAAGCTGA